>Ga0164313_10000916_pt1 | contig 25132 bp, 24 predicted proteins | sample GuaBasSedimGuay4_FD_113735 | JGI IMG/M metagenome (GOLD analysis project Ga0164313, IMG submission 113735) | Subseafloor sediment microbial communities from Guaymas Basin, Gulf of California, Mexico - Guay4, Core 4569-4, 0-3 cm | ecosystem: Environmental > Aquatic > Marine > Hydrothermal vents... | reverse complement strand
GCCGGAAGTTGCCCCGCCGACAGGGCGGATACCCGGACATCCAGGCCGATGCCCCCTCCCACCAGAACAACCGCTTCGGTCCCACCAGTAACAAGCGTGCCTTCCAGAAACGCGATCATCGCCTACTCTCTTGCTGATGAAGGTCGAGCCGATCCAATCCATTATCCAACAGAAGTCGGAATCAGGCCAGCCCGGAGAATCGCGATCGTCCTGCGTGGGCCAGGGCCGCGGCCAGGGCGTCACTCTGGTCCAGAGCAGGAGAATCCTTGAGGCAAAGCAGGCGCATCACCATGAAGCGAACCTGTTCCTTGGTGGCGGCGCCGTTGCCGGTTAGGGCTTTTTTTATTTCGCGCGGGGCATATTCAGCCACCGCCAGACCAGCCGCCGAACCCGCCAGCAGGATCACTCCCCGGGCATGGCCCAGGATCAGGGAGCTGCGTGCGTTTTTCGCGTTGAACAGGTCCTCGACGGCCATCTCCGTGGGATTGAAGCGATCGATCACCGCGACAAGTTCGGTATGGATATCCAGCAGGCGCTCGCTCAGCGGCGCACCCTTGCCGGCCCTGATCACGCCCCCGCCCAACATACGAACGACCGGCCCGGTGGCAATCACACCATAGCCGGTCGCATGAGAACCCGGATCGACGCCCAGGACGATCACCGGAGGCCTCCAGTGGTCAAAGTTTGTCCTCGATCTCCGCCATCAATTCATCCTCGATGTCGAAGTTGGCCGACACCTGGGAAACATCGTCGAGATCATCCATGCTGGTGATGAGTTTCATAAGAGTCAAAGCATCGGACTTGCCGACATCGACACTCATGTTGGGAATCTGCACCAACTCGGTGGAGGTCACCGGCAGGCCGGCTTCGCCCAAAGCGGAACTCACCGCATGGAGACTTTCCATGGCCGTGGTCACCGAAATGATCCCGCCATCTTCCTCCACATCTTCGGCCCCGGCCTCGATGGCCGCGTCCATGGCCGCCTCCAGGTCGCAGCGTTCGCCGTCCAGGATAATCATGCCCTTGCGCTCGAAGAGGTAGGAGACGCACCCGTTGGCGCCCAGGTTGCCGTTGAATTTGGTAAAACAATGCCGGACTTCAGCGGTCGTCCGGTTTTTGTTGTCGGTTTGGCACTCGACCAGGATGGCCACCCCGCCGGGACCGTAACCCTCGTAGTTGATTTCCTCGATGATCAGTTCGCCAAGTTCACCGGTGCCGCGTTTGATGGCCTTGGTGATGGTATCGTTGGGCATATTTGAACCACGGGCGGTCAGAACCGCCGAGCGCAAACGGGGATTGGCTTCCACATCACCGCCGCCCTGACGGGCGGCGACGGTGATTTCTCGGATCAGGCGGGTAAATACCTTTGCCCGCCGGGCATCCTGAGCTCCCTTGCGGTGCTTGATGTTCGCCCATTTTGAATGTCCGGACATGGTCCCTCCCTATTCTTCGGCGGTCTGGGTCTTCTTGTGTTCGTCCACCAACCGCTTCTGCACGTCTCCCGGCACCTCTGCGTAATGAGAGAATTCCATGGTAAAGATGCCCGTCCCCTGGGTAAAGGACCGCAGGGAAGTTGCATACTGGTAAAGTTCATCCTCGGGGATGTTGGCGATGATGACCTGGTAGGGCCCATCGGCGTCGGTCCCCTGCAGGGCGCCGCGCCGGGTGGAGACATCACCCATGACATCGCCCATGTAGGTCTGGGGCACGACGATCTTCACCTGCATGATCGGCTCCAGAATGACCGGCCGCAATTTATCGGCTTCCTCTTCGATGGCGCCCTTGAGGGCTTTCCGGGCAGCCATTTTGAACGCCGCTTCACTCGAATCGACGTTGTGGAAGGATCCGAAAAAGAGCGCGCACATGACGTCGACCATTTCATAGCCGGCCACCAGTCCCTCGAGCATGGTTTCACGGCAGCCCTTTTCCACAGCCGGAATGAATTTGCCCGGCACGACACCGCCGACGATCTCGTTGGCGAATTCGAAACCCGCTCCCCTCTCCCGGGGCTCCAGGCGGATAAAGACATCGCCGAACTGCCCGCGGCCGCCGCTCTGCTTCTTGTGCCTGCCCTGTTTTTCAGCGGTCCCCCGAATGGTTTCCTTGAAATTGATACGCGGACGTCTGCGCTCCACGGCCACACCCGTATGCCTCTTGAGCTTGTCCAGGATGAAGGCAGTGTGGATCTCACCCTGTGTAGCCAGCAGGGTCTGCGCCAGATGGGGCTGGTGAATCAGCTGGAACGTCGGGTCCTCTTCGCGAATCTTGTTCAGGCCCGCGGCCATCTTGTCCTCATCACCACTGACGGCGGGACTGATGGCATCGGCGCTGGTGGCCACCGGGTACGAAATCGGCGGAAAAGAGAAATCGACACCCGATGTGAGGCTGTCACCGGTCTGGGTGTTTTTCAACTTCGCAGCCAGAACGATGTCCCCGGGACCGGCGGATTCGATCTTTTCCTTGTTTTTCCCCACCATGACACTCAACTGACCGATTCTTTCGCTGGTACGGCCATCGGTGCAGGTCAGGGTATCGCCCGATTTCAAGCTGCCGCTGAAAAGGCGCAGCCAGGTAATATCTCCACCCTGAGCCTCGTACTGCCGTTTGAAGGCAAAGGCCACAACAGGCCCATCGGCTCCGGGAGTGAAGGAGGCCTCCTCTTCCATACCGGCCCGCACACCATGCATCTCACTGCGGGTTCGTGAGAAGCTGCTCGGAAAAAGGTTGTTGGCCGAGCGCAGCAGCGAACGGACCCCCACTTCCTTTTCCGCGTCCGAGAAAAAGACAGGATAGACGGTACCTTCCAGGGTTCCTTTTTTAAGACCCAGGATGATGTCCTCTTCACTGAGAGTCATCTCCTCGAGGAACTTTTCCGTCAGGTCGTCATCCGCGCTGGCGGCGGCGTCCATCAACATTTCGCGAGCTTCTTCCACGGCGTCGTTCATGTCGGCGGGGATATCGATCTGGTGGGATTCCTCCCCGGTCGACTTGTAGGCCTTCATGGTCACCAGGTCGATCACGCCTTCGAAACTGTCCCCGTTGCCGATGGGCAGTTGGAGAGGGGCCACGCCGGGAACCCGGTCCTTCAGGCCGTTCATCACTGCCCGCCAGTCAGCCTGTTCCTTGTGCATCCGGTTGACCACGATGAATGTGGGCAGCCCGGTGGAACGGATCAGATTCCAGAGATTTTCCGAGGCGACCTCGAACCCTCCGTCGGCCTTGACCACAAACATCACGCCTTCGACGACCCTCAAAGCCGCATAGACGTCGCCACGAAAATCATCCACCCCGGGAGTGTCGATGATATTGATCTTGTTACCCTCGAACTCGGCCCAGGCCATGCTCGCCGAAACAGTCTGCTTCCGGGCGATTTCCTCTTCAAAGAAGTCAAACTGGGAACTGCCATCGTCCACGTTGCCCTTGCGACCGACTTGGCCGGTGACATGGAGCATGGAATCGGCCAGGCTGGTTTTGCCAACGCCGTGGGGGCCGACGAGGGCCACATTACGGATTTTTTCCATGGGATAGGTCTTCAACTGGCATCCTCCCGGATCGAGGGGGGTCAAAGAATTGGGAACAGTTGCTTAAAAACAGCTGTCAAGAGCCGTAATTCATTGTCGTAAATCGGCACCGTCCCCTGGTGTAACCGGACACGGACCGGATTTTTTGACGAAAGGCAATGGTAATAGCCTGACAAGTTGCTGTCAACAGGGCCAGACCGGATTCCGGTCCGGGGAAAGTTCTGGACACAAACAGACCGGCACATTACCGTTATTCGGGTTACGGAACCGGTTCCACCGTCCGTCCCTAGCCGTAATTGCCCCACGAAAAAGCCAGCTATCAGGCGGTCAGGTGCCTATTTCCGGACCTTTGCCTGATTGAGGTGACTTGATGAATTTCAGAAATTTCCTGTCCTTGATTTTGGCCCTTGGCCTGATGCTCTCCGGTCCGAACCTGCTAGCCCAGGAAGAGACGGAAGAACCTGCCGCCCCCGTCGAGGAAGCGGTACAGCAGGAACCTGCGCCCATCGAGGAAGAAATCCTGGTCTACGATGATTACACGGTCAAGGCCTATACCATCACCGTTTTCGGCGGGAGTTTTTCTGGTGCGAAGTACCTGGAAAACATGGACCTGGTCCCTCGCACCGTCCTGGCACAGGACGCCGGGGACATCCTCGGCTTCATGACCCGTGAACCCGAATTCTATGACGGGGATGTCCTGCTGGTATCCCGGGACGCCGAGCATTACACGGGCGCCCATAAGGAGATCGAATCGGGCCCAGCCTACGGTGGACGTATCGGCATCTACATTTCCGATGACTTCCACATGGATATTCTGGGGACCTACGCCAGCGGTGAAGCGGTCACCACCATGCTCTTTACCGAAGACCCTGAAAACGCCCCGAACAAATCCGAACGGATCGAAGTCGACAGGGACCCGGGTTTCAAGATGTTCAAGGGCGGCCTGGCCCTCATGTATGACGCCACGCCTGCCACTTTTTACGGCATCGTCCCCCGCCTGGGTTTCGGACTGGGCGGAATAATCAATCGCTACAGCGAATTGGCGGACGTTACCGGCCTGTACCTGGAAGGCAACTTCGGACTTAACTTCAAACTTTTCAAAAATTTCCAGGTCGGCGGACAGGTGGATTTTACGAACTTCGCCTACGAGGTGGAGGAACTCGGGTACTCCAACATGGTCAACTACGTGACCTACACCCTGGGTTTGACCGTCTTCCTCGATTCCGTCCCCGAGCAGGTCAGGGCTTCCCATTTGGCCGAACAGGACAACTAGCCACTGTAAGACCCCGCAGACGGGGATCTGCAGGACGGACTGGAAAAGCAGGATGACCGAAAAATGAAAAACCGCCGGGGCGAACCCCGGCGGTTTTCTGTTCCAACCCCCGTTAAGGGCCCGAAACCTTCAATCAGCCACTACTTCTTCTTTTTCTTGGCAGCCTTTTTCTTGGTGGCCTTCTTCTTGGTCACCTTTTTCTTGGTCGCCTTTTTCTTCGTGGCCTTTTTCTTGGCGGCCTTTTTCTTGGTCACCTTTTTCTTGGCGGCCTTTTTCTTGGTCGCCTTTTTCTTGGTCGCCTTTTTCTTGGTCACCTTTTTCTTGGCGGCCTTTTTCTTGGTCGCCTTCTTCTTGGTGGCCTTTTTCTTGGCGGCCTTTTTCTTGGTCACCTTTTTCTTGGTGGCCTTCTTCTTAGTCGCCTTTTTCTTGGTCACCTTTTTCTTGGTGGCCTTTTTCTTCGTCACTTTTTTCTTAGCGACTTTTTTCTTGGCGGCCTTTTTCTTGGTCACCTTTTTCTTGGTGGCCTTCTTCTTGGCAGCCTTTTTCTTCGCCTTTTTCTTGGTCGCCTTTTTCTTGGCGGCGGCCATCAAGGCATCTCTCTCCTCCATACCGGACCTCGCTTGTTGAGAGTTCCTGCGTCCACCCGGACCCCGCACCCAGTGGGCTCCGAGCAAGACCTCCTGTCTCGGTCGTTGCTAACATCTTCCTCTGGCGTCAGGCTGCCAGCTGAAGTTGAGACATTATTTCGACCCTTTCAAAATTGTGTCAACATAAAAAAAGGAAACTGTCCGCAGACAGTTTCCGATTCCAAAATGAAGAATGGTGCCCGGAGCGGGATTCGAACCCGCACGATTTGTGGTCACTACCCCCTCAAGATAGCGTGTCTACCAATTCCACCACCCGGGCACACTCCCGTTGACAAACATGATCAGCGGGCTGATCAGTTGCCACCACCTTCAGTGGCGCCTTCATCAGCACCTTGTCCACTACCCTGGCCGGCCGGTGTTTCGGCCGGAGCCTCAGGCGTATCCTGAGCAGGCGTTTCCTGAAGCGGGTCAGCCTGCAAGGGAACGTTGAGTTCGCCTTCACGCGCGGCGTCACCGACGACACTACCGCTGCTGCGAATGCCGCCACTGGTATCGATCATGAAAAGAAGGAAGCTGGAAATGAAAAACGCCACGGCCAGATAGATGGTCATCTTGTGAAGAAGCGACGTCATGCCCCGCGACCCCAGAAGCTGCTGAGGAGCTCCACCGGCGCCACCGAAGGCTCCGGCCAGGCCGCCACCTTTGCTTGACTGCATCAATACAACGAGGGCCAAAACGATGCATATCAAAATGTGAATGATAACCAACAATGAATACAGCATTCCCATCCGCTCCCGGGACTGTCGTGGATCGCAATAGTGCCACCGGTTCGGCACGGGCCCAACCGGCAAGGGACGGGTAAATTAACACCCGCCTATCAGGTTGTCAAACCTTGGGGTTCAACAGGGGAAATGGCGCCTGCAGGCCGCCCAGGGGCCGGTTACGCCGGAATATAGGGACTTCTCGGATTCTCAGGCATCGGTCAGGGCGGTAATCCCCGGCAATTGGCGACCCGCCATGAACTCCAGGGAAGCACCCCCGCCGGTCGAAACATGACTTATTCGCCCGGCCAGTCCCATCTGGTTGACGGCGGCCACGCTGTCGCCGCCACCGACCACGCTGACGGCACCGCCATCGGTAACATCGGCAATGGCCTCGGCCACAGCTCTTGTCCCGTGGGCGAACGAAGGCAATTCAAAAACGCCCATCGGGCCGTTCCAGAAAACCGACCGGGCCCCACCAAGGATCTCCCGGTACACGGCCATCGTCTTGGGACCGATATCCAGCCCCATCCAGTCCGCGGGGATATCGGTCACCAGGCAGGTCTTTTTTTCAGCCTGTTCGGAAAAAGCGCTGGCCACCACGCAATCCTCCGGTAACAGGAAACGGGTCGAACTGGTGCGGGATTTTTCCAGGATTTCGCGGGCAACCTCGAGGCTATCCTCATCCAGCAGGCTGTTGCCGATGTTCATTCCATGGACCTTGAGAAAAGTAAAAATCATGCCGCCCCCGAGAAGAAGCGCGTCCACCCTGTCCAGCAGATTGAGGATGACGTCCACCTTGCCCGCCACCTTGGCGCCACCCAGGACGGCCACAAAAGGACTCGAGGAATCAGCCATCAGGGAACCGAGAAATTTTAATTCCTTCTCCATCAAAAAACCCGCCCGGCAGGCTGCAAAATATTTTGTGACCCCGACGGTGGAGGCGTGGGCACGATGGGCGGTGCCGAAGGCGTCGTTGACATAGGTGTCACCGAGGCCGGCCAGACCCGCGGAAAAACCGGGATCATTCCCCGTCTCACCCGGGTTGAAGCGCAGGTTTTCCAGCAGCAGGATTTCACCCGGGGCCAAAGCGGCTGCCTGATCCACGGCATCGGGTCCGACGGTATCCAGGGCGAACTTGACCGGGGCGTCGACCAGTTCGGCCAGACGATCGGCCACCGGACGCAGGGACATGGCCGGGTCGATGACTCCCTTGGGCCGGCCCAGATGGCTCATGAGAATTACACTGCCCCCACCATCGATGATCTTCCGGACCGAGGGCAGGGCTGCCCGGATCCGCGTGTCGTCCGTAATGTTGCGATCGCCGTCCAAGGGAACGTTGAAATCAACGCGCATCAAAATCCTGAGTCCCGCGGGATCAAAATCGGTCAAATCCAATTTGTTCGACATGTCACTCCACCTGTTAGATTCCGGCCTGGTCATCCCACCCCTCTTCATCCGTGCAGGAGCTATTCTAGAAACCGTCCTCCCAGGTGTCAATACGGCTGGTGGAATTATTGGATCCGACGGCCATGCCCAGGGCCAGTACCCAGGCGACCATCCACCCCGCCTCCCTCAATTCCGCCGCGGCCGTCACGGCCGTCCATCCGCTGGTTACCAGGTCGTCCACCAATCCGATTCTCCGGCAGACCTTACCTGCACCCCCTTTTCCGGCCTCGGGCGGGCGGGCCCGGAAACTGTCCGCCAGGTTTTGGCGTCGCTTTTCCGGGGACTCGATCTTAGCCTGCTGGCCGGTTCTGCGCTTGCGCTCCAGAACATCGGTCAACACCGGCAGGCCTGAAGCGACCCCCAGAAGCCTTGCCAGGATTTCCGCCTGGTTGAAGCCTCTTACCCTGCGGCGGCGGGCATTCAGGGGAACCGGGACAAGGGCGTCAACAGTTTCCAACGATTCGTTAGCCAGGATCAGAGGCCGCCGCAACCGCTCGGCCAAGGGCCAGGCAAGCCCGCGGATGCCGTTGTATTTCAGACCGCCGACCAGTTTGACCAGGTCGGCATGGGTACGGGAAGCGGCGACGACTTCGAGACAGCCGGTATGCCCCGCTCCCACCCTTCCAGAGACAGGATCAGCATCCAGTCCCCGGGAACATGACCGGCACAGATGCGCCGCGTCCCAGAAGCGCAAACCGGCCACCCGGCTTCCAACCGGGACCCATGCTTTCTCGGAGCGCCCCGAGCCACACAGAATACATTGTTCGGGATAGACAACTTCCAACAGGGTGGTCGTCAACCAGGCAAGCGGGTCCATGTTTCTGCATCCTACCGGGAGGTAGTACAAGAAGGTCGCCGGGAATCCGGTCCGGTCAACCCAGGGCTGCGCGCATCGCGTCCCAGGGAACGGGAGGACCGAACCACCAGGCGAACGAAAGCCCCCCCTGCATCAGCAGGACAGGCAATCCATCCAGGTGAATGAACCCGAGGGGCGGCTCCGTGGCGGGGAGTTGGTTACCGTAACGAAGATCCAACAGCAGGGACCTGTCCTTCCCTCCGGCGACCGGCAGATAGGGTACCGCTTCCACTTCGGCGGCGAGACAACAGATCCAGAGGGTGGCCTCCTCGGGCACCGATTCCCTGCCCGCGGCCAGTGGTCCGACCCTGACCTTATCGGAGAGCCGGCGATCCGCCAGCCACCGGCTGATTTTGTCCCGTCCCCCCTGTGATCGGTTCTGGATTTCCACCCGGGGCACCTCCCAACGGACCAAGGCGTCCACCGCGGCCCGCGCACTGCCCCCGGCGCCCAGCACCACAGCCCTGGCGGGCGGAACATCACCCGGCCAGGCCTGGGACAGGACCGTCAGGATTCCGCCGCTGTCGGTATTGTGGCCCAACCATTTTCCATCTTCCATGCGAACGGTATTAACCGCTCCGGTGTCCCGGGCCTGCTCTGTACGGCCATCACACAATGCAGCGACGGCTTCCTTCAGGGGGGCGGTGACGTTGAAGCCGGCCAGATAGCGGGAAGCCTCCCCCTGTTTCAGGTGGCGCAGCATTCCCGGTTCCATGCGGATGGCCAGGTATTCCGCGTCGATTTCCCGTTCCATAAGAGCGGCGTTCTGCATGACCGGAGAAAGAGAGTGGCCGACGGGGTTTCCCATCACGCCGTAAAAAGGGCGCGAAGGCTGCCAGGCCTCACCGTTCCGCAACCAACCTTCGGCACCGATTTCCAGGATGTCATTCACCGGCCTGCTCGCTCTTTCCGGCTTGGCGATATAACACGACCAGGGCCGTCAATCCCGTAACCATCATTCCGATGCTGATCCACTGGTTGTTGCTCCAGCCGAACTGTATGATCTGTTCCGGTTCGTAGTAGCGGGAAAAATCGACGACAAACCGCGACAGTCCATAAAGAAGCAGAAACCTGCCGAAGGTCGCGCCCCGGTAATTCCAAAACCGTTCCAGGACGAGCAGCAGGGCAAAAACGATGAAACCACCCGCGGAACTGAAAAGCTGGGAGGGCAGAACCGGAACATGGCCGTACTGGAGGGAAGCCGAGGCGTCCACCGGAAAAGTGATTCCACAGGCACAATCGGTAGGGCTGCCGAAACAGCAACCGGCCAGGAAACATCCAATCCGCGTGATCCCGATGCCCAGGATGACCCCGGGTGAAAAAATATCCGCGATGACCAGGAAGGGGATGCCGCGCCGGCGGGTCATGTACCAGACAGTGAAGGTGGACAGGGCGATGCCGCCATACAGGGTCAGCCCTCCGTCCCATATGAAAAAGACGCGGTACCAGGGGTGGAAATCCCCCAGGTGGGTCAGAGCAAACATCAACCGCACCCCGACAAGGCTGGAGACCAGAACCCCGAACACCAGGTCCAGGATGGTCTCCGGGGAAAGATCGTATTTTCTGCCCCGGCGGACACTCAGCCACATCCCCAGGCCGAAACTGAGGGCCAGCATCAGGCCGTAGGATTTGATCACACCGAATATTTCAGGGTACATGCCGTTCTCTCCTGATGGTAAAGCCCGCGGACCTGTCCGCCGGAATCAGTTTTCAAAGGTACGCGAACTCACGTTGAGCAGCAGCCCCAACAGCAGGGAGCTGACCAGGAGGTTGGACCCGCCGTAGCTGATCAGAGGCAGGGGCAGCCCCGTTACCGGCAGCAGACCGGTGGTGATGGCCACGTTCACCACTACATGAAACGTGAAATAGGTGACCACGCCAACGGCGACAAAGCGTCCGAAGGGACGGCGCGCCGAAGCACCATAATCTATTCCGCGCAGGATGATGGTCAAAAACAACCCCAGCAGAACCACGGCTCCGAAGAACCCGAGTTCCTCACCCACCACTGAAAAAATAAAATCCGTGTGCCGTTCCGGCAAAAATGCCAGGCCCTTTTGCGTCCCCTGAAGATAGTGGGTTCCAAACAACCCACCCGAACCGATGGCCACCTTGGACTGGATGGCCTGGTAACCGCTGCCGAAGGCATCCCGGCTGGGATCGAAAAAGGTCAGGATCCTCTCCTGCTGGTAACCCTGGAGCTTTTCCCAGAAAAAAGGAATGCCGATGCCGAAGCCGATATTGATCGCCAGCAGCATGACCTTGGAAAGGATGCTGAGCCGAATAAAATACAGCACCACCAGGATCAAAAGGACATAAAGCCCCCACGGCCAGGCTTCCCTGGCCACGGATTCGGAATAGAACATGATCACCGCGCTGAGCGCCGCGCTGCCGGCCCCGAGCAGGAGGGTTCCTGGAAATCCGAACCAGAAAACCATCCCCACCCAAATCGCCAGAAAAACCAGGCTGGTACCCAGATCGGGCTCCCGCAGGACAAGGAACATGGGCACGGCCATGACCAGGAACGAGACCAGGGCGGCCAGGATCCCCCGTCCCTCATCCACCGCCCGACCCAGAATATTGGCGGTCACCAGGATGAAGGTGACTTTGGCCAATTCCGATGGTTGGAGATGGATCGGACCTATCACCAGCCAGCGCCGGGCGCCGCCGATGCGCGGCCCCACCAGCAGGATGAAGGCCAGCAGAAAAACGGTGAACAGGAACAGGGGGATGGCGACGTTGTCCAGGTACCGCAAAGGCACCTTTGACGCCAGAAGCAAAGCCCCATATCCGATCACGGTCCAGAAGACCTGGCGGTAAAAGACCCCTTTGGCCACTCCGGGATCCAGTTGGTTATAGGGACCGTGAATAGGTTCGGTCACGGACCACAGAACGGCCAGGCTTATCAGGCACAGCAACACCCAGGCCAGAAAAATCCAGCGGTCGCCCCGGGGAAAGAAGAACGAAAGGTACGACATCAGTGCCCCCTGCCGTTAACCGTGACGGGGGAAGGCAGGCCCGGCAGGGAATCTCCCGCCGCGAAATACGCCTCCAGCCACTGCCCGGCCACCGGAGCGGCCTCGCTGCTGCCATGGCCGGCATTTTCGACAATGATCACCATGGCCACCTGGGGCTCCCGCGCGGGAGCAAAACACATGAACCAGGCGTGATCCTCCCCGTGAGGATTCTGGGCCGTGCCGGTTTTGCCCGCCACGGAGATGGAATCCAGTTTCGCGGCCTTGCCTGTACCATCGGAGACCACCAGTTCCATGGAACGGCGGACCCAGGCCATGTCGCTTTCCCGGAAAGGCAGGGCTTCGGGCGGTTCGGCCTTTCTGTGGGGACTGATCACGAACACCGGGTCGGGAGTTCGACCGGAAGTGGCGAGCCGGGCCGTCAGCACGGCCATCTGGATGGGGGTCACCAAAATCTCCCCTTGCCCGATGGCGTTGTTGAGAAGCACGCCGCGCGTCCACTTCCCCTTGCCGAATCTCTTGTCGTACCAGGCTACGTCGGGAATGTTGCCCGAGGCCTCGTCGGCGAACACGTTGGTGCAGACCCTTCCCAACCCCAGGGAGCGGGCGGCGGCGGCCAATTGGTCGAGTTCCAACCGCAGGCCCAATTGGTAGTAGAAAGTGTCGCAGGACTGCACGATGGCCTGTGTATGGTCCACCAGACCGTGCCCGGACCGCTTCCAGCAGCGGAAATACCGATTGCCGAATTGCCATCCACCCAGACAGGGTTCCAGGATGGACGAAGTGCTGATCACCCCGTTGGCCAGCCCCGCCAGTGAAGTCACCGGTTTGTACAGCGACGCGGGCGGATAGGTCGCCTGCACGATACGGTTGAAAAACGGCTTGTCGGGGTTACCGGAAAGAGCCCGCCACTGGTCCGCTGAGATCGGGACGGTCATGAGGTTGGGATCGAAGGCGGGATGGCTGTAGGCGGCCAACACCTCTCCGGTGCGGGTATCCAGGGCCACGCCGCAGGCCGTTCGCTCCCCGATGGCTTCGGCCATTCGATGCTGGAGCGCCAGGGAAATGGCAAGGGTCACGTCCTTGCCGGAGGTCACATCCTCCAGCCAGACCGGACGCCTGCCGACCACACGGCCTGACGCGTTGACTTCCTCCAGTTTTGTACCGCTGCGGCCGCGCAACAGGTCCTCCAGGGCGCTTTCGACGCCCTGTTTGCCGATCATATCACCGATCCTGTACCCCGTGCTGTCCCCCGTGGTGTCGAGATCGGCCCTGACTACCTCCCCCACGTACCCGATGACATGGGCAAACAATTCACCAAAGAGATACCGCCGCCGCGGCCTGGCTTCCACCCTCACCCCGGGAAGTTGCCGACCCCTTTCCTCGATGGCCGCTATCTGCGGCATGGAGGCGTTGGAGATCAGGACAAGGGCGCCGCCGTGTCCTCTTTCCTTCTGCTGCCGAAGGCGTTCCAGGGTGTCCTCACGGGGAAGGTCGAACCATTTGATGAGGCGAATGAGGGTCGAGTCGGGTCCGGACGATCCCAGGGAACTCTTGGGTACGGTGATATCCGCGATGTACGTGTTGTCCGCCAGGATAATCCCGTCACGGTCCATGATCAGCCCGCGGGGAGCCCGCACACGGAATCTGACCTGACGATTCTCCAGGGCCTGATCCTTGTAATAGGCATGCTTTGGAACCATCATCACAAAAATGTTTCCCACGAGGATCATGAACAGGATTATGACCACGGTCCGGAAAATTCCCCGGCGGATGAGGTGATCCCGTTCCACCATGTCAATCCTCCTGGCGCAGGATGCCCAGGTAGTCCGCCACCCGCAGCAGAGGAATTCCGACCAATCCGGAATATATGGCCGCCGGCAGAGTCCGGGTGAAAATGGACAGCAAATGGCTTTCGGTGGTCAAGCTGCTCTGGATCACCAGGAAGACCAGGTCGTGGGCCACCACGGCAATGGCTATCACCGTGGCTTCGACCAGCGGCATGCCGTGGATGAGCCTGCCCCGCAACCGACCGAGGCCGAAACCCAGGAGCGTTTTACACAGGGCCTGCAATCCCAGCAGGCTCGGGGTGGACAAATCCTGGATCAACCCCAGAAGGAAGCCACCGATGGTGCCGGGAACGGAACCCGCCGCCAGGGAGAGAATGACCAGGGCGATGATCGTGAAATCCGGGGCCACACCCGCGATGGAGATGAAGGGCCCCACCATGGTGCCGCCCACGAAGGCCACAGCCGCACACAAAGTGATCAGACGCAGATAGAGCCTCACCGCAGCCCTCCCGCGCCGGATACCGGTCCAGTCCCCATGGGTATCACCACGAACACTGTTTCGTTGAATTTGAAGGAAGCGGCCGGGGCGACCACGATCCGTTTGAACAGTTTGTCCGAAGGCGAAGAGGCTTCCACGATGGTTCCGACAGGGAATCCCCTCGGAGTCAGGGCCGCGCCTCCAGGGTCGGCATCTCCTTCCCTGATCTCGGCAATGCCCGAAGTGATCACGGTATCCCCCACCTGGACATCTTCATCGCGGCCGACCATTTCCACCACAAAACGATCCCCCCGGGGACGCAGCACACCCAGCAGACCTGTCCGTTCGATCTCCACCCCTTGGGCAAAATCCGGAGCCGTGACCAGTTCCACCCAGGCTTCGTGGTCGCTGATCACCGAACGCAGACGGCCCAGATATCCCGCACTGGAAATCACTGGCTGCCAGGGCCGCCAGGCAACGGGAACCAGACTGTGGACCTTGATCATGGTGGCGAAGCGGGCGCGTTGCCGCATGACGACACGGCAGGGCACCAGGTCCCCGTCGTAACCGGGATCCAGGGCGGGGCCGGCCAGACGGCCCGCGTCCCGCTGCATCCGTTCCCCGGTGGCGGCCAGGAGTTCCATTTCCGCAACGCGCAGCTTGAGCCAGGCATTGTCGTCACGGGTCTTCAAAATGTCCTGCCCGAAATCACGCAACTGATAATAAGGGGAAGTCAGCACCAGGCCCAGGCTGTCGGCAACGAGGATTCGGGTGCCGGAAGGGAGAACCAGAAGGGTCACCGAAAGGGCGGCGCAGACCGCAAGGGTCAGCAACTCGCCCCGCAGGGGAAAACTGAAGGTTTTACCCAACATGGATCCGGGCCCACTCTTCCTGGCAGCCTGCTAGGTGCGGCCGCCCCGCATAATTACCGGCCTGTAGCGTTCGAAATCGTCCAGGATCTTGCCTGTCCCCAACACCACACAGAAGAGAGGGTCGTCCATGAGGTTGATGGGCAGGTCCGTCTGCTCACGTAAAAGTTCGGGCAGGCCCTTGAGCAGGGCGCCGCCGCCGGTCAGAACTATGCCGCGGTCCTTGATGTCCGCGGCCAGTTCGGGAGGCGTCTGTTCCAGCGATTGTTTGAGCGCGTCGCAGATCGCCTGGATGGGTTCCATCAATGCTTCGCGGATTTCAATCGAGGAAATCTTCAGGGTCTTGGGCACGCCCGAGACCTGGTACAGGCCCTTGACTTCCATCTCACGCTCTTCATCGAACTTGTAGGCCGAGCCGATGGTCTTCTTGATGTTCTCGGCGGTCTGGTCACCGATCAGCAGGTTGTGATTCTTCTTGATGTAGCTGACGATCGCTTCGTCCAGTTCGTCCCCGCCCACGCGGATACTGGTGTCACAGACGATACCATTGAGGGCGATGACGGCGATTTCGGTGGTGCCTCCACCCACATCGATAATCATGTTCCCGCTGGGCTGGTCCACCGGCAGCCCGACACCGATGGCCGCGGCCATGGGTTCGGCCACCAGGAAAACCTCACGGGCGCCGGCGTGCTTGGCACTGTCCCGCACGGCCCGTTTCTCAACTTCGGTGATTCCCGACGGCACACAGACCACGATCCGCGGCGCGATGAAGTGGCGTTTCTTTTGGGCGAGTTTGATGAACTCGCGCAGCATGAATTCGGTAACCTCGAAATCGGCGATCACGCCGTCCTTCATGGGCCGGATGGCGGCAATCCTGTCGGGTGTCTTACCCAGCATTGCCTTGGCCTCGGCGCCCACGGCGTAGACCTTGCCCGTATCCTTGTCCAGGGAAACGACCGAAGGCTGGTTCAGGACGATCCCCTTGCCCTTGATGTAGACGAGTGTGTTGGCTGTTCCCAGATCGATGGCAATGTCGTTGGTGAACATCCCCTGGAGGCGTTTGAGCATTTTTCCGAATCCTTCCGGTCGGCGGCGCGGCTCGTTCAAGGGGAGCAATCCGGCCAGCCGTATTCCCTGATGCTGATGATTTCCCCGTCACCCACCACGAGGTGATCCAATAGTGCAATACCCAGCAGATCCCCGCAACGGTCAAGCCGGGCTGTAAGGTCAAGATCATCACCACTTGGGCTGGCATCGCCCGACGGGTGATTGTGGGCCACGATGACCGCGGCGGCCGACATGGCTACGGCCGGCTTGAAAACCTCCCTCGGATGCACCAGGGAGGCATTCAGCGACCCGATCGAGACTGTCTCGACGGCGGCGACACGATGCCTAGTATCGAGATAAAGCGCCAGGAAACGCTCCCTGTCAAGACCGCGGAATTCTTCCTTCAACAGGGGATGGACATCAGCGGGGCTGCGGACGGTGAATCCGGCCCTGCGCGCAGGCCCGCCAGCCCGAAATCCCAATTCGAAAGCTGACAACAGGCGGGTGGTTCGGACCTGCCCCAGGCCGAACCCGCGAGCCAGCGCGGCGGGTCGTTCGGCCGCCAGGGCGCCCAGTCCCGGAAACGACTCCAGCAACCGTCCGGCAGCCTCCGTCGCGGCCACGGGGCCACCGGGGCCCAGGACACAGCCGATCAATTCCCGATTGGTCAGGCCACCGGGACCAAAACGGGCCCAACGCCATTCCCTGTCCCGGTCCCGGTCCCGCGGATCCTTTTGCGGGCTGCCTTCGCTGCCGGCAATGTTTTCATTGATCTTCATGTTGTTTTTTTTCAATATCTTACTTCCTTTACCTCATGAATGGGTTCAATCTTTTTTCAAACCTTGTCACCCCGTCCGAACTCTGCAGGAGGATTGCCCAAACACCCGATTGGCCTTGTCCGCGGGCACACCCTGCTATATTCTGCATTGCGCCACCGCAACCCTGCTGCCGGTCAGGCAACCCCCTATAGTCAGTATTTTTCCGGAAGGATCCGATTTGACCAGCCCCATTCCCAACCGTTCCGGCAACATTCTGGTCCGTAAATACGGGGGCTCCAGTCTTGCGGACGTGGAGCGGATCCAAGCCGTTGCCCTGGACATACGCCGGGCCTGTGACCAGGGATACCAGGTTGTCGTCGTTGTCAGCGCCATGGGCAAAACCACCGATGAACTCGCGGACCTGGCTGCCCGCACCAACCCCGATCCCCCCCGCCGGGAACTGGACATGCTGCTTTCCGTAGGGGAACGCATCACCATGAGTCTGCTGTCCATGGCCCTGGCCCGCGAAGGCTGTCCGGCCATCAGCTACACCGGCAGCCAGTGCGGGATCATTACCGACGACAGCCACAACGACGCCCGCATTCTGGAGGTCAAGGGCGACCGGGTGCGGGAGTCCCTGGCCGCCGGGTTCACCGTTGTCGTGGCGGGCTTCCAGGGAGTCAGCCGCCAGAAGGAGATCACCACCCTCGGGCGCGGTGGCAGCGACACGACCGCCGTAGCCCTGGCCGCCGCCCTCGGCGCTGTCCGCTGCGAAATCCTCAAGGACGTCGACGGCGTCATGAGCGCCGACCCCCGGCTTGTCCAGGAGGCCCGGCGCCACGAAGAACTGAGCTGGGACGACATGCGCCAGATAGCTTCCTCCGGTTGTGGTGTCGTCCACATCAGAGCCGTTGAATATGCGGATGTCCACCAGGTGCCCCTTACGGTCCGGTCCAGTTTTCACGATGGCCCGGGCACTCTCATCGGCCCCTCTCCGGTCACCGACAAGCCGGCGGCATCCGGCCCCTGCCAGCGCGAAGACCGCTACCGCCCCCTGGTCATGAATGTGGACGCGGACATCACGCGGCTGCGGTTGACCACCGACGACGAAAAACTCGGTCGGCACTGGCGCGACCGGATTCTCGAATGTCTCGATCCGTCCTGCATGGTGGCCGAATGGTTGGACAGCGGGGAGGGCTTTCGATGGGAGGTCCTGGCAAAAAAGACAGCTCTCGCCGGCTTGCGCGAAACACTGGGTCCGGTACCGGATGCCGGCAGGATGATCTGGCAGGACGATCTGGCCTGCATCAGCCTGGCCGGAGGTCGGCCCGACAGTTGGCTCGAGGTCCAGAGGCACGTATCGGATCTTCTGGACGATTTCGGATGTACCGGTTGGCGGATGCGCGCCGACGGGTCCGCCCTCAGGATTCTTATATCAGGGGACCTGTCCCCTGATCTGCCGGAACGGCTTCACGCGGCTCTTCTGCCAGGTTGAATTCCCGGTCCAGGTAATCCCTCCAACTGCCCGTGGGCAACTCATGCCGGGCGCGTACCAACCACCGGCGGGCCTCCACCGGATCGGCCACCTTGCCGTGGTAAAGCACAATGACCCGAACCAGGGCCCGCTGCCCTTCGGGGTGGGTGGGATAGGCCTCGAAAAGCTGTCGGTACGCGTCCAGGGCTCCAGTATAATCCAGCTGCTTTTCCTTGTAGTAGGCAACCTTGGCCAGGTAACAGGGCTCCAGCCAAAATCCGCCCTGTCCACGGCTGGCTTCGTTGAAAACTTCAAGCGCCTCGGGAATCCGTCCGGCTCCCATCAGCACCAGAAACACTTTTCGAAAATTACCGAAGGATTCTCCCTCCTGCCGGCACAATTTCTGGGCTCGGGCGAGTTCGATCCTGCCCGGCAGGTCTTCGGGCCGCCTGACCAGGAACTCGGTCCAACTGCCCGCGGCGGCATGAAATTGCCCTTCCCGGAAATACCTTGTTGCCCGGGCCGCGATGGCCTCGGTCCGGCCCGCTTCCAGTTCCCCCATGACCAACGCCAGGAACAGACCCAGGGCAAAACCACCGAAGTGGGCCCCGAAAGAGACATTGGCCCCGGTCTCGGAAGCCAGAAGAGCCTGTACGACCTGCAGCAGGAGCCAGAAGCCCACAGCCGCCGCCAGCGGCACGTAGGACCGACCTGCCTTGTTGTGCCCTCCCAAAGGCGCCAGGACCCACCAGGCGACCTCCACCCGTGCGTCATAGAACCGGATAAGGGAAAAGGCCAGCAAACCCGCGATGGCCCCTGACGCGCCCATCACGCCGGCGCCACCCTGACCGAGCAAGTCCAGTGCCGAGGTCAGGCCATGGGCCAGGTTGCCCCCCACGCCCATGACCAGGAAATACGCCAGAAATTTGCCACGACCGAGGCGGTCTTCCAACGGGGGTCCGAATACATGGAGATACAGGAGATTCCCCAGCAGATGCATCCAACTTCCATGCAGGAAGATCGCCGATATCGTGGTGAACGGAGAGGAATATCCCTGGTAATAGACCAGGTCGTACGGCGAGACCGGGCCCCTGTCGGGGAAATAGCGCACCCACAAAAAGGCCACGACCATGGACACCAGCAGAGACCATGACAACCACGGACGACATGTCCGCTTTCGGTCCAAACCCAGGGGGTAGAAATAGAAAAAATACAATCTCAGGCTCCGCGGTCACCGTGAATGGTCACACCGGTATCCAGGGCTGCCCTCCAAAAATACGCGTGCAGCCGCAAGTCGGTCCTGTTGGGATATTTCGACCAAATAACGGTCAACTTGAACGGAGGGGTACAAAAGAGGTCAGGCCGAAGGGGTCTGGGTCCTGTCACTGATGATGCGGCCGTCATGCAGACGGACGACCCTGCGGCAACGAGCCGCGATTTCCTCTTCATGGGTGACGATGATTACCGTATGCCCCTGGGCATTCAAACCACCGAGAATCTGCATGATCTCATCACTGGTCACGGAATCCAGGTTGCCGGTGGGCTCGTCCGCCAACAGCAGGGATGGATTGTTGACCAGGGCGCGGGCGATGGCCACCCTCTGCCGCTGGCCCCCGGAAAGTTCATTGGGTTTGTGAGTGCATCGGTCGGAAAGGCCCACCGAATCTATGGCCTCGGCCACGAGGCCGGACCGCACCCGGGCCTTGATGCCCGCGTAGATCAACGGCAATTCAACGTTCTGGGAGGCGGTGCTGCGAGGCAAAAGATTGAAGGTCTGAAAAACGAAACCGATTTCCCGATTTCGAATCTCGGCCAGCTGGTCGTCGCTCAGGGTGCTGACCTCGGTGCCGTTCAGGAAATAGGTTCCCCTGGTCGGAGTGTCCAGGCAACCCAGCATGTTCATCAGCGTGGATTTGCCGGAACCGCTGGAGCCCATGATCGCCATGTATTCACCACGGTCGACCTCCAGGTCGATTCCCGCCACCGCCGGTACCGTCTGGGAGCCGACCTGGTAGATCTTGTGCAGATCCTTGACGGAAATCAGGGGGGCTGCGGCGGATCCGTTCATGGCTATTGCTCACCGGCCCAGGCGTTGGCCCGCCCCACGGCCCGGTACATCCGGGTCTGGAAGATCAGGAAATCGCACATGGCCTGGACCTCCTGGGCCCGGGAATTGGTCAGGTTGGCCTGGGCCAGAATGATGTCCAGCGTCGTGCCCGCCCCCACGCGGAACCTCTCGCGGGCCAACCGCAGTTCCTCTTCGGACTGGATGATCGTCTCCTGGCTCACGTGGGCTCTTTCCCGAGCCTCGACCAATGAGTTGTAAAGTTGCCTGACTTCGACCTGGACGTTGAGCTTGGCCTGCTGGAGCTGGTATTCGGCGATCCGGGCATTCGCCTTGGCCTGGGAACGGCCGGTCCAGGTCAACAGGCGGTCAAAAACGTTCCATGAGGCCGACCAACCATAGGTCGTGCTGGCTGATTTGCTGGAGCCGAAGCGGAAGGGTGAATCGTTCTCGTAACGTGAGTGGTTGAGATACACGTCAAGGCTCGGCCAGGCGGCGCTCGTAGCGGTGGTCACATCCTTGTTGCGGGATTCGAGGTTGTGTTCGGAGCTGACAAGGTCCAGGCGGCTGGCCAGGGCTTCGGTATAAAGCGCATCGACTGCCGGCACATTGTAGTCGGTATCGAGGATGGACTCGTCAATGGCAAAACCCTCAGCGAGGGGACGGTTCATGTTATAGGCCAGGTCGGCAAAGGCCTTCTTGACCGTGTTGTCCGCCACTACAACATCCAGCTTGGCGTTCTCCACCTGCACTCGTTGCTGCAGCACATCGCTCTTGGCGGCGCTGCCCAGCCGGAAATAAGTCTCGGTCCTCTCCAGTTCGAGCTGTGTCTGGTCCCTTGTTTCGTTGGCAACCACCAGCAACCGTTGATAGCGCAGCAGATTGAAGTAGGCTGCGGTCACGTCTTCAACAACCAGTTCCCTGGTGTAATCCATGGTGGCCTCGGCGGCCTTGAGCTGGTTTTTGGCACTGCTGAGCCGACTGAACTTCGCGAAGCCCTGAAAAACATTCAGGCGAACCTGGCCGTTGAGCCCCTTGTATTTGGTAATGATGGTTTGATCGGCGACTTCACCGTTGGGAATCTGGGTCGGAAAAATGACGTCTATAGTCGGATCCGTGGTGGGGATGGTCATGAGACCGGGGCTGGTCTGTTCGACATCGAAATCCGTACGTTCGGCCTTCTGCCAGTCGTAACCCAGGCTGATCGTGGGCAGGAACTGACCCCACGCTCCAGTAACATCCTGCGAAGCGATGTGGCGCCTCTCGTCAGAAACCATGAGGGTGGGACTGTCGCCCAGCGCCACTTCAAGGCAATCCCGAAGAGACAGGACGGGAAGGCTATCCTCGGAAACGACCGGGTTCTGGGCCCGGGCAGGCAAGGATACCACAGCCAGGACCGTCAGCGCGACCAGAAGAATCATCCACGGGGCGAAAAGAGGCGCTGTGCTTAAAGTCGTTGCTCGGACTCGATACATTGTGATACTCCCGGAAAAAAACCAGCGGCGCTGACCGCCCACCACGCGCGGCGCCATTGACTCGTCAAGGTTTCGGAAGGGACTATAAATCCACCCGCCCCCGATTCCAACCTATTAACCTGAGGTCCTACGCAGAAAACAACTTCTCTGTTGCGGCCTGGAGACAACAAATACCCCGCGGAGCCAAAAATATTCCCGGCTGTCCGGAATACGGGCCATTCCCGCCGGTAAAAAAAAGGCCGCGTCATCAAGACGCGGCCCAAGCCGGGAAAGTTCGCTGCCCGAGGGCAGATCCTGGTCGGTTAATGCAGCCGGAAATTAAAGGGCAGGGCCATCCAGGCCTTGACCGGGATATTCCGCTGCTTACCGGGGATGAACTTGCATTTACGGGCCGCAACGAGGGCCGCGTTGTTCAGCAGCGGGTTGACGCCCTGCAGGACCTGGGCGTCCTTGACGCTGCCGTCGGGGCCCACCAGAACCTTGACGATGACCGTACCCTCGATCTGGGCGCGGCGGGCCATCTCCGGATAATGGGGCTTGGCGAAATGGGTTATTTTAGGATTGGTGGAGGAAGCCACGAAGCCCTCGTCGCCGGCGTTTCCGAAATCCATCATGGTGCTGGTGATGGCCTGATCCAGATCCATCAGCGTATCGGCGATTTCAACATCGTCGTCCACTTCATCGTCGGGCGCGGCCTCGATCACCTTGGGCGGCGGGGGCGCTTCCACCGGCGGAGGCGGGATATCGATGATTTCCTGGTCATCGACGTCGACGACTTCGAATTCTTCCTGGCGCAGCTTGTAGGGGGTTGGGGTATAAGTAGGCGAGATCATGGCGCCTATCAGCACAAGCAGGATCGCGATGAGGGCCGACCAGCGCATATACTTGTTGTATTGCGCCTTGAACAGGTCGTTGGCCGACATCCGAATGCCGCTTGTGACGTTATTATCGTTTGCGGGAAGACTGGACATGCCGCTCCTAGTACTTCTGGCCCGGTGTGCCTTCGATGTCATTGTTGAAGAAGACGCGCACGGCGTTGACCTCCTTCAATTCCTCCATGACATCACTGACCACTCCGTAATCCGTGTAGTTGTCCGTCTTGAAGGCCACGATCAACTGGGGATTGTCACTGATCTTGGTCCCGATGATATCAGTGATGTGCTTGACCTGGACCAGCCGGTCATCGATTGAGATCTGTCCAGCCCTGTTGATGTAGATATTGGAGACCAGTTCCCGGTTTACTTCCTCCCCGGCTTCGGCCCGGGGCAACTCCACCGGAAGCCCCGACTCCTCGCGGAAGATCGTGGTCACCATGAAAAAGATCAGCAACAGGAAGGCGATGTCCCCCATGGAAGAGGTGGGAATGAAAGTGCCTTTGTTTGTTGATCTGCCGTAATCCATTATCCCGCCTCCTTCCTACTTTGTCGCCGTCTTGAGTGAAACCTTGTTGGCATGTGCCAACCTTAATTCGTCGAGGCACGCGATCATCATTCCGTAATCCGCTTCGGGATGGATCTTGAGCAGAACCACCAGTTTGGGATTGGATAGGATACGGTCCTCGATGGACATTTGGATATGGTTGATAACGATGGGCTTGCGATCCAGGGTGATGCTGTTGTCATCCTGGACGAAGATGGTGGCGATGTTGCTTTCCTTCACCTTGACGGTGTCGGTTTTTTCCTTCTGCTTGCCGGGCAGGACAAGGGTCAGGCCCTGCTCGGCCGCGAAGATCGTCGTCACGATGAAGAAGATCAGCAGAAGAAAGGCCACGTCCGCGGTCGAGTCCATCCTCAACTCGCCCATCGGCTCTTTCCTTCTTTTCTTCATGACAGCCATCGATCCACCTTCCTTCCCGGCCTAGTGCCGGGGACCACGAAATCCGGGGCAATCCTCCGCTCAGCCCTTCATCCGTTCCAGTTCCTCGATAAGTTCGGCGCTGGTCTCCTCCATCTCGATGACGAAGCGATCGATGGACGACACGAAGTAGTTGTAGCCGATGGTGGCGGGGATGGCGATGATCAGACCGGTAGCCGTGGTGATCAGGGCCTCGGAGATACCGGAGGCCACCAGCTTGGCATTGACCTGCTCACTGGCGGCGATGGCCTCGAAGGCGTTGATCATACCGGATACCGTTCCAAGGAACCCCATGAGCGGGGCGATGGTGGTCACCGAGGAAACCCAGATCAGCCCGCGTTCGAGAAAGGCCATCTCGATGGTGCCGGCGGTGGCAATGGCCTTTTCCACCTGGTCACGGCCCCTGTCGGCCTTCTGGAGGCCGGAATACAGGATTGCGGCAATGGGGCCGCGCACCTTCTGGCATTCCTCAGCGGCGGCCTGGACGCCGTCGTTGCGCAGAGTGGTGATGACCGTCCCGATGAGCTTGCGGGTGTTGACTCGGGCCCGGTTGAGGGTCCACATGCGCTCGATGATGAAGATGAAGCCCACCAGGGCGACACTCAGCAGCCACCACATGAAGATGCCGCCTTTGACAAACAGTTCACCTGCCCCGGTCTTGCCCAAAGGTGACCGATCGACTATGCCCGACAGGCCGGAGATCGGTTCGATGATCTGTGGCACTTCCCTCAAGGAGTCGGCAGCCGTGGAGCCGAAGCCCAGGGAGTCGGAGGTGGCCTGGATCTTGGCGAATTTGTCTTCGCCCGGCTCTTCGCCCGGCTCTTCGGTCGCCTCGTCCTGTGCCATCACAGGAACCACGAGCAAAAGGGCCAGGACCCCGAGGATGGTGAGCCGGAGAATGGCATTATTCAACATACCGTGACGAGCCATTGTGCAAGTCTCCCTTTCCAGAAATTGGGACCCTTAGAAAGACTGGTGCCGGGATAACGGACAAAAGACAGGTGGGGATCTGCCTGTTCGCTGCCAGCGGGCCCGTCATGCAGTGACAAAAAATACCGCGAGGGACCCTTGAATCACCCGGTCATTGGAGTCTAGACGCTTGATATAATTAGTGCAGATGGGGGTACCAAGTCAAACCCTTTTCAACTGGGTCGATTACTCTTCCCCCTGCAGGACGTTCGAAGATTCAAGGGAGTAATCCCCGGAGCCCGTTCGATCGATGAAGAGGAAGCGTTGTCCCATGCCCTTCCGAGAAAACCGGTTGGGAAATAAGGTGTTTCCCACGTGGTTGTATTTCCACAACTCGAAAGGAAAGTTGTGCGTGGGAGAAAAAACCTGAGTATGGCGCTGGGACTCGGCGCGCCTCGAAAAAGGCATGGGGATGCCCCCGAAGTCCTGGTAGGGGTCCAGGCCCTGGCTCCCGTCGGCATTCGACCCCTTGGACTCTGTACTCTCGCGGTCGGGAGCGAATCTCTGGTAGACCTTGATCCGGGCGTCGTCCTGGTCGCGGAAGTTCATCGGCATGTGGTAAAACTGCACTTCATCCGCCGGTCCCATGAGCAGGAATACCTCTCCCCGTTCATCGTTGGCGCCGTGCTGGCCGAATCCGCCGAGGAACTTTCGAACATAGGCCAGGCGGTATTGAAATTCGAGATAAACCTCGTTGACGGGACTCTCGGGATCAGGGTTCAGGTTTTCCCAGAAATCGTCCAACAACTTTTCCTGCTCCGCAGGACTGGCGGCCAGGAAATCCTTCAAGGCCCTGCCCTCCATGACGGTGCGGCCTTCCCCGAGACCCCGACTCCGGTGACGGCCCAGGGCCTCCATCCGCCAGACCACGTCGAATTCAACCAGGGAACCCCGGCCCTGTCCCCCCAGGGGGGCCAGGCTCATGCGGTAAGCG
>Ga0164313_10000915_pt1 | contig 25155 bp, 20 predicted proteins | sample GuaBasSedimGuay4_FD_113735 | JGI IMG/M metagenome (GOLD analysis project Ga0164313, IMG submission 113735) | Subseafloor sediment microbial communities from Guaymas Basin, Gulf of California, Mexico - Guay4, Core 4569-4, 0-3 cm | ecosystem: Environmental > Aquatic > Marine > Hydrothermal vents... | reverse complement strand
GATAATCCTACAGAGGAAGATAAGAATCGTATGGAGAAAGCTGAGAAAGATTATGATGAGAAGAAGAAGGAACAGGAGAAATAACATGGCTGGTAAATTAGGACGTCCTCGGAAGGATGTGAATCGGTGTAATATAACTATTGGGGATGAGCAGCGATCTATAATCATGGATAGTATTATGGATTTGTTACAAGGTATACCAGTAGGCAATATAGAATCTTTAAGCCCAAAAGCCTTCGTAGATTTAGCTACATTTATTTTAGGTGATAATAGTGGTGGTAAAGAAGAATCAAGAGAAACACCATTAGATCTTTTTGGGAATAATACTATTATTGAGATGAAGTAATATGTGTATACATGATGAATATGATCACTATGTAGAATTAATTATTGCAAATCCTTCAATAATCCAAGAAGTTCCTATTGAAGAGCGTACTTTTGATATGTATATAGCATATGCAGCTTTTTCAGATAGGGGTATAGTATTATTGCCTGGTAATTATCGTAATATTGATTTCTTCATAACAATGGTAAGAACATATAATAAATCAGCGTATAAAGTTCCAAAGAATTTTTTAAATCAAGAAATTGTTCAGTTTGGATTCGAAACTATCCCAAAAGATATTCATCTTTTTCCTGAAGAATTTTTAACTCAGGATATGGTTGAAATTGCATGTGAGTTAAATCCTGAAAATATTCAAAATTTTACATATAAATTTATTACACAGGACTTAGCTAATACTTCATTGTCTAACGACCCATCTTGTATTTATTTTCTTCCCATTGAAATTAGAACTTATGATGTATGTTTAACTGCATGTTCTTTAAAGGGATCAAATATAATAGAAGTCCCTAAAGAATTAATAGATAATGCTATGTGTATGTCAGCGTGCTCTTCTGATGGATTAGCACTAATACATATTCCTTATGAACTAGTTAATATCAAACTTATTGAAACAGCTATCAAAAATAATGTTTATGTTTTTGATTTTGTTTCAAGCGATTATGAAGATTTATTAACACAAGATTTATGTAATTACGTATTTGATATTAATTGTAAATTTATTGAATATATTCCAGAAAAATTTCAAACATTAGAAATGTGTTCCATAACTTCTTTAGAAAATCCTAAACTATTTGTATTTTTTAATAAAGATTATTTAACAGAAAAAATTATTCTTAATATTATCGATAAATATCCTAAGTATTTATTAGTTATGCCTATACACAAATTAACTAAAAAAATATTTAAACTATTTTTATATAGAATAACAGATCAAGAATTATATAATTATTTTGATTATGATGATGATGATGATGATGATAATTTTATAATGATATGTAATAAAATTATGCCTTTTTCATTTTATATAGATGACTATATGGATTCTGAAACATTTCAATTGATAGACGAAAGTTTTAATAATGATGATTTTGCCATTCGAACAGACACATCCGATGATTCAAGTGATAGTTCAAATGATAGTTCAAGCGATAGTTCAAGTGATGATAATATTTAATTAAGGAAAATTTAATATGTCAGAAACAGAATTTGTAGGCTCAGTGTTAAGTTCATTACCACTCGATAAACTCATAGCATCTCCATTAAACGCTATGATTCAAGCACAGATAGGAGCAAGCCATCAATATGCTGAATTTTTGATGAGTGTTTGTGTTAAAGATGGTGAGGCTGTTAATGTTCAATTCAAATATGATGAAGTATTGACGGATAAAGAGGGTAATTATACTGGAAACCGTGAACGTACGATGACCCTTCCATTGATAGCAGCTATTTCTCATCCAAATATGGGAATAGAACGAGGAACTGTTGATTTTGAAATTACAGTTCATAGTGCTACAGAAAGTCATTCTACTGATTCAAAGTCAGGTAGTTTGAGTGCTTCTGTCGGATGGGGACCTATTAAGGCTACTGTCCATGGTAGTTTGTCTCATAAATCAGAGCAAACACGAAAAACAGACACAACGGCTAAATACTCTGTTCATACCGAAGTTAAACGTATTGATCCACCAGAGGGGTTGATGAAGGTTATTGATTTTATGACCCAAGCTGCCTTGAAACCAGTTGTAACAGGAAAGGTAGATAGTGGAGAATTACCTTCTCGCAAGCTTTTACAGATGCCTAATAGGAAATCTCATTCAAAAGCAGCTCAATAAGTAATGGGTATATTTAAAAAATCAAATAAACATAGCATTTCAGATTTAATAAAAGGCATACAACATGCTGCTGATAGTGCTAGGAAAATAACTATTCACAATCATATTGAACTGATGGATAAGTTTTTTGATGTTGCTCCTGATGGTTCTTTTCATGCAAAAATGGTAGATGTATCATTATCTCAAGGTGATTCTAAATTGTTAGTTCCACTAATAACCTTAATTCCACCGTCCTCAATGCGTCTTGAAAAATTAAATATTAAAATGAAAGTAAATGGTATTGGAAAACCAAAAAATACAGATCTTAAATCTATTGATGGTCACAATACTTCTAGAACTCACTTTAATATTTCTTCTGGTACTTCTGATAAAAAAAATGTTATTGATATAGATGCTACATTTGGTTCATCAGAACTACCAGAAGCATTGATGAAAATAATAGATAAATTTACCGAAAGTATTAAACCTGTAAATATAACAGATACTAAAAAAATCAATATTATAAAAGGTATTCATAAAGAATAAATAAAGACAATATACCTATGGCTATTAAAATAAAAGAAGGCATTGTAATAAATGATATAGTTTTAAGAGATACTTCTAATGATGCTACTGCAATACATTGGAATATTAACGATGAATTTGTCCATATGAATGAAAAATTAAATCCAGTAGCTGATGATTGGATTATGATTGAAGATTCTCAAGACGATGATTCTAAAAAGAAAATAAAATTTTCTGATGTTGGAAATCAGACAGCGCAAAATATTGGATCTCTTGGAGTTGGTATTTATAAAAGTGATTCTACCAATCCTAAAGTTTTTGAATTTAAAAAAATAGTCATAGGCCCATTACTTCCTACTGGGTTATCTCCATTAGAAATAGATTCTACTGATACAGAGGTTGTATTAACTTTTGTACCTACAAATCTATCAATTGATGATATTGGAGATGGAATAACATATAAAAAATATCTTACTGAAGAGCGATCTAAATTAAGTGGAATTGAACCATTAGCAGACGTTACTACAATAGCGCGTGTAGAAACTGCTGAACACAGCATACTGGTTAGTAGTCACCAAGATATTTCTGCTCCTGGACAAGATATAGACGATGCTGTAGCGAAAAAACATGTCCAAGGAACAGATACTACACTTGGTGTGATGACCGAAGCTATTGATATGGGCGGATTTAGAATTCAAAACGGAGAAGATCCAATTTTAGACACTGATTTTGTTACAAAACATTATATAGATAATAATGTAACAGATATCAAAGCTATCCATGTTGATAAAACTAATGAAATCTATGAACTTGGTCCAATTGCAATTCCTGGTGACGACATTGTTTTTGTTGTAGAAAGACCTGATGGTAATTTGCCACCAGAATGGTTTAAAAGAAAATTGACTTTATCTCAAATATATAGTCATTTTGATATGACACATGTCGTACATACTAATGAATCTAACGAGTTTGTTACTGCAGAAGCCGTAACAGTAGCCACTGCTTCAGATTTATATTTAATAGAAGTTTATAATTCAGAAACAGAAGGTTTTGATAAGCGAAGAATTTCATGGCAAATTATGTCGGCTGGGTTTGAATCTGGACTTTTCCATTATCAGATTTTTAATGAATTTGCAACGCAATTGAATGTAAAGAATGGACCATTTGATGCTGATGATAGATTAGTAATTGAAGACTATAATGATGGATATACCAAAAAGTATATAAATTATGGAGATTTGACTAACGATGCAACAGATCCAAAAGCCATTCATTATGATGGAGTTGGTGAGTTCGATACTATTGTTCATGAAACAACGGTAGCAACAACTGATGTTTTTATGATAGAAAAGCCAATGGATGATCCAACCAATCCTGGTGAAAAACGTAAAATTACTTTTGGTCAAATTCCAACAGGACATGATGCAGCAGCAGTTCATATGGAAGGAGTTAATGAGTATGCAGGAGTAGATAGAAAATCAAGTTCTCTGGATGCATCATATCTTTTATTGGAAGAATCAGAAGAAGAAACTCCATCAAATAGAGTAAAAAAACGAGTGCGAATAAGTGATTTGCCTACTGGTGGGGGTGGTCAGGTTAACTATGGTATAAATAAGGGTGGAGATACACCTATATATGATGGAAAAAGTGGGAGTGGCCTTCTATTTAGAACCATTAAATTAGGGACTGGATTTAAAGATCCTGGTGACGGTGACGCACTTGAACTTACTTTAGACTTCAATAAGATAAAAGATGAACTTAATCTTCATCTTAAAGATGTGAGCAATGATGGTATTTTTTTTACTGATGATAGAAAATCAAGCATGTTAGAGCATATAACTTGGGATCTTGCGAGTGTAACATCTATAGCAACAGCAGCAGCAGCCGCTAGTATACAGGTAGAATTAGATTTATTGACCACTGAAGTTGAAGGAATAACTGCACAACTCGAAACAATGCAAGCTGATGTTGACGGATTAGATGTTAAAATTACAGAAAATGGACGATCTATAGATGGATTAAAAGAGAGAGTAAGTGCTATAGAAGACAATATGCTTATTGATGTTGTATCTGTTAATGATAATTATACAAATACAATGAAAGGTATAGTTTATGGAAAAGAAGGAGATTATGTTAAATTAAAAAATATTTCTGTTTATGAAAATTTTTTACAACCACAGACCCTTCAAATAACAGATGGGTTTTTAAATGAACGAGTAGAAATAAAAAGTATAAACATACTTAGAAAAGTACATCAAACACCAGTTACAGGTTTAATTCCAGGACAATTTTTTAATATATTATCAGAGACAATTACAGATGCAGATGGACTATATAATTGTAATATTTCAAGTATAGTCCCTGGATGGGGAATGTCATATTTATGGCTTAATGCTGGTGGATTTCCATATCCTCCGTATCAAAGAGTTCATATGTTTAATACATTTGAACCTAGTTCGTTCTCATATCAAGATATAATTTTTCAGTTAATTGATCCTCCTTTAAATAGAACAATTCCTCCAATACCAGGGCTTCCTGGTCCCATAATAAAGTCTATTGGAAAGTGGTTTCAAGATGATGCTCAACATGTTGATTGGTCAAGAAGAGTTCGTATTGAAGATGGAGGTCCAGTCGGTGCACCTTACCTACAAATAGTACCACTAGGATATGAGACTGTAGGGGTTGGGGATGGCAATGATAATGATAGTTTTTCTTTGGTTTCTGATATTGAATATGATCAAATCAATTATAAAAATATTATGAAAATATCAAATATTGTTTTCCCAAATCAAACTTCTTATGATAAGTCTTCATCTCTTTTTCAATCGAAAAATGTAGATGATAGTATAGAGATAAGTTTTCCTTTCTGGTTACCTAGGATTGATGATCCTACCTTTAATGAGGATTTGTATAGTTCAGAAAGGCTTGGTGCCCTTGTTCAAAGTGGTAATGTACCAGATTATGTTCTTAAGATGATAAAACCAATTGCAAGAAGACACTATAATCAGGGATATCCACACGGTGGTTTTAGATTTATGACTTCATTTTCAATGGTAAAATATAAAATTGATGCAAAATCAGACAATGTTCCGATAGAAGTATCTATTCCAATATTTGCTAATTTTGTTTCTAGAAAAGAATACGAAGGTACATATAGTACCATTGTACCAATAATGAATAGAACTAGAATAGCAGGATCTTCTGAAAATATAGATCCTAATAGTTATATTGTAGCTTCTAATAGATTTGAAAACAGTTCTCTTCCATCAAGTTATGTTACTGATTTTATACAGGGACAAGCTGAGGGTAAAAAAGAAGAAATGATATTAAAGGGATTTGGAGTTGTTATGGCCCTATTGATTTCACCCGATAAAAGAAATGATGTCATGGAGGGAACACCTACTTCATGTCTTTGGGGCTTATTACAAGAATCAAATCGTCCAGACCCTGAATATTATATAGGTAATATGAAATTTATGAATATCAATATAAATAATCCATACGAACCTATAGGATCTATTTACATTGATACATATGACACCACTACTCCGGGAGATACTATAATGGTTAAAATTGATCCATTACAGATTAAGCGCCTAGGGTCACAAGTTCAATCTCTTGATATGGGTAACAATAGTATTCATAATGTAGTAACTCCAACACAAGCAGATCTTAATAACGCTACTACTGTAGAATATATTGAAAACGCTCTAATTCCTCTTAGGGCTTTATCACATGAAAAAGATCATGATGACGGTACAGATCCATTAGATGAAGATCTTGATTTGGGTGGAGACGAAGCACAAGGAGAAGGTGTTGTAATTCCTCATCGTGTGATTAATATGCAAGACCCAGATTGGTCAGTATTACATCATGGTGTCAATATGAATTCCATGATTAATTATGTGAATCAACATGGTTCTGGTGCTGATCCATATGCCATACACTACAATGCTTCTAATGAAATAAATGGTAATGTTGCACTAAAAAGCAACCCAACCGAATTAGATATTATTCTTATAGAAGATGCTTCTGATTCTTTTGCAAAAAAGAAAGCATATTTTTCTGGTGGCACTTCTACTCCTGGATATACAATAGTTAATACTACCTCTTCACTTAGTTTAACATCAGGTGATTATTGGAAACAATACATATGTGATAGTTCACAAAATGATATTGTTATAACATTGCCAATTATAGATAGTTCAACACCTGGACAATCTATTGTAGTAACATCTAGACAAGCATCATTAACTACTTCACTTAAAGTAGAAAGTGGATTCAATAATTATATTAATGGTGGTGATATTTTTATTGGATTAACTTTTTCGTGTACTCTTATTCATGATGGTGTAGACACTTGGACACTCTTGTCTAAAAATAGTTGGGAAAATCAATGGTTATATGCTCGTAGTTTTGTATCAACTCATGGTGATGGAGGACATGCTGAAGGATCTTTATCTATGATTTTTAGTGATATGCCTCACCAACATCATATCACCATATCTAATTTACACCACAATCAGGATATTATGTACTATCTACCAGATCCTGGTGTACAAGCTGCTACATTTGTTGTTTCTAATTCTTTAAATAAGGTGGTGTTTAATTCCGATTCAGATATATCCCTCACAACTCCATCAGCAAGTGGAACTTTAACAACAGAAGATTACCCTGGAATTACAACAGCCATTCATTCAGAAACACCTAATGAAATAAATAACATCCCAGAAAAGACTACAGTTGAAGTAGATGATATTTTGCTTATAGAAGATAGTTCCGATAATTGGAATAAAAAGAGAATTAAAACAAGTTCTTTTATGGGTGACTCTCCATTAAAGATAGTCCATTTTGAAGTAGCTGTTACTGGTGCATTGTATGTACTAGACGAAGATGTAAATACTTGTTTTCTTATAGATCTAGCCACATTTCCTTATAGTCTAGGATATATGCCTAAAATAACATCTGAAAATGCTGGATTTAGATTTTATTTTAAAATCAATGCTCCACTCGATAATAGTGTTAGTATATATATGGCAGGTTCTGGTGGTGACAGTATCAATAACCATCCATTTTCTTACAGGGTTATCAATACTAGTATTACACATTGTTTTATGAGTGACGGTGTTAGTAACTGGATAGTTTTATCATCAAATGGATGTGTTGGAACTCCATTTGTTGCTGATAGTTCTCTTGGATTACAACAGTTTACAGATAATGCATCAGCTAAAACAGGTGGATTGTCTGTTGGTGAATTATATAGAACCGTAGATGTTTTAAAGGTAGTACATTAACTATAAACAATTAACATAAAAAATATAAAGATAAAATTATGATAGAAATAGTAAATGGTGGAAGTGATTTAACTATTCGGCATTTAAATGCAACATCTGATAGTTTAGATTTACCAGCTGATGCATTCGGGTGTTTATATATTATTGATATGAGTACAGATTTATATGATTTTGGTAGTATGCCCCAAATCAAATCAGAAAATGCTGGTAAAAGTATTTATATAAAAACAAAAGGAAGTAGCGACAAGAATTGGGTGGGAATGAATGCATTTGTTGGACAATCAATTGATGACACTCAAATGACATATGCAATTTGGAATACCCATACTACTCAAAGATTAATGAGTGATGGAGTGTCGAATTGGATTATAATTAGTTCCAATGCAACCGTTGGTACTCCATTTATTGGTGGTGGTACATTTCCAATTCCAGAATTTGCAGATAACACATCTGCAATAGCTGGGGGATTATCAAATGGAGCGATGTATAGAACAGTAGATGTTTTAAAAGTAGTACATGAATCACAACCAATAACATAAAAAATATAAAGATAAAATTATGATAGAAATAGTAAATGGTGGAAGTTTTGATGAAGATGCTGTGCATTTGCACAGATCAAATGAAATTAGTATCTTAGATGAAGCATCTATCCCATTGGATAATTCTTCATGGATGATTATAGAAGATCCACGAGTTGGTTTTCTGAAACGTAAAGTAAGTCTAACTAATCTATTAAATGCCAACCCTGTAACTCTTTCTTTGGACGTTGGTCAACAATTTGGTGAAATACCAGAAAAAACTACATTAAATGGATTAGACCATCTATTAATAGAGGATTCAGAAGATAACTTTGCAAAAAAGCATATTGATATTTCAAGCATACCAATTGAAGAATTAACAGATGGTGTTATCTATAAAAAATATCTTGATACAGAACGCACCAAATTGACTGGTATTGAAGATGGAGCAGATGTAACCAATGCAACCAATGTCACAACGGTTTTAAATACTCTAAATGTAAATTCAATGGCAGATATTACATCTTCAGGAGCAGATATAGAGGATGCTGTAACTCTCAAGCACACACAAGGGTCTGACACTACCGTTGGAGTACAAACCGCATCTATTGATATGGGAGGAAATGCAATTGTAGATGTTGCTGATCCTACTCAAGCTCAAGAAGTAGCAACAAAAAATTATGTTGATAACTCTGGGTCTAATGATCCAGAAGCATTTCATAAAAATGTTTTAGATGAATTTGGACCATTACCTTTGAAAAGTGGAATTATAGATATAATTGACAATTTTTTGATAGAAGATAGTGATAATTCTAACAGCAAGGCTCGCGTCACCTTCATCAAACTACAGCAAAGTATTACTTCTTTAGGTGTACAGTCTGAATCATTGAATATGAGTGACCATTATATCAATAATGTTACTGATCCTCAATGGCTTCAAGATGCAGCTACAAAAAATTATGTAGATACTTCACTACTAACAAAGCAGGATGTTTTAACTAATGGTATTGATAATATAACTACATCTGAAGTAGATCAAATTAAAAAAATAAACACAACAGTAATATCAGAAGATCAATGGACATCATTATCAAATACCAATACTGATTTTAGACTTGTTTATACATCTACACAGACAAGTAAATATTATTATTCATTTTGTCCAGGAATAAGTAATACTAGAACTGAGTTTGGATATTATCATTTCATGATGAAAACATCTATGGATGGAGAAAATTATGAAGAATTATATGAAGTATCAATATTGGTTCCAGCAGATTGTTATTATGATCAAGTATCAAATGCTCCAATCATATCAATTAGGGGAAATACAAGATCGGATGATCCTGTATTGATTAATATTTTGTCGTGTGCACAAAATACAAATAATATATTTTTATTTTTTATTGAATTTGATTCTCCATTGCCTGGATTAGATATTTATATATATGATTTTAATGATGCTACATTAAGGATGGGCAATGGAACAAATAGCGGTGGCACAAACTATCCATCTTATAATATAAATCACACTCTAGGTTTTAAACCCAATCAAAAAGTTTCAAGTACTGATAGCATGGGGAGTGTTAAAATAGTTTCTAATGTTGATACGAGTGAACCAACATATAATTTAGTTGTTGGCACTGATCAACAACTAATTTATTCAAATCCTCTTTTAGACTCGCAAACTTTTTTCCCAGAAACAGCTCCAATTAAAGATATTTCATCTATATACGCTGATGTTGGAGGTTATAATGGTGTTTTCTTAGAAAATCCAGTTTTAGGACAACCGCAATATTGGAGAATATCTTTTGATTATAATGGAAAGCTTTCAAATAGAAATGCTGGATTATATGTTAAGTTAATTAATCCCTTGTCTGGATTCACCAGAAGGCTTCTACTTACTCTTCCTGATGGAGAAACAGAACAAACCTTCCTCACTGTAGATATTTCTACTTATTCTGATATAAACAGTTTGGCTGCTCCATTTGGATCTGGTTTAGGTGGATATCAGATATGGTTTGAAGTCGTTAGTGATGATATAACTGTAATCGTAAGAGATATTACTCGATTGAATTATTGATTTATATTATTACTGATTACCTGTGCAGCGCTAAAACCAAGAGTAGCTATAAGTTGATTTATTAAAAGTTCTTTATTTTTATTACTTTCATATTCAGCAGACATTGCAGCTAATTTAGAACCTATATTTGGGTCCCAAAGTATATCCACAAATTGCTTAACTCCTTTTTTAGTAACGATAGATTGGATAGCATCTGCCAAAATAGTTTCTTTTGATATAAATGGCTTCAATGATCTCAAAGCAGGAGAAATGAATTTAGATTTAATATCAGTATTGCTAACACCTTTTTGAGGTGGAATAGCTAAACCTGTTTTACGAATCAAATTAAAAAATGTATAAAAATCATGATATTGATCTGGTCTTAGAGCAACTTTCATAACATCTGATTTTGCTTTACTTCCAAAGATTGATTTCCACATCTCTCCACCAATATCTGGATTCATTTTTCCTGTTGTAGGGATATTTCCAAATTGATATAAAATATGATCCCCTACAATACTCTTCCATATTTCTTTACCATTTTCTCTTGTATAGATAGCATTCTTTACTGCATTAGCAATTGTAGGATCGCTATTTTTTGTAGATAAAACATAACTTCCAATATTTCTAATATCTTCATCAGGAATTTTAGATGTATTCATTAAAAGATTTTTTTTGTTCTTTAATTGATCGCCTAATTGAGCATATTTTTTAGCTTCTGTGGAAGATGTTTTTCCTAATCTTGAACTTCCCTCAAATATTAAAGAAGCTATTTCTCGAGCATGCTTATATTCAGGTGATATTTTATCAGCCTCAGATAATATATCTTTTTTTAGAGTGTCTAATTCTTTGTTGATAACCTTTTTAAATGAAGACATATTTTCTAATTTTTGACTATAAATACCTTCATCAATTTGTTTTTTGATTTTATCTATTTTTTTAATCGGAATATCGTAACTATATACATTCTCCCCTTTAACACTTTTAACTTTTATCAAATCTCTTGTAATTTTTTTTAAGGCAGATGCTTCTGCCACTGTAATATTTTGTCTATCTATCTTTTCTGTTATTTGATTAACTATTTTTTTGGTATTTATGGTGGGTGATTTTTCAAATGCTAATTCATAAAATGGTCTAATCAACTTTGCAGCTTCTTTTGATAATCCTTCTAATTCTTGATTTACATATATTTTTGCTGAAAAATTAGGATTTTTTGTTGATTTTGGAAGTAAATTTGTTACAAATCTTGGAACCTTTTCCATGAGATTATCTACTCTTTGTTCATAAATCTTTCTTGTTTCTCTAGAATTTAAATTTTTAATAGTACTTATGGCTTCAATGTTTTCTAATTTTTCAGCTATGTTTAATGGAATACCGAATCTGTTAGATTGAAACTCTATATCAGATATTTTTTTGATATTTTTTTTATCAAAAACATTCATTTTATCCAAGATACTATTAATTCTTGAGTTTTTACTACCAGGAGTGGGAATATTGAGAAAATCTAAAGTTTTTTTACTTCCCCACTTTAAAGCTCTACCAACTCCTTCTCCAACTAATCCAAGTCCAGCTACTGTTCCAGCATCCCATGCATCTTGAGACATAGGTCTATCTTCTCCCAACTCATATTTAGCATATTGCTGTTTAGCTGTTTCACCCAAATATGCTCCAAGTGCTTCAGTGGCAGGAACTGCTAATTTAGCACCAATTCCCACTGCTTTTTGAGTTGCTTTTCTTGCTAACATACCAGCTCCACCTGTAACATATGTTGTAGGATCAAGCGCTATTTTATTTCCCTCTCTACGTAAAAAATTTACAACCCCAGAACTTTCTTCTGAATACAATTTGCCATCTTTATCTCTAAAGACTATCTCTCCATTTTGAATAGCATAATCATCTGGTGATAAATCTCGATATTTTGCAAAAATTTCTATTTTTTTATTAGGATCATACACCATATTAGCTAATCCAATAGCAATTGGAGATGTTACTCTTAAAGGATTTGATATTTCAAGCTCTTGTAATTGACTTGGATAATCATTCTTATTTTCTTCTCCCACCAGAGATTCAGAAATGCCAGAAACACCAAACATCCCAACATCGTGATTTTTTTTAGAAAATTGTTGGACACGATTTAATAAAGAATCGTCTTCTACAGGAGACAGATAATCTTGATTGAAAGTTTGTACTTTATTTAATAATTCTTTATCCATTATAGATTTCCAGATTGTTCTTGTTGAAAGAATTGATTGGTAATCTGATCAATTTCTTCTTCATTTAAATTTGGGTTTAATCTAGCAAACTCATTTCTAGCTATTTGATAATTTTTGTTATTTTGATTATTTTGAGTTTTAGATTCATTTATTTCTTTCATATTCTCTAGAGTAATTGGATTCTCTTCTTGATCTAAAAAGGCAATTGGTTGACCTTCATCATCAAACATAATACTACCATTTTTCAATGCATATGTATATCTATCAGATATTAATGTCATATTGTTGATAGTAGCATCTAGTTTAGCAACAAATGTTCTTCCATCATCCGATTGTAAGAATCTTTTCCATCCCATTTCTGTATTGATGTTGGGGAACATTGCTGTTACCCTCTTGACTTCTGTAGGAGTCAAAGCGCTTCCATATAATCTATGAACTTCATCTCCAATTGTTTGCATATATGTTGACACCAACCCAAGATATTTATCATAAGCTTGTTCATCAGTATCATTGCTTTTTATTCCAAGTTTTCTTTTTAAGGATATAGTTGCACTTTTTAATTGCCCTGGACCAGATAAAAATTGTGTAACAGATGGAGTTAATTGCTTTTTAGTTTCTTTCAAACCAGATAAACTATTTTTAATGTTCATAAGATTTTTTTGTAGATGATTTTTAGTGCTTTTACCCATATCTATATTAATATTTGTTCCAGAAGAACTAGCTGCCTTATCTTTTGCTAAATCGTATAGTTCATATTCTTTTGATTCAGAATCATATTGTTTTTGTTCTGCAATTAATTTACCAAGATTAGATTGAGTCTGTTTTGTTTCTTTTGGAAATAATTCTTGTTTTGCAATATCAAAAAATTCTTGCATCCCATTTGGTGGTTCGTCTCCAAACATAGCCAATGCCTCAAAATATGCTTGTGCCATACCATTTTTATCATTATCTTTTTTAGAATTTAAATAAGTTCCTAAAATACCACCTATTGTTTTAATATTGTTACCTGTTTGTGTAGAAAGTGATTCAGCAAAACTTTTTATTGCTTGTGGAGAATTTTCCAAAAATGGCATTCTAGAAATATTTTCCATATAAGTTGTTCCAGCAGCTGTATTGGCTACAGGTCTAAAACCTTTCAAGTATTTATCTAATAATGTCAATGAATTATCAAAATGTACTTGTTCTTGTTTGTTTATAGATTCTTGTTCTTTAAGTTGAAATTCACGTTCTTGTTGAATAGCTTGCAATTGCATCATTTGAGATTGAATTTTCTTTTCTTTTTTTCGTTGTGCTATTCCAAATCCTTTTTCAAGACCACTTGCAAAACCTTGTACACCTTGTCCTATACCAGTTAAACCTGACATTATATTATCCTTTTTAGCCTAAGAAAGATCCAAGTCCCATACCAGCAATATTCCCTACTCCACTGAACAATGAACCCATCATACTAGATTCATTCTGAGCATTCGACATGTTAGCCTGTGTCTGTAAATTTCTTTGGTTTTGATACGGCTGTAATGCTCCTTGGTATGTTGGTATCAAAGAACTAGAGTAACCAGTGATTCCACCAATTTGTTGAGCCGACTGGCTTGGAGTAAGACCATATATTTGATTCCCTTGGAGACCAAGACCACCATATTGAGATATGGCATTATTTCTGGCTTGTTCTCGCATCATTTCAGCGTTTCTATTGAATTCTTGGCTGCTTTGTATTCCTGCGCTGCTTTGAGCCCAATTTGACCCCAACCTTCGGCTCAAATCATCATCTAATGCTTGACGTTGAGAAGATATTCCTTTTTCTAATGCTGCTGATACGGGTAATTCTCCTTTAAGAGCTCTGTTGGCTTGATCTTGAATCAATTCTAAGTTTTCATATTGTATTTTCATTGCAGGATTAAGAGTTTCTAAATATTCTTCATATGGCATTTTAACTAATTTATTGTCATCATCATATTTATATCCAGAAGTTTCCATTAGTAATGGCATAAATTTGTCTTGAAGAGATCTTGAGTCTTGTAATTGCGAAAGAATTTCTTTTTGTATCTGTATCTCTTCTGAGGTGGGAGGTGGAACACTAGCACCTCCACCTTTACATTCCACTACAGGCCCTTGATATTCATATGATTCTTCAAAGATAGTCTCTTCTGTAACCATATCAATAATTATTTTATTATAAATTTTCATATTTTAATATCCTTAACACCAATAAGAAAATAACTATTATTTTTTGTAATTTTATATGGTGATGTTTTAGTCATACATCTAACAAATTTAGATAAATATTGAAATTTATCACTATGTTTTACATCAAAAATGATATGATTAATATAATTATCAAGTAAAAATTGTTTAAGAAATCTTATCATTTTTAATAATGTATTGTTTATTTTTTTTCTTTCATCTTGTTTTATCCAAAAATATTCTAAGACAGGATATATTGATTCCTTTAAAGAGATGCCAAAAAAACCATATATAGTATTTTTGCTTTTATTAATACATAACCAAAAAATTCGTTCACTTGTATCAGTAAAGAGTTCATTGTCTGTTAATCCTTCATATTTTAAGCTATATTTAATAAAATCAAAATGTTGTTTATGCCATGCTTGAATAAAATATAACATTATTCATCAATTTCAACTTCTTCAATCTTCATACTAGATGATTGAGTTCCATTGAAATTATTATTGATGATAAATGGATTAGCTGTTGGTACCTCTACATTTGTTCCGAGTCTAATATATATATTTAAAACATCTAATGATGTTATTGTATGTTCATGTCTAATGCTAAATTCTTCAGTATGGCTTTCCCATGGTGGCATAAAAGACGCGCTAGATGCAGATGCATTATCATCAGAATTAAAAAAAATTGCAATTATCAGATCTCCATTTCCACCCCAAGTAGACATTCCACCACAAACAAAAGATATCATTAATTTATTATTAATTTTTTTAGGAGTATATGCATAATGCATATATTGCAACCCTTCTGTTTTTTGTGGTATTGTGTCATCTAATGGAATAATATTGGTACCAGAAACATTGAATTTGCTTGAATCTTGAATATAAACAGAATTAACAACTGATCCAGTAATATTAAATGCAAGTTTTTCTTTAGTTATTGATCCATCTTCATATGCATCTGTGCCAATTAATGCTCCTCCCCCATCAATACCAATACCAGTATGATCGTGTAAATTTGCACCATCAACAGTATTATCTACAATCTCTACTTGAAGATCTTCGATGCTCTTAGAAGGTAGTTCATACCAATATGATTTACCTATAATTACATTGAGTTGATATCTTAATTCTTCTAATTCTTGACGCAATGAATTAGATAGATATGGACTACTCCCTGGAAATGGATTTAATGTTGCTTGCATGTTAGAAACATCTTCTGAAGATCCTCCTACTCCATCTGGATTGCAATTATTAATAACATTTTGGAATTCATCATTCCATTTTGCAGCATAAATTGTTTCGAATGGAATCGCTGGACTTTTCATATTCCAGTTACCAGATGATCTTAAGGTAGAATTGGGAATACTTTCTATTTGAATATTAAATTGATCTAACTGTTGTTTAATAGAATCCAATTGGTTTTGTAATGAATTATCACCATTTGCTACATCTGAAAAAACTTTTTGTCCATATTTCATAATATTTCTCTTTAAATTTTAAGTCTTGAAGCTATAGGTGTTATATCTAGCATGTTAGATATAACCTCAAATTGGTTATATGTTATATTGTCTCTAGGAAATGTTGCTTCATCCCATTTAGATACATCATATTGAGATAGTTTATCTATACTATATGGAGAAAATATAAATGTTTGTTGTAACCCTACTCCTATTAAATTAATATGATATCGCATACGTTGTATTGGTCGTCCACCAGCAAACTTTGCAATATCCCATTTAGCTTCATCAAATACATTATTTGGATTTGATATTGAATGATAAACAAGTTTATGCTTACTGTTTAAATCGGTTTTCATTCTAATTGAAACATTAATTGGACTATTGCATGATAATTCTAAAAAACCTCTTTTAAATCGTTTAGTAATTCTTGGATTATTAACTGATATAATGGGTGTTGTTAAAGACATCTCAAAAATATTATTACCATCTTGAATAGTATTTGTTTCTAGTTCCCATATGTCACCGTTATAATCACCAGTAATAATAATATATGTATTATGTTCAGACAAAACAACAGCACTACAATTTGCATCATAGCCTGAATTATATAATATGTTATTATGTACTGGTCCCCATCCAGTTTCTGGTGTTTTGTCTATAAAATATACAAATGCCATATCATTCTTTGTAGATACTGACGAAGAGCAAAATATCTTAATACATCTTAAATATGGATCATAAAGCATATGGATATTATTAAGTTGAGATTTATTGATATAATCTTTAAAATAATCATCAATTGAAGCTTGTTCTGTTATAGATGATATTTTATAATCTCCATATTCCGTTACTGCTGTAACTGAGTAAATTGTACCATCTTCTGTCATGGCTAATATATCATTTTCTGTAGCAACAACAGTATTTTGTGATATCGTACCACCTTTCCATTGCGCTTCTACATATCCCCAGTCAGATGTAGATGATGAAGAATCATCAATAACAAAAGATTGAGATGCACTAAAAACAATCAGTCTATCTCCAAAATTAATAATTGCTGTTAGTGGTTCATTATTTCTTGTAGATATAAAGAAAAAACCTCCATTACTAACACTAAAATCAGGAGAAGATGTTATTCCGTTATTTAAATTTGAATAATATATAGTATTTTTTCTTAATCCCTCACCTATTGCCCAAGCCCTTACAGATGTTCTTTTTCCATATAGTTTCATTACTTTAGGATAGATATTATCAGCTACCCAATCAGGGGACATATGTTCTGATGGAAAATCAATAGTAGAAACAGATGATCTATCCCAAATTTGAGGTGTGTTTAATCCCCAATTGACTATAATATTACCATTCCAATTTACATAAGTAGCTTTACGTATGCTTGATACATCAGAATGTAATAAACTATTATTCCAATATATTTTACCATTATCATTAGTATGTAATATCCCACCCTCATTAGATGTGTTACTAACTTGATACATTGATGATATTGGTGAATTCTCAGGAGAATCTAAAATGATTTTAGTCCCACCTCTAGATCTCAAAGAATTCTTTAATACATTAAAATTGATACTATATGGCAATACGCAACTTGGATGCATATTGGAAATATTAGCATCGTAATTTAATCCAGCAGCTCCTATACCATATTTAAAATATTCTGTATTATATGGCATATTAAATAAAATCCAATGTATGGTTATGACTATACGGAGAATTTCCAAAATCAAATTGAGCTTGAGGAACTTTCTTTTGACACAACCTTACAATTCCATCTAATGTTTCTTTTGCTTTTACAGCAACCGACATAGATACTTCTGTTGCATACTCAGAAGCCAATTCTATGGCTAAGTTATATTTTAGAGCATTTAAATATGGAGATGGAAGTGTTATTAGAGAATCAATTGAAATACTATCATCTAAAGTATAATTTTTATACGATGATATCGTGATAATATCTCCGGATGTAGATGGGATTGGAAACATATAAAAAGTTCCATTTGGATATCCAAATTGGTAGTAATAATATTTATATGAATTAGAAGAATACTGTTTATTTATAATACTATAATATTCAGTTTGACTAATTGGATATAATGTAATATCAATATTATTAGATGTTGAAATATATACATTTGCTATTGATTCAGGTGTCTCTACAACTAAATCACCCAAAGGACCTATCGTGAATGAATCTTTGTTTGCAATTAAAGAATATTGATCTACAATTGTAGTAAATGATAATAGTTCACGAGTACTCCAAGAAGATATTAACATTTGTAGTGCAAGAAGAGCACCTGATTCAATATCTAAATCAGATGACTCTTCTCCTTGATCTACAACTTGAATCAATCTTAATGAACTGTATATTAATTGACGCGCTGTAGTCATAGATATTATCCTATATTATTTATCTACTTTATTTTCTTCTACCTTATCAGGAACTGACATTCTTACAAATTTTTTAATGAACATTTCTTTTGAGTAAAATTTAACAGTTCCAGTTTGAAGATTCTGAGTAATGAAATGAGTAAATTCTTTAAAGCAATTTTTAGTTATTTCTTTATCAAATTCAACAATAGTAATAGTACCATCATCATCAATATTAGTAATGACAGACAAGAAAGCTTTATCAATGATTGATATATTTTCTTTTGTAATCTCAATAGCTTTCAATGGTTCTGGTCTTTTAATCACCGTAATTACTGCTTCATTTTCCATACTACCTGTAGTTTTCTCAAGTGTCATTTTCTTTCCCTTAGTTAATTATTCTTTACTAATTACACGTACAGCCATTTCCGGACGCGTTGTTTTCATGCCATATAATACATCCATTCTAGTGGGAGATGTATCACTCATAAACTGGTACTGTCGTAGAATCCTGGTATTAACACCCTCAATTGTTTCTGATGCACCATAATCTACTCCACCTTGAATAGGAAGATTAGCTGATACAAAACAAAATGCTTCTTCATGGAAGCAAAGATTCACAGCATAAGTAATATTTTCTTCAACCTCAAAAGACACTGTATCTGCTGCAGATGCTAATGCAGATACGTTCTGGTATGGATCTGTAGGACTGGCAATTGGAGTAGGAGAAATAGTACAAGTCATATCACTATTACCAGAATTCCACGTAGCACTTTTGATTGTAAACTGTTGAGAAAGACCTACTGTTTGCTTGTTAGACATATTAACAGCATCAACACCTGCAATGGAAATAATATCTCCTACTGCGAATGATGGTGTTCCAGAAACACCTGCAAAAGTATCGATAACAATCTGATCACTACCTTCAACCATATCAACTTTCAATTCAGCAGAAGTTCCATAATTTCCACTAGTATGCTTTTTCATATTCTGAGACATTTCAAACTGAAATCCGCCAGTAATGCCCAACATACCACTTCTATACTGCTTTCCAATCAAACCAGAGTCTTGAAATAAGCCCTTCAAAGCATCTACCATTGATCCCATGGTTGCCGAAGTTAGAGTAGCCCATCTTTGACCATCGCGTGGAACAGAATTATTATCCAAAACAGTTCCAGCATCTAAAAACAGTTTAAGACTGCTTGGAATCGCTGTTGCTGAACCCACACAATTATAAACATCTTTATAAAGATCAGCAGCATCAAAATCAATATCATTAGCCATTTGAGTAGCAGCAGGAGATAAAAATAATTTATTAAAATCATCAATATAAAGAGAAAAATCCTGTGTGGTAGCACCAAGAGCCATTTTTCTTCGAGTTGTCAATTGAACAGGAACTGAGATTTCATCAACTGAACTTAGATCATTGGTTCCAATTTCTGCTCCTAATGAACTTTTAAATCTATTAGGAAGTCTAACTCTAAGAGTGTCACCTTCTTTTGGATTTGCATTTCCATAATTATTTTCAGAATAACCCTTATAACAATGTTTAACCATTACAAGATTATTGGTCAAAGTACTGAGATATTCTCTTGTGATTTCAATTGGGTGAAGAAAATTATTAGGCGTTGATGCTCCTGGCATATTAAATACTGAATCTGTCATCTTGTTTTATCATCCTTTTTTTTTATGAGCCAACCATTCAGAAGTTGTCATTTCATGAACTGACTTATCTTTAATGGCACCATTAGTACCTCTTAATGGTTTAATTGGCTCTATATTATTTGTATTTTGTTTGGTTGTTGTTTTTGATTTTACTTGGTTTTCTATATTCAACAAAGCTGGTACTAGTTCATGTGGTGGTAAAGTAGATAATGAATGTGCTACATCTATGTTTTTACCAAGATAATAAGCTATATTTGGACCATTATCCATATTTTCTAATATTAAACCTAAATTATTAGATGAGTTACTATATAAATCTAACATAGTAGAAGATTTTGCTACATTATCAAAATCACTTATTTCTTTTTTTAAGATATTAGCTTTCTGATCAAACTTATGTTTATTAGCAATAATCTTATCATTACTAGCACTCTTTCTAATTTCACTTTGAATAGTATCTTGAATGTTGGTTTGTTTAACTTCCCAACCAACAAGATCAGTTATATATTTTTGTTCGTCATTATAATTATTTGGATCTGGTTTAGTAATATTATTATCATATTGTGTTTTTTGAACTTGTTCTGATTTATATTTTAATTTATCATTTTCAGAACGTTGCTGCTGAATAAAATCTTCTTTATGTTGTAATCTATCTTCAAGATCTTTAATTTTTTGTTCATTATTAATTTGATCTATCGTTTGTTTCTCTTCTTCTTTTTTTTCTGGTTGAATGGTCTCTTCAACTCTTTCTTCTGACAAACCATCTGTTTCCTCCTGGTTATCAATTTGTGAATCTATTGCTTCCATTATATAATCCTTTTATTTTTGAGGTGTCTTTATAATATATTAACTTATAAAATAATTTTTTATAAAATCCTTCGCAGGTGTATCCATAAAGAGTGATCATTCTTATAAAATATATTACAAAAAGTTCATTAAATAGTTGTATTATTATTTATTTTTAACATTTTGTTGTTGTTGATCAGATGCTTCTATTTTTGCTGCAATTTTTTCAGCACCTTCCCAATCCATTAACTTTGCAATTTCAGGAGCCATAATACCACCATACTGAGGTACAAATTGTATAAAGTCAAGCATTGATGATAGAGTTTCCATTCTCTTTGTAGCATAATTAGGTCCAACAACTGGAACCATGTCATATCTACCAACAGTCATATCATTTAATACTTTTTCTATTAGAGTGCCTGGGTCTTTTGTTGGAAAATTTAATTTTAATTCATTTAATCCTCCGTCTTTAGCTAATGTTCTAATTATTCTTTGAGCATCATACACTTCTGGAATCATATTTAAAATAATTTTATGACTAAAAATTAAAGCATTATGAAAATTATTCACAAATGTATATGTAGTATTATCACCTTTTTTTTGTCTAGCTAAGATAGCCCTTCCGCTACGTTCATTAGAAGGTTGACCCATATTAGAAGCATATAATCCAATTGTATCTTGTATGTCATTTGTTGCTGAATTAGCTTCATTTATAGATGCTATTGGAGGAGGTGTTGATGCTTTAGGAATAGGAGGTGGTTCACCTGGAATATGATTATACAATATATATGGAGAAGGAACCAAATGAGTTACATCCCATTGAGCCTGATGTCCTTCAATTTGTTGTGCAGTTAGCATATATGGTGTCTTTGGAGACAAAGCAATGCTTTCAGCATTATATGTTTTCCAATAATTATACATTCTAACTGCATCGATACTATCATATATTAATCCCCTGAATCTACGACTACCATTATCGTTAAATTCATATCCCAACATAGGAACAATAGGGATATATGTACCAGGAAATTTTGTAGGTCCTTCCAATATTGAATTTCCAGTCATTTTAGCCCAATAAATCTTATCCTGCTCAACTATTCTTTTTTTAGGCTTTGTGGCTAATATATCTTCTAATATTGTAGTGTCTTTAATTTTTTCAATATCTTCTGGTTTTAATATGGTACCATCTTCTAATTTCCATATTTCTACAGTTTCAGTTTCTTTCCAAAAATATTCTGCAATAGTTATATTATTTTCAGTAAACCAATTCTCCATTCCATTTATTTCTGTAAAAGGTGTCATATCATGATCAGGATACATTTCTTGAAATTTATCCCTTGACATATGTTTCATAACAAATGCGTATCTACCATCTTCATATGATGGCATTTCTGATGTCTGATCTAGTATTACACTAAATCTATTAGGAATTCTTTTTAAAATAATATTTTGATCAAATGATTCATTATCATATTCTGTTACTATTCTCCAATATCCATATCCACCTTCTAAGGCACTTAATAGAGCTGTGTCATATATCACATCTGATGTAGAAATAAATTCTATATGTCTTATCAAATCATCTCTAACCATTGCTCCTGGAATGTCAGATTGATCATCCATAGGTCTTACTTTAAGACCAGGTCTATTTTGCTGTAATTCTCCTAAAACTTGAAGAATATATTTTCTAAGTTTATTGATAGTTAGACATGGTCTTCGCTGAGCTCTCCTACTATCCTTCATTGTTTCTGGCCATTGATTTCCATCAATGAACTGAGAAGTCATTTCAGCATCACGTCTATTGTCAGATTCTAATCTATAACTTTCATCAAATTGAGATATAGCAGATGATAAAATGTCATCATTATTTTTCATATTCCCATCCATCCCTCATTATGCATTTGCGGTATTATAGGGATTATGTTTTTGGTTGATGTTGTAGGAATTCTCCATTGGAATCCAAAATCATCTAAGATATTATAAATAAATGATAATGCGTCTATACCATCATCATTCCCTAACGGATGACGAGACATCTCATTTTTCAATGCATCTACATATTTAATTGTTACATTGTTAGAGATATACAATTTACCATGTAATAAAGGTAGCCTAAGAGCACTAGTAATTCGATTTTTTTTCTCTCTTCCCTGGGGAGTTATGATCCTAATATTTTTAGTTTCCTCTGATAATGATATTCCATGAGATTTCATGGCATTTTGAAAGTGAACTATCCATCCAGGTGTTACTTTGTTGACCGATTCGTATGCAACTTGTTCTATGATTCCATTGCGTCTATACATACTACTTAATATATAGACTATTTCTGACTCATTAGCTTTATCTATAAATGAGTCTAATATATAAATATTGCTTGCACCAATATCATCCATGATGGGCTCAACTCCAATGATGTGTATACCCCAAGAATCAGATCGTTTTGTAACGATTCCACCAGACGGATCAATTACCATAAATTTAAAAATATTAATTGGAATATCATTAGCTGATATGTATAGTAATAATGATGGATCTAATGTCAAATCATGTATTGGAGTTGGATCACATAATTGTTGTGAAAAAAAAGTTGGAAGTGTTTTTAGTTGATCTAATTTATTCTGAGATATTAAAACAGGAACTCCATCGACAGTGCCGTCATCTGTTGCTGCATATTTCCTATAAGAATAAGCATCATCTCCATAAATTGTTTTATGATCTTTAATTCGTACCAATGGTCCAAGATGGGAATAAAATGTTCCAACAACTCGTTCAATGTCATCATCTAATCCAGTTCCAAGGTTAACAGACATGCAAAATTTATCATAACATTTATCCATTTGTTCTCGTGAATCTTTCATGTCATCGGTTTCAATATCATCATACAATCTACGTTCGAAGTGATCACCTTGTAACATCCCTTCTACTAATCCTGATGCTTGAACAGTTCTTTGAGGTCTAGATTTATTAGACCTTTTAATGGTAATCCCATTTACTAAACTCCAAGATCCAGACTCTCTTCCAGGATTAGCATATAATTTATCAGGGAAAAGATTTATTAGAAAATCTGATTCAAAAGCTCTTCTTATTGAACTTACAAATTTTTCTGCAGCTGCTTTTTTGTATGAAAAAATACAAGTGCATTTTTCTGGATATTTTAAATGAAATTGTATAGTTTCTGCTATAGTTATAATTGTAGATTTAAAATGATACCTAGGCCATACATCCAAAGTATTAGTAATAGGACCATTCTGAACCTCTTTACATCTATCAACAATAAATGGATGATTAGCCACTTCAATTTTTAATATAAAATAAACAATAAAAAATAAATCATTCTCAATTATATCACGTAATATTGCAACTTGTTCTTGTGATGTAGATTCTATTAATTGCTTGTGCACATCAATATAATCATATTGATAATTACAATCAATGTTCTCATGAAATTGCATATTATTGAAGTGGATAGTCATAATTAAATATTTTAATATTCGTCTGTAAATTCTACAAAAACTGAGGATGTTTTAGAAGGATTAGTACTAATTGCCTTAAAATCCTCTATATCTTTTTGTCCTCTAACAACAACTGATGACCCTATGGGAGCTATTAACCCTGATGTTTCAGTAGGCTGAATAACAGAACTAACCCTAATAGAATTATTCTCTACAATAAAAAAAGCTCTTGTAGGAGATGTCAATGAATTTGGTCTAATGATACTATCATCAAATCCTACTGGTGTACTTCCGATTATTAATTGTTGAGTTGCATATGAACTCATGATTTTATTTCCTTCACATCCTTCCGAGGACGTCCTAATTTACCAGCCATGTTATTTCTCCTGTTCCTTCTTCTTCTCATCATAATCTTTCTCAGCTTTCTCCATACGATTCTTATCTTCCTCTGTAGGATTATC
>Ga0164313_10000914_pt1 | contig 25162 bp, 35 predicted proteins | sample GuaBasSedimGuay4_FD_113735 | JGI IMG/M metagenome (GOLD analysis project Ga0164313, IMG submission 113735) | Subseafloor sediment microbial communities from Guaymas Basin, Gulf of California, Mexico - Guay4, Core 4569-4, 0-3 cm | ecosystem: Environmental > Aquatic > Marine > Hydrothermal vents... | reverse complement strand
TATCCCCCTCAAATTTTGTGTAGTCATATTTGCCATCAACATAAAATTCCGAAGCAGCACAATCCATGGCTATGGTCACATCTTTGCCGGCCGTATAACCAGCAGCTTCTATGGCGGCAATAATACTATTCAAGGCTTCCTCTGTACCGCCAGATAAATTAGGTGCAAATCCACCTTCATCACCAACAGAAGTTGTAAGACCCTTACCTTTAAGTATAGACTTTAAGTGATGAAAAATCTCTGCCCCCATGCGTATGGCATCTGAAAATGTATCAGCACCAACTGGCCTGATCATAAATTCCTGAAATGCAATTGGAGCATCAGAATGTGAGCCGCCGTTGATAATATTCATCATTGGAACCGGTAATACATGAGCGTTAACACCGCCAATATATTGGTATAGTGGCATACTGGCCTCCTGTGCTGCTGCCTTAGCCACTGCAAGTGAAACACCTAAAATAGCATTTGCTCCCAGTTTTCCCTTATTTTCAGTTCCGTCAAGGTCAATCATCATTGAATCAATGAGTCTTTGTTCCATTACCGGCATACCTTCAATTTCAGGAGCTATAATTTCGTTTACATTTTCTACAGCCTTAAGTACACCTTTGCCTAAGTACTTAGACTTATCGCCATCTCTAAGCTCAACAGCTTCGTTCTCTCCGGTAGATGCTCCTGATGGCACCGCTGCCCTACCCATTATTCCTGAGCTGGTAAAAACTTCTACTTCGATGGTAGGGTTTCCTCGGGAATCTAATATTTGTCTGCCGTGAATATGTTCTATTAAGCTCATTTTTATTTTTTTATATTTTCTACAAATTGATCGAATAAGTATCGTGAATCGTGTGGGCCGGGAGATGCCTCCGGATGATATTGTACAGAAAAGGCGTTCTTGCCATTTACTGATAGCCCTTCAATGGTATCATCATTTAGATTTATATGGGTAGCTTCTACTTTTTTTGAATTCTCTACATCTATTTCAGAGATTGCAAACCCATGGTTCTGAGAGGTTATCTCACTTAATCCTGAAATAAGGTTTTTAATTGGATGGTTAAGCCCTCTATGCCCATGGTGCATTTTATATGTACCTATGTCTTGCGAGCGGGCAATTATCTGATGGCCTAAACAGATGCCAAATATTGCTTTGTCTTCAGCGAACATTTCATTCACTGTATCCACCGCATAGTCCATTACTGCTGGATCTCCAGGGCCATTAGAAAGGAAATATCCATCTGCACCCCAGTCTTTAATTTCTTTAAAGCTCGTTTTAGCAGGAAATACTTTGCATTCACATCCACGATCTGCAAGATTTTTCAGGATGCTCTTCTTTACGCCAAGGTCAAGTACAGCAACTTTTATTTTGTTACCTTCTCCAACAGTATAAGGTTTAGTAGTAGAGACTACAGATGCTAGCTCCAGTCCTTCCATAGAAGGGACTTTTTTTAATTCGCCTTGCAGTTGGCTTTCATCTAAAACCGAGGTGATTATGCCATTCATTGCTCCTTTACTACGGATATGTCTTACCAACATACGAGTATCAATATTAGCGATACCGGTGATCTGGTACTTCTCAAGGTATTCTTGCAGGCTGGAATTAGCAGTATTTCTACTATGCACATCGGCATAGTCATTTACAATCAATCCCTTAATTTGCGGATGATCCGATTCCTGCTCACTATCAACAGTACCATAATTGCCAATATGAGAAGTGGTATTAACAACTATCTGACCATAATAAGATGGGTCGGTATATATTTCCTGGTAACCAGTCATGCCAGTGTTGAAACATATTTCTCCTCCGGTTGTACCCGGATACCCGATTGCAGTCCCTTCAAACATCATCCCGTCTTCCAATAATAAGTAGGCTTTTTTGCGTTCTGGCAACTTCATAAGTTAGGCTTTAGATTATAGTTGTACAAAAATAAAACCTTCATATCTTAATCTTTACTATGAGCAAATAAAATCAATAGAAATGATAGAATTTAATTAAGCTAAATGCGGTATTTATTTTGAATTTTACAGAAAAAAAGGGATTAGATGATAAGTCTAATCCCTTTATATTTTATTAAAATCTTAAGATTAATCTTTCTTATCATCTTCAGAATCCGTAGCATCTTCTTCAGGTGCCTCTTCTTCAGGGGCTGCTTCTTCTGGTGCTTCTTCCTCTACAACTGCTTCTTCTGCTACCTCTTCAACTTCCGCAGATGCTTCAACAGGAGCTTCTTCTGCAACAACAGCTTCTTCTGCAACTTCCTCTACCTTGTCTTCAACTACCTCTTCTACTACTGCATCCTCTACAACCGCTTCTGCAACTTCAGTTTTGTCAGCTGTCTTTGTTGCAGGAGTATCTGCTGTAGACTCACCTTTACCTCTTCTGCTTCTTCTTGTCTTAGCTTTTTCAGGCTTAGCTTCTGTCAATAATAAATCGTTATAATCAACAAGTTCGATTATACACATATCAGCATTATCACCTAAACGATGACCCGTTTTAAGTATCCTGGTGTATCCACCCGGACGGCTAGCTATTTTATCAGCGACCTCATTAAAAAGTTCGCTAACAGATTCCTTATTCTGCAGATATGAAAACACAACCCTACGAGAGTTGGTATCGTCAGTCTTAGATCTAGTTAAAAGCGGCTCAACATACTTCCTCAATTCTTTAGCTTTCGCTATAGTTGTACTAATACGCTTCTCCATGATTAATGAAGATGCCATATTAGAAAGCATTGCTTTTCTGTGGGCAGGCTTTCGTCCTAAATGGTTAAATTTTTTCCCGTGTCTCATCGGTTCTTACTCTTCTTCTAGTTTATACTTAACGAGATCCATGCCAAATGTCATGTTCTTGTCTGCTACTAATTGCTCTAATTCAGCTAATGATTTCTTACCGAAGTTTCTAAACTTCATCATATCAGAAATCTCCAGACTTACAAGATCGCCTAATGTACGCACATCAGCTGCCTTAAGACAGTTATATGCTCGCACAGAAAGATCCATATCGTGTAATGCAGTTTTAAGCAATTTACGCATATGTAGCATTTCTTCGTCTACTGCTTCAGGTTCGCCTGCTTCAGCAGATTCTAAAATCATATTTTGATCTGAGAATAACATAAAGTGCTGAATAAGGATATAAGCAGCACCCTTCAAGGCATCTTCAGGATGAATAGAACCATCTGTTTCGATATCCAAAATCAACATTTCATAGTCAGTCTTTTGCTCTACCCTTGTATTTTCAACACTATATTTTACGTTTTTAATTGGCGTAAAAATTGCGTCTATTGGAATATAACCAAAGATTTGCTCAGCCGGCTTGTTTTCCTCTGCAGGAAGATAGCCACGACCTTTATCGATGGTTAATTCTACTTCAAGATTAGCTTTCTTATCAAGATGACAAATTACATGCTCAGGATTAAGGATTTCAAAAGCTGTTGTGAACTTAGCAAGGTCACCAGCAGTTAAAACATCTTTACCTTTAATATTAACAGTAATTTTATTGTCAAATGAATCTGCAATCTTCTTAAAGCGAACCATCTTAAGATTTAAGATGATGTCAGAAACATCTTCTACAACTCCTTCAATAGCCGAAAACTCGTGTAATACATTAGGTATTTTAATACCGGTAATAGCATAACCTTCTAATGAAGAAAGAAGTATTCTTCTTAATGCATTACCAATAGTTACACCATAGCCTTTTTCAAGAGGTTTGAAAGTAAATAACCCATGGAAATCATTTGCTTTTTCCATTGCCACTTTATTTGGCATTTGAAACGCTAATATTGACATAGTTCTTTTGTTTTATACAAACTGAGCACAATCAAAGTGAACAGCCTGAGATTAAAAATTTTATTTCGAGTAAAGTTCAACAATAAGCTGCTCCTGGATATTCTCCGGGATGTCTTCTCTTATTGGTAAAGAAATAAGCTTTCCCCCAAGTGCTTCAGGAGACCACTCTAACCAAGGGAAACTTTTAGTAGCGGTTGCGGCAACACTATTAGTCACAACCTCTAAAGATTTAGATTTCTCTCTAACCTCTATTACGTCCCCTAATTTTAAGGCATAAGATGGAATATTTACCACATTGCCATTTACGATTATATGCTTATGTAACACAAACTGCCTTGCAGCTCTTCGTGTTGGAGCAATACCTAAACGAAAAACAGTATTATCAAGTCTTGTTTCTAACATCTGTAACAAGATCTCACCTGTTATACCACTTTTTCTTGATGCTTTGTCAAACAAATTGGCAAACTGACGCTCAAGAACACCATAGGTATACTTTGCCTTTTGCTTCTCCATCAACTGCATTGCGTATTCAGAAGGTTTTCTTCTCCTACTACGACCATGCTGGCCGGGAGGATATGCCTTCTTTTGCACAGCCTTACTTGGACCAAAAATTGGGTCGTTGAAACGCCTGGCTACTTTTGCTTTAGGACCTCTATATCTTGCCATTATTCTTAAATATTCTTAATTAATGCTTATTAAACTCTTCTTCTTTTCGGTGGACGACAACCATTATGTGGTAATGGTGTTACATCTCTAATTGTTGTTACCTCAATACCAACATTTTGTATTGATCTGATGGCCGACTCACGTCCAGCTCCAGGACCTTTTACAAACACATCTACTTTACGTAATCCCAGGTCGTAAGCTTTTTGTGCACAATCCTGTGCTGCAACCTGGCCTGCATAGGGCGTATTTTTCTTAGATCCTTTAAAGCCCATTTTACCTGCTGATGCCCAGGAGATTACCTGACCTGAAGTATTGGTTAAAGAGATAATGATGTTGTTAAATGTAGCTTTAATATGCGCCTGGCCTATAGCCTCGATATTTACAACTCTCTTTTTAGCTTTATCTTTTCTTTTCTGTGCCATATCAATTATGCCTATTTAGCTGCTATCTTTTTATTAGCAACAGTTTTTCTCTTTCCTTTACGTGTACGAGCATTGTTCTTAGTATGCTGACCTCTTACCGGCAAGCCTCTTCTATGCCTTAACCCTCGGTAGCAACCAATATCAAGCAAACGCTTAATGTTAAGCTGTATCTCAGATTTAAGAACACCTTCTACTTTGAACTTCTCACTAATGACAGCACGAACGGCATTTGCCTCTTCATCTGTCCACTCAGCAACTTTCTTGTCCCAGTCTACACCAGCGGCAGTAAGAATGCTTTGAGAAGCACTTCTACCAATACCAAATATGTACGTTAAAGCGATTTCTCCTCGCTTATTTTGGGGAATATCTATACCTGCAATTCTAGCCATAACAATCAGCCTTGTCTTTGTTTGTACCTTGGATTCTTTTTATTGATTACATAGACTTTTCCTTTTCTTCGGATAATCTTGCAATCAGCACTTCGCTTCTTAACAGATGCTCTTACTTTCATCTCAATTACTTATATCTATAAACTATTCTTCCTTTTGTCAAATCATAAGGCGACATTTCAAGTTTTACCTTATCGCCCGGTAATATTTTAATATAGTGCATCCTCATTTTACCTGATATATGGGCAATGATTACATGTCCATTTTCCAATTCAGCACGAAACATTGCATTCGATAATGCTTCTATTATTGTTCCGTCTTGTTCTATAGATGCTTGTTTAGCCATATTAAAATTTAAATACTTCTTCTATATATTTATGCGTTGTCAATACTTCTGCTTTTCCGTTCGCTATTGCTACTGTATGCTCATAATGAGCGGAAAAAGCTCTGTCCTTGGTTCTGATGGTCCAGCCATCGCTCTCTTGCACAATTTCCTTCTTGCCAAGATTAATCATTGGCTCAATTGCAATTACCATCCCTTCTTTCAGCTTTGCTCCCTTACCACGTTTACCATAATTAGGTACCTCCGGCGATTCGTGCAAATCTTTGCCAACTCCATGTCCTACCAACTCCCTCACAACGGTATAGCCAAACCCTTCAACATAATGTTGAATTGCATAACTAATATCTCCAACTCGCTTGCCAACAACAGCTTCATCAATTCCTTTATAAAGTGACTCTTTTGTCACTCGTAATAGTTGCAGTTTTTCCTCTTCCACCTCTCCAATAGGATAAGTGTAAGCTGAATCACTGTGAAACCCTTTGTAAAATACTCCGCAATCAATGCTAAGAATATCTCCGTCCTGGAGTTCACTCTCTGATGGAAATCCGTGAACTACCTGTTCATTGGGTGACACACACAAAGTGTATGGAAACCCATTGTAGTTCAAGAAAGATGGTACTCCACCACTATCCCTGATAAATTCCTCTGCCACTTTGTCCATATCAGTAGTTTTTGCACCCGGCTTAATCATTCGGGCTACTTCTGCATGGGCCTTTCCCAATATTTGGGCAGACTCTTTTATCATTTCAATCTCTTCGCTCGTCTTATAATGAATCATTATAAGTACTAAGCCACAGCAACTTGAGAACGTCCTTTAACTCGACCAGACTTCATCATTCCTTCATAATGCCTCATCAACAAATAACTTTCAATTTGCTGTAAGGTATCCAGAATTACTCCTACCATAATTAATAGTGAAGTCCCTCCATAGAACTGTGAAAATCCTACACTTACACCGGCCAACTGAGCAAAAGCAGGCATGATAGCCACAATTGCTAAGAATATAGAACCAGGTAAGGTTACACGAGTTAAAATATTATCTATAAATTCAGAAGTTTGTTTTCCTGGTTTAATACCCGGAACAAAGCCTCCGTTTCTTTTTAAGTCTTCAGCTATCTGACTTGGATTTACCGTGATAGCTGTATAGAAAAAGGTGAAAAGTAATATCATCACCGCAAATAGTAAATTGTATTGCCAAGAGGTAGGATCAGCAAATGATGTACCTATGTAGGCAGCAATATCACTATCCTGAGCCCAAATATTAGCAACCAAAGGAGGAATAAACATTAATGCCTGGGCAAAGATTATCGGCATTACACCAGATGAGTTCACCTTTAGAGGTATGTACTGTCTCTGTCCACCATACACTTTATTCCCAACAACCTGCTTAGCATATTGTACCGGTATTCTTCGGGTTGCCTGCGTAAACGCTACAACTGCAACTACTACGAAGAACAATCCAACTAGCTCAAGAACCAATACTAAGGCGCCACTCATTCCACGGGTTACAACCTCACTCACTAAGAATGTAGGTAGTCGTGAAATAATACCAATCATAATCAGCATAGAGATACCATTACCAATTCCTTTATCAGTAATTCTCTCTCCCAGCCACATTACAAACATCGTTCCTGCAACCAGGATAATCATAGCACTTACTCTAAACAAATAAGGATCTATTATGATTGCCTCAGTTGGAATCGTCGTTGCCAGATAACCTATGGATTGCGCCATAGTAATGGCAATTGTTAATACTCGTGTTATCTGGTTTATTCTATTACGCCCTGATTCTCCCTCTTTTTGAAGCTTCTGGAAATAAGGTACTGCTACCTGCATCAACTGAATAACAATTGAGGCAGATATATAAGGCATTATACCAAGTGCAAAAATTGATGCTCTAGAAAATGCTCCACCAAGGAATGTGTTTAACAAACCAAAGATGCCCTGAGCCTCTCCACCAACCGCTGCCAGTATTTCAGGGTCTACACCCGGAAGCACAACATAAGAACCCAATCGAAAAATTATTAGGAAACCTATTGTATTCAGTATCCTGATCCTGAGATCTTCGATTGAAAAAATATTCTTTATGGTGGCGAAAAATTTCTTCATATTTATTTTATCTCAACAGCTTTACCTCCTGCGGCTTCAATAGCACTAGCTGCTGTAGCTGAAAATTTATGTACTTCTACTTCTAACTTAGCCTTAAGCTCTCCTCTTCCCAATATTTTTACCAGGTCGTTTTTACCCACAATACCATTTTCAACCAAAAGCTCGAAATTAACTTTCTTAGCTTTTAATTTTTCTGCAAGCTCCTGTAAAGCATCTAAGTTTACGCCTTTGTACTCAACCCTATTAGGATTGGTAAAACCAAACTTAGGTACACGTCTTTGCAATGGCATCTGGCCGCCCTCAAAACCGATCTTTCTAGAATAACCAGATCTTGACTGAGCACCATTATGTCCTCTGGTAGATGTACCACCACGTCCAGAACCCTGACCACGGCCAATTCTCTTCTTATTCTTTGTTGACCCTTCTGCGGGTTTTAATGTATGTAGTTTCATATTAAAGCTCTGTTACAACCACTAAATGGTTCACTTTATTAATCATTCCCGCAATCTGAGGAGTTAACTCAACTTCTACAGATCTATTTATTTTCCCTAGCCCTAACGCTTTAATAGTGCGTTTTTGTCTCTCAGGCCTTTTAATGGTACTTCTTACTTGTTGAACTCTTACTTTAGCCATGTTGTTATCCGTTAAATACTGTAGATAAACTTACTCCACGTTGCTGGGCTACAGAATATGCATCTCGCATTTTCGTTAGCGCATCAAAAGTTGCCTTTACCACATTATGTGGATTCGAAGATCCTTTCGACTTCGCTAATACATCCTTGATACCAGCACTCTCTAATACAGCACGCATCGCACCACCGGCAATTACACCAGTACCAGGCGAAGCAGGCTTCAATAAAACAAAACCGCCGCCAAACTTACCTATAGATTCGTGTGGTACAGTATTTTTACTAATAGGTACTTTTACTAAGTTCTTTTTAGCATCGTCAACACCTTTGGTGATAGCGTCTACTACTTCATTGGCTTTACCAAGTCCATAACCTACTACACCATGGCCATCTCCAACTACAACAATAGCCGAAAAACTAAATCTACGACCACCTTTAACAACTTTAGCAACTCTTTTTATAGCCACTACCTTCTCTTGAAGATCGATTTCACTGGCTTTAATTGCTCTTATATTACTCTGTTGCGTCATACCTTATTAAAATTTTAAGCCACCTTCTCTAGCTCCTTCAGCTAAAGCCTTAACCTGGCCATGATATTGATATCCACCACGATCGAAAACTACACTGTTAATGCCTGCTGCTTTAGCTTTCTCGGCTAATTTGCTACCTACACTTTTAGATTGTTCAACCGTATTATTTTTTATTCCCAAATCGATTGAGCTGGTAGCTGTAATTGTAGTTCCTTTAGCATCATCAATTATTTGAGCATAGATTGCTTTATTACTTTTAAACACCGATAATCTAGGGCGTTCAGCAGTACCAGCAATTTTATTTCTTACTCCTCTGCGAATACGTAGCCTTCTGGCACTTTTAGTTGTACTCATTGCTTTATTTATTTAGCGGCTGTTTTACCAGCTTTTCTTCTAATTTCCTCACCCACAAATCGAACACCTTTTCCTTTGTAAGGCTCAACTTTTCTCAATGACCTAAGCTTAGCGGCCACATCTCCAATTAATTGTTTATCTATTCCCTCCAATGTAATTAGCGGGCTTTTACCTTTAGGGTTCTCAGAGGTAATTTTTATTTCAGACGGAACTTGCAGGAATATATTATGCGAATATCCTAATGTTAGTTCAATAACATTGTTCTGCACATTTGCTCTATAACCAACACCTACCAGTTCAAGCTCTTTCTTGTAACCTTCAGTCACACCAATCACAGCATTATTAATCAACGACCTATATAAGCCGTGAAGTGCTTTATGTCTTTTTTGCTCAGTAGGACGCTCAACCACATAACCACCTTCAACTTCATTCATTTTGAACTCTGCATCAAATGGCTGGATAAGCTCTCCCTTTGGCCCTTTCACAACAACATTGTCGCCGTTGTTGGTGATGGTTACACCTTCGGGAATACTAATTAATTTTTTACCTATTCGTGACATCTCTACAGATTAATTAATAAACGTAACACAATACTTCACCACCAACATTCTCATGACGTGCCTCTTTGTCTGTCATTACACCTTTAGATGTAGAAAGTATAGCAACACCTAAGCCATTAAGAACTCTTGGCAACTTATCATTATGCACATATTTCCTAAGCCCAGGCTTACTTATTCTTTCCAATTTAACAATAGCGCTCTGCTTTGTTACAGGGTTGTATTTTAAGGCAATTTTAATCAGCCCCTGACCATTGTCAGTATCCTCGAACTTATAATTCTGGATATAGCCCTTCTCATGAAGTACCTTGGTGATATTTTTCTTTATACCTGACCCCGGTATCTCCACTATTCTATGGTTCGCCTTAATGGCGTTTCGCAACCTTGTTAAATAGTCCGCAATTGGATCTGTCATTGTTTCTTAACTTAAAATATTAATGCACCCCGGAAAAACCGGGCTGCAAAAATACAATTTATTTTTTCTATTTCAAAAGTATTCTAAGTGCTCTAAAGAGTTGTTTTACCAACTCGCTTTAGTAATACCTGGAATTTTACCCGCGCTAGCCATTTCCCTGAATGTAACCCTTGAGACACCAAATTTTCTCATGTATCCTTTAGGCCTTCCGGTCATCTTACATCTATTATGTAATCTAACTCTAGAAGAGTTTCGGGGAAGTTTATCAAGTCCAACCCAGTCGCCAGCTTCTTTGAGAGCTTTACGCTTCTCAGCAAAACGTGCTACGAGTTTTTCTCTTTTTCTTTCGCGCGCTTTAAGAGATTCTCTTGCCATATCTTAATTTGCGTTAGTATTTGCGTTAGTATTTTTAAAAGGCAAACCAAATGCCTTCAATAATTCATATCCTTCTTCATCAGTCTGGGCAGAAGTCACAAAAGTGACATTCATCCCATTGATGCTATTCACCTTATCGATACTGATTTCAGGGAAGATGATTTGCTCTTTAACACCCAGGGTATAATTTCCTCGTCCGTCAAAACCTTTATCACCGATTCCTCTAAAATCTCGAACACGCGGTAAAGCAATGCTCATCAAACGATCAAGGAATTCATACATCTTATCTCCTCTTAAGGTAACTCTGGCGCCAATAGGCATGCCTTCTCTTAACTTAAAATTCGATACTGAAAGCTTTGCAATAGTAGAAACAGCTTTCTGTCCACTAATGGTTGACAATTCATCAACACCAACGTCGATCTGTTTTTTATCTGCTACTGCAGTTCCAATACCTTTATTGATACTTATCTTCTCAATCTTAGGAACCTGCATCACTGATTTGTACTGAAATTTCTCTTTCAGCAGTGAAACGATCTCGTTCTTATACTTATCTTTTAGTCTAGGATTAGGCATTTTTAATTACTTCTCCGGTTTTCTTAGAATAACGAACTAATTTACCATCTACTAGTTTCCTTCCTATCCTGGTTGCTTCTCCGTTTGAAGGATCTACTACCATAAGGTTACTTAGATGTATTGAAGCCTCGGTTTTTTCGATGCCCCCTTCCGGCTTAGCAGCCGATGGTTTAATATGCTTTTTTACCACATTAACACCTTCTACTATTGCACGATTTTTCTTAGGGATTATTTCTAATACCGTTGCTGTTTTGCCTTTTGCATTACCTGAAAGAACCTTTACGGTATCTCCTTTTCTCACATGCAGTTTTGGCTGCTTATTTTTCTTCCTTTCCATATTAAAGAACTTCAGGGGCCAATGATACTATTTTCATAAACTGCTTCTCACGTAACTCTCTAGCCACAGGGCCAAAGATTCTTGTTCCTCTTGGCTCGTCTTTCTCACCTAAGAGTACTGCAGCGTTATCTTCGAAACGAATATAAGAGCCGTCTTTTCTTCTAACTGCCTTTTTAGTTCTTACAACTACGGCAGTAGAAACTGTACCTTTCTTTAAACTACTTGAAGACATTGCAGATTTAATAGTGACAACAATTTTGTCACCTACTGAAGCATATCTTCTGCCGGTACCTCCTAGCACACGAATACAAAGTACCTCTTTTGCTCCGCTATTATCTGCTACTTTAAGTCTTGATTCCTGCTGTATCATGATTACTTAGCTCTTTCTATTATTTCTACTAATCTCCATCGTTTGTTCTTACTCAACGGACGAGTTTCCATGATCTTAACAGTATCACCGATACCGCAATCATTTTTCTCATCGTGAGCAGCAAACTTTTTAGACTTGTTCATGAACTTGCCATAAACAGGGTGTTTTATTTTTCTGTTAACAGTAACTGTAATGGTTTTATCCATTTTGTTGCTTACAACAACACCTACTCTTTCTTTTCTTAAATTCCTTGCTTCCATGATCTTATTTCTCAAGCTGTTTTTGACGAAGAGCTGTCTTTAATCTTGCTATCATCTTACGAGTCGCCCTTAATTTCATCGGGTTTTCGATAGGAGATATTGCATGTGCAAACTGAAGCTTTTGCATTGCTTCTTTTTCACTCACAATCTTTTGTGTTATCTCCTCAGTTGTCAAAGCTATTATTTCTGAATTCTTCATGACTGTTCTTCAATATAATCTACGCGAACACTAAATTTTGTTTGCATTGGTAACTTCTGCTGCGCCAATCGCATAGCTTCTTTGGCAGTAGCTCTGTCTACACCACCTGCTTCAAACAGGATAGTACCAGGTCTTACAACTGCTACCCAGTATTCAGGAGCACCTTTACCTTTACCCATTCTTACTTCAGCGGGCTTTTTGGTAATAGGCTTGTCCGGAAAAATACGTATCCAAACCTGACCCTGACGTTTCATCGCCCTGGTCATTGCGATACGAGCAGCTTCAATCTGACGACTGGTAATCCAGCCACCTTCTAGCGACTTGATAGCAAATGCACCGAAAGCAATAGTATGCCCTCTTTGTGCCAGGCCTTTAACGCGGCCCTTTTGCATTTTTCTAAATTTAGTTCTTTTCGGCTGTAACATATTCTTATTACTTAAACTTTGGCATGGCCGCAGCTTTTATACATTTATCTTCTTCTATCTTCGTTTCTTCTGCCACCTCTAGGTGCGCCTCCACGATTAGCACCACCGCGACCTCCGCCTCGTTGTGCACCACCACGTTGTGGTCCTCCAATGTTTGGTGACAAATCACGCTTGCCATAAACCTCACCAGAGAATAACCAAACTTTAATACCTATGATACCATAAACTGTATTCGCTTCTGAAACAGCATAATCAATATCTGCTCTAAGCGTATGCAAAGGAATTCTTCCTTCTTTATACTGCTCAGTTCTTGCCATTTCTGCACCTCCTAATCTACCGGAAACCTTAATTTTAATTCCCTGAGCGCCAACACGCATTGCAGAAGCAATAGCTTGTTTCATAGCTCTTCGATAAGAAATCCTTGCCCTTAGTTGTTGTGCGATTGACTCACCAACTAATTTAGCATCAAGTTCAGGCCTCTTAATTTCAAAAATATTGATTTGAACATCCTTGCTACTCAATTGCTTTAATTCTTCCTTAATTAAATCAACTTCAGATCCTCCTTTACCAATAACAACACCTGGACGGGCTGTATGAATAGTTAGGGTTATTCTTTTAATAGTACGCTCAATAATAATTTTAGAAATACCACCTTTTGGGATACGAGCCAAAACATACTTACGTATCTTCTGATCTTCAACTAACTTGTCAGCGAAATTGTCTCCACCGTACCAGTTAGATTCCCATCCTTTAATGATGCCAAGTCTAAATCCTATAGGGTTTACTTTTTGTCCCATATCTATTCTTTGTTATCAGTTTCTTCAGTAGTTGCTTCTGCTTTACCGGCATTCATGCTATCAATAACCAAAGTAACATGGTTAGATCTTTTACGAATTCGGTGAGCCCTTCCTTGCGGAGCAGGACGCAAACGCTTTAGCATTCTACCACTATCTACGGCAATTGTTTTAATATATAAATCCGCCTCTTCGATTTTAGCATCTTCATTTGCTATTGCCCAGTTAGAGATTGCACTTAAAAGCAGTTTCTCTAATTTAGCAGCACCCACTTTGGGCTCAAATTTTAATATGCTAAGAGCTTTGTTTACTCTTTCTCCACGAATTAAGTCAGCCACTACTCGCATTTTACGAGGAGAGGTTGGTACGTTTGTTAATTTAGCTACGGCTTCCATAATTATCTTCTGCCTTTATCTTTTTTAGAAATATGGCCACGATAGTTTCGTGTTGGAGCAAATTCCCCCAACTTGTGACCTACCATGTTTTCTGTAACATAAACAGGGATAAACTTATTACCGTTATGAACCGCGAATGTGTGACCCACAAAGTCAGGTGATATCATGGATCTTCTTGACCATGTTTTAATCACTGATTTCTTAGAAGATTCACTCATCACTTCAACCTTCTTCTCAAGTCGGAAATCGATATACGGTCCTTTTTTTAGAGATCTAGCCATTATTTCCTCTTACTTATTATAAATCTATCTGAATATTTCTTCTTCGACCTGGTCTTGAAGCCTTTAGCAAGAACACCAGTTCTTGATCTTGGATGACCACCAGAAGCACGACCTTCACCACCTCCCATTGGGTGATCAACAGGATTCATTGCTACACCTCTAACGCGAGGTCTTCTTCCCTTCCATCTTGCCCTGCCAGCTTTACCCAAACGAACATTCATGTGGTCTGAGTTACCAACAGTTCCTATTGTAGCCATACAAGTAACTAAAACCATCCTCATTTCTCCTGAAGGCAGCTTCAAAGTAGCATATTTTCCTTCACGAGCAACAACTTGAGCATAAGAGCCGGCACTTCTTGCCATGGCTGCTCCTTTTCCCGGTTTTAATTCAATGTTATGAACTATAGTACCTAAAGGAATTTTAGATAAGAAAAGTGCATTGCCAACTTCAGGCGCTGCATCCTCTCCAGAAACAACTGTTTGTCCTACTTCCAATCCTTGCGGAGCGATGATATATGTCTTCTCTCCATCAGCGTAATATAAAAGTGCTACACGTGATGAACGAGTTGGATCGTACTCAATACTTTTTACAGTAGCTGGCACACCAAATTTCTGACGCTTAAAGTCTACGAGTCTAAGCTTTTTCTTATGACCACCACCAATATTCCTTACAGTCATTTTACCGGTGTCATTACGACCACCTGTACGCTTAACTATTTTTACAAGCGACTTCTCCGGCTTCGATGCTGTTATTTCATCAAAAGCAGGTGCTACCCTAAATCGGGTACCGGGGGTCATGGGTCTTAATTTCTTTACTGCCATAGTCTATATATTTATATGCCGCTGTAGAAGTCTATAACCTCGCCATCGGCAACAGTAACAATCGCTTTTTTATAACCAGCAGTTCTTCCCGAAACAACTTTTGATTTAGTGTATCGAGATTTTTGTTTTCCCTGGTAACGCATTGTGTTCACGCTTTCAACGGTAACACCATACATTTTTTCTACTTCCTTCTTAATTTCAACCTTATTGGCGTTCTTATCTACGATAAAACCATATTTGCCAGACTCGTTGAGAGTAGAAACTTTCTCAGTAATCAAAGGTTTTTTTAGTACGCTCATTTCAATAAGGTGTTTTCGATTTTCTCAACTGAGCTTTCAACGAACAACAGAGTGTCAGCATTAAGCACGTCATAGGTATTCATCTGAGCAGCAGTAACAATTTTAGTATTACCTACATTACGCCCAGACAAGACAATATTCCTATTGCTCTCAGGCAATACCAATAATGTTTTCTTATCATTTAATGACAAGCTGTTAAGCATTGCCAAATAATCTTTAGTCCTGGGAGCCTCGAAGGTAAAATCCTCAAGAATTGAGATTGCTTTTTCTTTAGCCTTATAAGAAAGAGCTGACTTTCTAGCCAGAACCTTTACTTTCTTATTCAACTTAAAAGAATAATCTCTTGGTCTTGGTCCGAATACACGGCCACCACCTCTAAAAATTGGTGACTTAATACTACCAGCTCTGGCAGTACCTGTTCCTTTTTGCTTCTTTATCTTTCTGGTAGAACCAACTATGTCTGCTCTCTCCTTAGATTTATGCGTTCCTTGACGTTGATTAGCCAAAAACTGCTTTACATCCAGGTAGATAGCATGATCATTAGGCTCCACGCTAAAAATATCTTTCGACAGGCTCACTTTGCGACCTGTATCTTCTCCATTATTTTTTACTACTGCAACGTTCATGATCTTATTTCTCTAAAATTACAGTCGAGTTTTTTGGTCCGGGGATGGATCCTGAAATTACAAGAAGGTTTTTCTCAGGTATTACCTTAAGAACTTCAAGGTTTAAAACCTTAACTCTGTTACCTCCCATTCTACCAGCCATACGCATACCTTTAAATACACGTGCAGGATAAGATGCTCCACCGATAGAACCCGGTGCTCTTAACCTGTTATGCTGACCATGTGTTGCTTGTCCAACACCAGCAAAATTGTGACGTTTTACAACCCCCTGGAAACCTTTACCTTTAGATGTACCAATTGCATCAAGAAAATCTCCTTCTGCAAAAACATCTGCTAGCTTAATCTCCTGGCCTAGCTGAACTCCGCCTTCAAACTCAATGCGAAAATTTCTAAACTCAACAACTTCTCTTTTTGGTGTGGTATTTGCTTTATCAAAATGTCCTTTAAGAGCTTTAGGCGTTCTTTTCTCCTTCCTCTCTCCAAAAGCTAACTGCACCGCAGTATAGCCATCGGTTTCATCATTTTTGACTTGCGTTACCACACAAGGACCAGCTTCTATGACTGTGCATGGAACATTACGTCCATCGGCACGATATATGCTAGTCATTCCGATTTTTTTACCAATTATACCAGACATTATTATTTCAATTAACCTATTTGGTTTAAATGTTTTTAAGACCCTTTTTTCAAAGGGACTGCAAAGATAGTAATTTTAAGCTACAAGCCAAGAGGTCATTTGTGAATATTTCTCTTGTCTTTAGCAAAAAAAAGAACCAATCTTCAACTGGTTCTTTTAAGGGCAATTTATTAAAAATTTACACCTTGATTTCAACGTCAACTCCGCTAGGCAATTCAATCTTCATTAGGGCATCTACAGTTTTCCCGCTATTAGAAAATATATCTAATAACCTTTTGTAGGTGCATAATTGAAATTGCTCTCTAGATTTCTTGTTCACGTGCGGTGAACGTAGAACTGTAAATTTTTCTTTAACAGTTGGTAATGGAATTGGTCCACTAACAATTGCTCCGGTTGCCTTTACTGCTCTAACAATCTTTTCTGCTGACTTATCAACCAAGTTATGATCGTAAGATTTTAGTTTTATGCGTATCTTCTGGTTCATAACTTATATATTAAACTGTTACTCCTTTAACGTCTTCAATAACTTTTTCAGCCAAGTGCTTAGGCACCGGGCTATAATGCGCGAACGTAAGTGATGCTGAAGCTCTACCTGAGGTGATGGTACGTAAATCAGTTACATAACCAAACAATTCAGAAAGAGGCACATCGGCTTTCAACACCTGGGCACCGCCCTTGGTATCCATACCTTTCATTATTCCTCGACGCTTATTCAAGTCACCATTAACAGGACCAGTATATTCTTCAGGTGTTACCACCTCTACCGACATGATTGGCTCCATTAACTTTGGCTTGGCTTTCTTGGTAGCTTCCCTATAACCAATTCGAGCAGCCAATTCAAATGATAATGCATCAGAATCGACATCATGGAACGAGCCATGATATAAGCGAACATATAAAGAATCCATTGGGAATCCTGCAAGAGGGCCATTGCTCATAGCACTCTTAAAGCCTTTTTCAATTGATGGAATAAATTCTTTTGGAATAACACCACCAACTATCTTATTATCAAACTCAAGTCCTTCTTTGCCATCTTCTCTTGGCCCAAGCTCGAAAACGATATCGGCAAATTTACCTCTACCTCCAGTTTGTTTTTTGTAAACCTCTTTGTGCTCTACAGTAGCAGTAATGGCTTCTTTATAAGCAACCTGAGGTGCACCCTGATTAATTTCTACTTTAAACTCCCGTTTCAACCTGTCAATAATAATCTCCAGGTGAAGCTCTCCCATACCACGAAGAATTGTTTGACCAGTCTCTTCGTCAGTATTAACTCTTAAAGTAGGGTCCTCTTCAATTAGCTTGGCGATAGCCATACCTAATTTATCAACATCAGCCTGAGTTTTAGGTTCAATAGCATAACCAATCACCGGCTCAGGGAATGTCATAGACTCAAGAACAATCTTGTTCTTCTCATTTACAAGGCTATCTCCAGTCTTAATATCTTTAAAGCCAACACCGGCAGCAATATCTCCTGCCTCGGCTACTTTAATTGGATTTTGTTTATTAGAGTGCATCTGCATTAAACGAGAGATACGCTCTCTTTTGCCTGTTCTTGTATTGTATACATAAGAACCAGCCTCCAGCTTACCAGAATAAACCCTGAAAAAGCATAGACGGCCAACAAATGGGTCTGTTGCAATTTTAAATGCTAATGCAGAAAATGGCTCATTAACATCCGGCTTTCTAACCTCAATCTCTTCAGTATCCGGATTTATACCTTCTACAGGTGGCATATCCATTGGTGACGGCAAGTAAGCAGTAACGGCATCTAATAATGCCTGAACTCCTTTGTTTTTGAAAGCTGACCCACAAAGAACAGGAGAAAATGACATATCAATAACTGCCTCACGAATAGCGGCAATCATTTCATCCTCAGTAATACTCTCAGGATCTTCGAAGAATTTCTCCAATAAATGATCGTCGTACTCTGCAACCGACTCAATTAATTTCTGCCTCCACTCATCCACTGTTTCAACAAGGTCTTCAGGTATATCAATAACCTTATAGGTCATTCCTTTATCTTCCTCATTCCAAACCATTGCGGTATTGGTTAACAAGTCAACTACACCAATAAATTCCTCTTCAGCACCAATTGGTATTTGCAAAGGCACAGGATTAGCACCTAACTTGTCTTTTATTTCATCTACTGCCTTAAAGAAATCGGCACCAGCTCTGTCCATTTTATTAACAAAGCAAATTCGAGGCACCTTGTACTTATCAGCCTGACGCCAAACAGTCTCTGACTGAGGCTCAACACCAGATACAGCACAAAACAAAGCAACAGCACCATCAAGTACTCTTAATGAGCGCTCAACTTCTACTGTAAAGTCAACGTGACCAGGGGTATCAATGATATTAATTACATATTCATTGGTCTCGTCTATTACTTGTCCCTGGTTAGTAGGGTATTTCCATGAAGTAGTGGTAGCTGCAGAAGTAATTGTAATACCTCTTTCCTGCTCTTGCTCCATCCAGTCCATGGTGGCTGCGCCATCATGAACCTCACCAATCTTATGACTTAAGCCAGTGTAATATAGTATACGCTCAGTTGTGGTTGTTTTACCAGCATCAATGTGGGCCATGATGCCTATATTTCTTAGATATTTTAGATCTTTCGCCATGATTAAAAACGGAAATGAGAGAATGCCTTATTTGCTTCAGCCATTCTGTGTGTATCATCCTTCTTCTTAACCGCTGTACCTTCACCTTTTGAAGCAGCAACTATCTCACCTGCTAGTCGATCTGTCATTGTTTGCTCGCCTCTTTTTCTGGCGAAGCTTATCATCCACTTCATTCCAAGTGAAATCTTTCTGTCAGGCCGAACCTCTAAAGGAACCTGGAAGGTAGCACCACCAACTCTTCTGCTTTTTACTTCTACAGAAGGCATAATGTTGTTTAATCCTTTTTTCCAAGTTTCAAGTCCATTCTCACCTGTCTTATCTTCTACCTGCGCCAGGGCATCATAGAAAATTGAGTAGGCAATACTCTTCTTCCCATCAACCATTAAGTTGTTAACAAACCTTGTTACCAAGGTGTCAGCAAACTTAGGGTCAGGAAGAATATACCTCTTCTTTGGTTTAGCTTTTCTCATTAATTCTTTACTTAATAATTATTATTTCTTTGGTCGTTTAGCACCATACTTCGAACGCCTTTGGGTTCTGTCGCCAACACCAGCTGTGTCTAATGCACCTCTAATGATATGGTAACGAACACCAGGCAAGTCTTTTACCTTTCCTCCTCTTATTAGAACAATCGAGTGCTCTTGTAAGTTATGACCTTCTCCGGGAATGTATGCATTCACTTCTTTGCCATTTGTAAGCCTTACTCTAGCTACTTTACGCATAGCTGAATTAGGCTTCTTTGGAGTGGTGGTATATACTCTGGTACACACACCTCGACGTTGAGGACATGAATCCAAAGCAGGCGACTTAGACTTTGATGTAAGTTGCTTTCTACCTTTTCTTACTAATTGTGATATAGTAGGCATCTATCTATGTTTTTTTCTCTTTTTATTACCCTCCGTAAATTTGGGAATGCAAAGATATTAAATTGAAAAGTAGGATACAATATTTTTGCACCCTACTTCCGTTTTTATTCTTATTAAACACTAAGCTTCGCCAACAGCACCGCCAAAATTCATCGGGAATTTAGGAGCACCATCAGTTTGCTTTATAGGACCGTGAACGGCCTCGTATTTATTTATATTATCACTCAACGCACCTAATAAGCGTTTAGCATGTTCAGGAGTAATAACTACTCTTGACTTAACTTTAGCCTTAGGCACACCCGGCATCAGACGAATAAAATCGATTACAAACTCACTATTTGAGTGAGCAATCATAGCCAAATTGGCATATACTCCTTCAGCTACTTCTTCAGATAATTCAATGTTTATCTGGTTCTGGGCTTGATTCTGATTTTCGTTCTTTGACATAATTAATCAGTTTGAACTTCTTCGTTTTCTTCAACTTCTTCAGAAGGAGTATTTAGCAATGCTTCATACTCTTCTCTATTAGCAACAATCATATCATTATACTGACGCTGACCGGTACCTGCAGGTATTAAATGACCAACAATAACATTTTCTTTCAAGCCATTTAATGTATCTCGCTTGCCTCTAATTGAAGCTTCACTAAGCACCTTCGTAGTTTCCTGGAAGGACGCAGCAGAAATAAAGCTTTCTGTTCCTAAGGAAGCAGCTGTAATACCTTGAAGCATTGGCCTTGATACTGCAGGCTCAGCTCCTCGGGTTGTTACAATCTTTAAGTCCTTACGCTTTAGGGCTGAATTCTCATCACGTAACTTACGTGAATCAATAATCTGACCCGCCTTTAAGTTTTCAGACTCACCTGCATCAACAACTACTAACATTTCGAGAATAATATCATTTTGCTCACGGAAAACAAATTTGTCTACCAGTTGGTTAGTTAGGAATGTAGTATCACCTGAATCTAATATCAACACTTTAAGCATCATTTGGCTTACAATTGACTCAATATGCTTATCGTTAATTTTTACTCCCTGTAATCTATATACTTCCTGAATTTCATCAACCAGATACTCCTGAACAGCCGTTGGGCCTTTAATAGAAAGTATATCTGCAGGCGTAATAGCTCCATCAGAAAGTGGCGAACCAGCTTTCACAAAATCATTGTCCTGTACGAGAATATGCTTCGATAATGAAACCAGGTAGCGCATTTTCACGCCATCCTTAGATTCTATAAAGATTTCTCTGTTACCTCGCTTAATGCCACCATAGGTTACTACACCATCGATAGCACTTACAACAGCAGGGTTAGACGGGTTACGTGCCTCAAAGAGCTCAGTTACTCTTGGAAGACCACCTGTAATATCCCTTAGCTTACCCATTGTACGAGGTATCTTGGCCATTATTTGTCCGGCTTTTAATTTATCGCCTTCTTCAACAGCAAGGTGAGCACCTACAGGCATATTATAACCTTTAGTCTGCTCCTTACCATTAACAATAATGGATGGATTCTTTGTTTTATCTTTTGTATCAATAATTACTTTCTCACGGTGACCTGTTTGTTCATCAGATTCCTCCTTGAAAGTAACATTCTCAATAATAGATTCGTACTCTATCTTACCATCAAACTCAGTAAGAATAACAGCATTATAAGGATCCCAATGACATAATCTGTCGTCTTTTTTAACCTTAGCGCCTTCATTAATATCCATAAATGAACCGTAAGGCACGTTGTTGGTCATTAGTACAGTTTTGGTTTTAGGGTCAACGATTCTAATCTCGCCTGACCTTCCCATAACCACATTTTTCTTTTCGCCATCCGCATCAACAGTTTCCAGTACTCTCATGCCATCATATTCGATTTTACCATCGAACTTGGCAGCAATCTGAGCATCAACGGCAACATTAGATGCTGTACCACCTACGTGGAACGTACGTAATGTAAGCTGTGTACCAGGCTCACCAATTGACTGAGCAGCAATTACTCCAACAGCCTCTCCTGATGTTACCATATTACCGTTAGAAAGGTTTCTACCATAACACTTGGCACAACATCCTCTCTTCGTTTCACAAGTCAGTACTGACCTGATCTCAACCTCTTCAATACTGGTTTCATCTATTCTCTTAGCAATAACTTCTGTTATTTCTTCACCTGAATCAGCAATTTGCTCATCAGAAATCGGATCGAATATATCATGAACACTTACTCTACCAAGAATTCTTTCTGATAGTGGCTCAACAATTTCCTCGTTATCTTTCAGAGGTCGAACTACAATACCTCGAAGGGTACCACAATCCTCTTCGTTAATAACCAAGTCTTGCGCAACATCTACCAGTCTACGAGTAAGATAACCCGCATCGGCAGTTTTAAGTGCTGTATCAGCCAATCCTTTACGAGCACCGTGTGTTGAAATAAAGTACTCAATTACATCAAGACCTTCTTTAAAGTTTGATAGAATCGGGTTTTCAATAATAGAACCAACAGAACCGGCTATATTCTTTTGTGGCTTAGCCATAAGGCCTCTCATACCACCAAGCTGCCTGATTTGCTCTCTTGAACCCCTTGCTCCGGAGTGCATCATCATATAGATAGAGTTAAATCCTTGCTGATCTTCCTCTAATTGATTCATTAGAGTACCGGTAAGCTCAGAGTTAATTCTTGTCCAGATATCAATAACCTGGTTATAACGCTCATTGTCTGTAATAAGACCCATGAGGTAGTTATTCCATACCACATCAACTTCTTTCTTTGCTTGCTTTATAAGTCCTTCTTTCTCCTTTGGAACCATTACATCATTAAGACCCATAGATAAGCCGCCTTTATAAGCTGACTGAAATCCAAGTGTTTTAATGTCGTCCAAGAAAATTGCTGTGCGGGCCATGCCTGATATCTTGAGGATATTAGCAATTACCTTTTGCAATTCTTTCTTCGAAAGTAGTACATTAACATATCCAACTTCTTCAGGTACATGCTCATTGAAAATCACACGACCAGCAACAGTCTCTATAAGCTGAAACGTTAATTCGCCAGTGTCTTCGTCACGAACATTTGTTCTAACCTTAATATTGGCATTCTTTGATACTATACCTTCATTATATGCTATAATTAATTCGTCAGCAGAGTAGAACGACATACCTTCACCCTTTATCGGGTGTTGCTTAGTACTCTTTCTGCCTTTAGTCAAATAGTATAAGCCTAATACCATATCCTGCGATGGCACCGTAATAGGCGCACCGTTGGCTGGATTAAGGATATTATGTGACGATAACATAAGCATTGAAGCTTCCAGAACTGCTTCATGCCCAAGTGGCACGTGAACGGCCATCTGGTCACCATCAAAGTCAGCATTAAATGCAGTACATACTAATGGGTGCAACTGAATTGCTTTACCCTCAATTAATTTAGGCTGGAAGGCCTGAATACCCAACCTGTGAAGTGTTGGAGCCCTGTTAAGAAGAACAGGGTGTCCTTTCAATACATTCTCAAGGATATCCCAGATAACAGGATCTTTCCTGTCAACAATTTTCTTAGCTGACTTCACTGTTTTTACAATCCCTCTCTCAATCAGTTTCCTGATGACAAAAGGCTTAAACAATTCAGCCGCCATATCTTTTGGCAGTCCACATTCGTGGAGTTTCAACTCAGGACCAACAACAATTACTGAACGACCGGAGTAATCAACACGCTTACCTAATAAGTTCTGACGGAAACGACCTTGCTTACCTTTAAGCATATCACTTAATGATTTAAGTGCTCTGTTACCATCAACCCTTACGGCATTTACTTTTCTTGAGTTATCGAATAACGAGTCAACAGCCTCCTGAAGCATCCTTTTTTCATTCCTAAGAATTACTTCAGGTGCCTTAATGTCCATTAATCGTTTAAGACGATTATTTCTAATAATTACTCTTCTATACAGGTCATTAAGGTCTGATGTTGCAAATCTTCCACCATCCAGAGGTACAAGTGGTCGTAATTCCGGCGGAATTACAGGAACCATCTTTATTATCATCCAGTTTGGCTCATTGGGAACGCGTGTTTTTGCATCACGGAATGCTTCAACAACTTTCAAACGCTTGAGTGCTTCCGCTTTTCTTTGTTGTGAAGTATCTGTAGCTGCCTGGTGACGAAGTGCAAAAGAAAGCTCATCAAGCTTAATTCTGGCAAGAAGCATTTCTATTCCTTCAGCACCCATCTTAGCAATAAACTTATTTGGATCATCATCATCTAGTTGCTGATTCTCGCGAGGAAGTTTATCTAAAATATCAAGGTACTCATCTTCCGTAAGGAAGTCTTTTATCATTATGCCATCTTCTTCCTTGATACCGGCGTTAACAACTATATAGCGTTCATAATATATAATCTGGTCAAGCTTCTTGGTAGGCAAGCCAAGCAAATAACCAATTTTATTTGGTAACGACTTAAAGTACCAGATATGAGCTACAGGAACAACAAGTTCTATATGACCCATACGCTCTCTACGTACTTTCTTTTCAGTTACCTCTACACCACAACGGTCGCAAATAATACCTTTGTAGCGAATACGCTTGTATTTACCACAATGACATTCCCAATCTTTTACCGGGCCGAATATTCTTTCACAGAACAGACCTCCCATTTCAGGCTTGTATGTTCTATAGTTAATAGTTTCCGGCTGGGTTACTTCACCATGCGATGATTCCAAAATTGATTCTGGAGATGCAAGGCTAATTGTAACCGTTGAGAAGTCGTTGTTTACTCTTTTATTTTTTCTGAATGACATATTATTCTATTCAAATTAAATGGGCTGCAAATTATTCTAAGGTGATTTCAAGAGCTAATCCTCTCAATTCATGAATCAATACATTAAATGATTCAGGAATGTTAGGCTTATGCATATTTTCACCTTTCACAATGGCCTCATAGGCCTTTGCTCTACCTATTACGTCATCAGACTTAATAGTAAGTATTTCTTGAAGTACGTGAGCTGCACCAAATGCCTCTAGTGCCCAAACCTCCATTTCACCAAATCTCTGATCACTAATCTGTGGGCGACCACCGAGAGGCTGCTGTGTGATTAGAGAGTAAGGTCCAATAGACCTGGCGTGCATC
>Ga0164313_10000913_pt1 | contig 25165 bp, 49 predicted proteins | sample GuaBasSedimGuay4_FD_113735 | JGI IMG/M metagenome (GOLD analysis project Ga0164313, IMG submission 113735) | Subseafloor sediment microbial communities from Guaymas Basin, Gulf of California, Mexico - Guay4, Core 4569-4, 0-3 cm | ecosystem: Environmental > Aquatic > Marine > Hydrothermal vents... | reverse complement strand
TACTATACCTATGGTTGAATACTCTACTATGAAAGCTAGAATTATTGAGTTAGAAATGCATTTAAATGTGGCAATAGCTGAATTGGATAAACACCTTCCAACAACCCCATCCCCACAACCAGCGAAAGAAACTACAGGGCAACTCCCCAGAGTAGTAGCATTTAATTATATAAAGGAGCATGGTAATCCAATTCAAATTAAGGCCATAGTCACAGAAACCATTCACAACACGCAACTTTTGAATATCTTGAAAGTTGTAATAGAGAAGAGGTTAAAAAAGGTACCACATTCAGGGATTCCCAAAGATGTTCTTGCGGCCACAAAAATCGTGTGAAAAAAAGTCTAGGTATGAAAACAGATCCCGGTTCATAGAGAGAGCCGCCGCCGCAGATCTAGAGAATGTAGATTGTAACACTATTTTATACCTAACAACAAAAAAAGCATTGTACCACATAGCCTTGCCAACCATGTCCGCCCCCTTAGTGATTTTTGTTTACCAACAGACTCCGCTCAACCAGCTGTACCACTACACCCCACAGACACTGTACTGTGCTCCCCAATACTAGCGGAGCTCAGTACAATTAGAATTGCCCTTTGTAAGGGATGTTATCTTTTTCAAAGTCTTCTATTACCAGGTCTTTATACCACCTGATTTTAGCAAAGTCTTTGTAAAAAACAACTTCGTCTATTTCAACTCTGCTGAGGGTTTCTACAGTAGGAATGTTTTTTGGTATAGCCTGTATTATCCTCCTCATGTTTTCTGTGTATCTTAGTTCTTGTTCTTTGGTGAATTCTTCTGAAGCTGTACCCATGTACAGAATGCGTATAGTGTTAGTACGGTTACCAATATATGATACTAGGGACCCGTTGTTGTTAGCAATAGTCGGTTGTTTATCCACCAAAGGTGCCGAAGGAGCATCTTTTTGGTACTGTGTTCCGGCCACAAATGAAGATAGTAGTAATAGTATTATTAGTCCTGCTGCTGTTGCTATTACTTTGTTTTTATTACGCATTACTTTCCTCCTCTACATTGTATGTGGTATACATAGCATAAGTTTCTACATTGTGCTATTCGGTTATTCTTAGGATTACATGCAGGAACCCCATTTGTGGTGAATGGAGTAGGTTGAGTAATCTCGATGTGTACGCATTGTGTCTGGCAATCATTATACACTTGCCCGCAATATGCATATAATTCTGCTTGTGCCTGGTTTGCTTCACTGTTCACAGTAGTTGTTAACAGCAATGCAGTTATAATGATTAGTTTATTCAGGAAACCCTCCATGTTCTCGTTCCTCCAGCATTTTGAGATAGGCTTTTCCCTGTTCAGCATATGATCTAGGCTTGATAGGAGATAGTCTATCTAGTTGTATTAGTATTACCAGTTTGTCTTCACATTGTCTATAAAGCAGAAGTGAACTGTCAGCGCAGTCCTTAGCGGTTACTGATATTGTTTCGCCGTCTTCGTGTATACTTGGTGATTCTATTTCTGCTGTTGCACATTCTAGCAGTCTTTCTTGGTGTCCACTTAAGCATTTAGCATGTAGGTTAGGTACGTATATTGTTCCTCCAAGCCCTGTTGCGTTAGCAGCGTTTACCAATAATAGAAGTGATAGCACAAGTGCTAAGTAACTGAATTTGCGTGACATTTGGCCTCTCTTTATAATTAGTTGAGTAAAAAATAATTTACCACCCCTGTATTAGCGGGTGGCAAATCGGGGAGTGGAGATTACTTGGAGGTACCGAAGTCGAGCATATCGGCATTTTTCTCAACTGTCATCGGACCGATACCTTTTACGCGGGTGGCCAGGTCAGCACCATCTTTGTAGTCGCCATTGGCGCGTTCTGAAACGATCAGTTCTGCTTTCTTGGCGCCAACGCCTTTGAGGTCCTTGGCGATAACTTCAGCAGAATCGGTGTTGACATTGGCTGCAGAAGCGATAGACACGAGGGCACACATTGCTACGGCTACGATCATTGCGATAAAACTTTTCATTTTGGTTCTCCATTTAATTTTCGCCCGATTAAGGCATGTTGGTGTACTATTGGGAGGCCAGAACATTCCGACTTCCTATCTCACATTAACGTACCACTACGTCCCACTCCCCACACCCCATTACTAGGGTATGGAGGTGGGAAACCCGCTTAGGGCTTAAATGCCAGCGGGGTTGGTCAGTGGTGAAGCGCCCATGCCTGTTGCGGCAGAGGTAGGTGCAGCGGCTACCAGGTGTGCGTACTCCGGCTGAGCTTTAATCTGCTCAGGCGTCCAACCAGCGGTGGTCAACTGTTCGAAAGTCGGGCCAGCTGTCGGAGGAGGAGGTACAATTCCGCCTGGAGGTGGAGGTGCTATGGTCTGTTGACCGGTGGTTTGAGCCGTGATAGGCTGTCCTGCCTTGTTCACAATGGTTGCACCTTCGGGAATCATGACGCGTGCATAACCATAGGTGGTTTCTCCACCAAACAAGGTGGCCATACGCTGTTTTACGACAGCTTTCCATGCCTCATTACCAGCAGTGCCTTGAACATCCCACTGTGGTGGACGAGAGTAGAAATTGGCCTGGCCGTTTGCGGCGTTCCAGTTGGCGACTTCTGTTGCGATAACATTGGCGGAGTCTGAACCCCACTGGAGATCACTTTTGATCAGGAAACCGTAGGCCGGGATGAGAATTGGCTGTCCGGTGTGGTCAGTCTGCGGAACGTTGGCGATGAACAAACGTTTGTTATAGTGGTCCATTCTGAGAACAGCAGATAACTCTTTACCTACCGAAACACATTTGGCGAAGATGTCCGCCAAGCCTTTTCCGTCTTTCGCGTTCCGGCCATTCCAGGCAGTGATGCGCACGGGCAAGTTTTTGGGTTCATGAAAGGCGCCTTCAGAGTCGGTGTATCCCAGCTGGTTAACGAAGAATTGTCCTTCCCAGTGGGCGTTAACCCTTTTACCGTCAGCTTTCAGGTGCTCGGGGAAGTAAATTCCGCCGAGTTGCAGGACGGTTGTTGCGTCTTTACTACCGGCAGCCCGGATGTTGGCAGCAAACAGGTGAAATGCAGATTGATTAGCCATGTGTGTGTCTCCTATATAGCTATTAGGTGTGTATGCCCGAAATGGGCGGGTTTGACGTAACTTCCGTCAAGGAGCAGTACCACTACTCCCCACTTCCCAGCGGTTTCTTTTTAATTAACGGTCTTTGTGTTCTAGCTTCAACCGCTGTTAAACTACCAGTGTTGCTGTAGTGTAACCAGACAAGTGTTTTTTGTGGTAGTGCTGTTGTGTATTTCTCAACGACCCCGTTACTATTAAGTATTTCGGAGCCGTTGAGAACGATGCCTGTGCATGTTGGCATTATTTCTTTTCTCCCCAAATATGGAATTCTTCCTGTCCAAATGGGGTGTTTGGTGCGAGACTGATATGAGCTTTGTTACCAACGCCTTTCTCACTTAGCATCATAATTTTGGTGCCCTCCTTCGCTTTTTGTGCCCAAGTAGTAGGACAATTATTAATATCAAGTTTGTTAGGATTTTGAGGAATGAAACTACGTTTGTACAGTTGTCCAGCAATGTTCAGGTAGAATCTGTACATAGGTAGGTTGTCTTCTGAAATCATGCCTTTGATTTGACCTTGGCAGGGCACGTTACCTGAGTAGATCCCAGTAGCAGTAGCTGTGTCGTAATGAGTCATTAACTCTGTGGCGCCCTCAATGTGTGCAAGAGAGATAGTCTCAAGTACAGCAGCAGGATTATTGTAACCGCCAGCTGTTGTAAATCCACATTTCGACATAACATGCACAAACATAACACGCATAATACTCTCAAGAGTTTTCTGAATGGCAAGTTTGTCAACAATCGGACCAACAGGCGGGGGAGGAATAACAACCGCAGGTTTTTTACTGAGAGGGGTTTCCGGCAACGGGGGTACTATCGCCTGTTGTAATCCACCCTCAAGGATAGGCATATCATACTCTATTGGTATGTCTGTTTGAGCAGCCGCTGTAGGTATATCAGCAACAGGAGCTTCTGGAGCTTCCGAACCATCTGTGTCTTCTAAATTGTCTTCAGCAACTTCGATGTCTTCAATCAAGAATTGCTTTGGTGGTTCAGTCCATGGGTCTTCATTCTTAGCCATAGCTTCGAATGCGTCCCTAACATTACACTCTTGATCCATCTCAGGATTGTAAAATGCTAGTTTGTTGTCCCACATGAACACTTGCAGGTCTTTCCACATTTCTACTTCTTCCTTGGTGGAGTCTCGCTCAGTTTTCAAGCCATTAATCCATTCTTTAAGAAGAGAGTCAATGATTGGACCGAATACGTGGATGTCAGCATCCCATTTACGAGCAGATTCCCAACTTTTTTGCATTGCTATTATTTTTGCTTCGTCCTCTTCTAGGTCAGAGTTAGTGAAGTCATCGGCCATCAATGAGCATTTGAGGTGATGAGCCTCATGTATAACAGAGTCAACAAGTTCTCGAATCAGTAGTGCCCGGATAGATGTGTACATCAGGTCTGGTGTTTCTACCTTGGCAGCACAGGTAATAACATGTTGTGTGAGATTAATGGCTATTGAACGTGTAGCCGAAAAGGTTTCTGCAAAGATTGGTTTACCATTAATATCGACTGGGATGTCTTTGCAATAAGCGATTTGATGTATGGCTTTAGAGCTACAGTGCTCAATCATTGCATGGCGAAGCAGCCAACGAATGTGTGGGCTGACTTGATGAATGCCTGTTTCTAGTAGCTGTGCCATTGTGATAAACTCTTGTTCCATGTTAATCTCCTCTGTTGAATTAGTTGTGTTGGTTTTTTACTTCAAAGCCCTGTACCACTACGCCCCAGTAAAGCGAGCGTAGCGGTACACGTATTAGCGGATTTTTATCTCCAGTCAGGAGGTAACTCGTTTCGGCGCAAGTCCAAGTCTTTATAGAATGAGTCAAGGGTGTGTGGGTTGCCGAGGTTGTACACATATTTACCTGACGCCTCAGCAATTCTAATGCCTTGCCCTGTTCCTCCTTTGGCGTTACCATCAGAGGTGTAGCAAATCACATAGTCTGCTTCATACAAAATGAGCCAGTTACGTGCGTGGAGTTTTATTGCACCTTGTTTGAGTTTGTCGTGGTAGGGGTGGTGGTGTTTTACTGATAGCATAGCATCTGTATCAGCGTTGGGGTCTAATACTTGAATTTCAAGTAACGAAGGAATTAATGTGTTAATCCACTTCTGTTCGTAGCTACCCCATGGTATTGATAGGTGTATCTTACCCCCACCCATGTTAGCACCGTTTGCAAACGCTTGGTCTGCTCCCAGTGCTGCGCCAGTTCTGCATGTCACGTTGTTCTGTGCCAGTAAGAACCCGATTTGATTCATGAGTTTGAGTATCTCCTGTGGAGTTTCTCTTGAACCAATGCCTGCGTATGAAATCATTAGTTTCCTCCTATCATCCTGTCTTGTTGTAGGGTTATGATTATACCTAAGTGATTTTCGCCCTCAATATGGCGGCATCTATCACAGGTACAGTTACCCCAGTAGTTATCATGCCAAGTGTTTCCCTCAGTAAATATTATATCTCTACCGAGGTCTGTCAGCATTTTACCCAAGTGTGGGTTTTGTATGAATTTCTCATTTATACCTATCATCATTACGTTTTCTTTTTCGCTGTCCCAATTGGTTTTTAGTGTGGCTGTTTTGCCAGCACGTTTTGCTTTACCTGGTGTATCCAAGCGTGATACGTAATTATGGTAGGTGATTGTATTTGCTTCTTCAATTGGGATGTTCAGCTGATTTGCTATTGTAGCTGGGTTGAAGCCTATTTGCATTACTGGTAAGTTAAAACTTTTCATTGCCTGAAAGAAGTGCTCATTGGTAGGCCAGATTATATCGTAGATTTTCATTGGGGAGTGATAAAAGTTTGATAAAAACCTGTACTCCCCAGAAAAGCTATCTATATTTTTTGGAACAGACTTCTTATAGTAACCAAAGTCAGTAAACTCCCCAATATAGGTAGCACCAATGTGTGACACCATCAAGTCCTTAGCAAGGTGCCTGTGACAAAATGCCCGAGCGTTGCAGTAGCACACCAGTACGATGTATGGCCTGTCTGCAATCTGCTCCCAAATTCTCAACGCTACCATTTCAGGTAGTCTGGAAAGCATGAGCATTGCGTACTCATCTTCGTAGACATCTTGTGCTACTTTCGCATCACATGTTGCCTTCTTGTACTTATTTACCATTTCCCATGTTGGTGCAAAGTACTGACCTATTGGGTCTTTTGTCATCACAGTGATATCCATTCTGTGTGGACCAGGGTATCCGAACTGAGCTGTCCAGAGTTGTGTCATAGTTTAGCCTCCTCAATCTTTTTCAATTTGCGCGGTTGGTAATCGTCTTTAGTTCGTGACCATCGCCGCAAGAAGTTGATATAAGAATTCAATCCTTTGCCTGATTCGGCACGTGTGATTAACTCAGTCATGTGTTCCTCACCAAACACATCACGAGAATACCAGTATTTCTTCAGACTTGATTTAAAATGAATAGACATGCCTTTTTCATTATAAGCATAGCAACACACCCCAGATTCCGTGTTTTTATCGCCATAGGACTGATACTCCAGCTCCTCTTTTTCAATTGGCGCGGCTGGTAATGCTTTAGCAAATGCCGTAGTCAAGCCTGTATTAATCACAAGGGACAGTGCGCCTGCGATTAGGAATTCTCGTCTATTCATTACACACCCCCAAATTCGTCGGTAAAATCAATGTTCTGAGTCAGTACCTGAGCACGTACCTGGCGCTTGATTGCTCCCTCAGTTCTGGTAATGATGGTGATGTCAATACCCTTTTTTTTCTCTTCAATGTAACCGAAGAGGTAGTTGGGTGCCTGGGAGTAGCTGTGCAAGGTGCTGACAGCTGAAGGCATGTTGTTAGCTTTGTGAATGGTCTTTTTAACGGCTGTTGTGATGTCTGGCATGGTTGTCTCCTTAGAGTTATATTGTACTACGTTAGACTGCTTCAAAAAACAGTACCACTATAAAAGCTGGTACTGTTAGTAGAGGTTAGTGCGGGTCAGAGCTGTACTCCTCATCTTTGTTAGTCCAGAACCAGTTATAAGCTTGAACTACCCCATCTTTGGTTTGTACAGAGATGCTCTCTACTTGCATGATACTCTCTTCCTCAACCAGCGCGAGGTCATGAGTATGTGTAAGCTTGAGGTTCATGATGAGAATAGCTGCTACGTTTTCATCTAGTGTACCTTTTGGAAATAGCACATCCATGTTAGGAGTTCGTATGAGTGTATGCGTAGGTTTCTCAATGTATTCACCAATGAATCGCAGGGTAGCATTCCACCGATAGCCTTTGACATTTTTGTCTGTGTATACAGGTTTAGGGCTATTTTGGCAGATAACCTCCATTTCTGAGGGGTCATCAATGATCATAGGTTCATCTTCTTTAGTGTCACCTTCACAAGTGACAGCTAACCATCTCGTTTTACCTTCATCGTGTGATACGAATATACGAGCAACCCCATAATTTCTGTAGTAGTCCCAGTAGTCACAGTTAGTGTCCGTATCACAAACAGCTGTAGGGTTTGCTGTTTTTGTGTGTTCGTCAATTGAGTCACAAACTCGTTTAGATTCTATTTCCAGTTGTTCTCCAACGAAACTATCAGGCATCATAACTGACATAGTCATGTAATGGGTAGCAGATTCACATGCTAGTGACTGAAGTGAAAACGTCTCAGCGGCAAGTGCATTGTTAGTCGAGTGGTGTAGTCCAGCGTTGAGGATGAGTGTTAGTCCAAGTAGAGTGAATACGGTTACTAGCAATGTCTTTACTTTCATCGGCTTGTCTCCTTAGTAATGTTTTTGTTTAACTACATAAGTGTCAACTACTACAAAATTATGTACCACTATCCCCAATCCCAATCCCCAATTCGAAGAAAGAAACAATAGGACTAGCACGAACTACTCTTGAAATGACAGGGGGTTTTAAAAAAATTACAAGACCACCCCAATACCCGAAGGTATCGAGGTGACCCGTAGTTTACTACTGTACTGGGGTATCCAGCAACTCCTTGACTTCAGTATAATCGAGAATATCTGTGTGTTTGATGGCACCTTCTTCGATTGCCAGGCCAGCAACGGACACCAAGAAATCCCCATTTTTACAAAGCTTATCTGTGATACGTCTTCGCAGTGTTATCATCTTATCAGTATTTATCATGATTCTCTCCAGAAATCCATCATTTCGTTGAACTCGAATACATCGAATCCGTCGTTAGTATCTAGTGTGTGTTCTGTCTCGAACTCCACATCAGGATCAGTACTCCTTGGGTCATACTTAAAATCTTCACCTTCATTATAGTCTGGCATTGAGTGCTCCTTTGAATTGCAGAAATGAATCGCTTGCGGGGACATAAGCGCTTCTAACTCCCAGGGTTCCCGTCCTAAGCAGATGTTGGTTCAACTAGATTAAAGAAGGCCATAGCTTGTTCCTTCGTTACATATACAGCACCTTCTTTGGTTCCGATAACTAGTAATTCACAGTTAGTTCCCAGAACACCGAACGCAGGCACCATGTAATCAACTACCCCTTGCGCCATGCACCAGAATTCAGTACCAAAAGACCTGTCAATTTCTGTAACTGGTTTTGCTGATGCGGCTGTGATACGTTCTTGACGTTCTTGTTTAATCGTTTCTTGTGGTTTAATACGTAGTCTCATAACTAAATCCTCCTTAGCCAAATTGGCAACGAAGTAGAATTACTTCAAAAAAAAGGTACCACCACACCCGTAGGTATGGTGGCACTAATTAATCTTCTATTACCCATAAACCAAGGTCTTTATCCATCTTGGCGCCCAGGGTAATCGGATGTTCATTTGTAACGCATACTGCATTACCAAATTCATCCATACCATGAGAAACAACGAATTCCTTACCGTTTTCAATACCGTTGTGGTCATAGGTAGGAAACCAGTCTGTAATCAGAATGATTTTAGCCATGGATAAACACCTCCCTATGATCACCTGTTGGTGCATCTCCGTAGTCATACAACCCTACTACAGAGAAATCATCAGAATTAATGAATCCGGCTATATAACCAAATACGTAACCTGGTTCAACTTTCATCTCTTTAAGGCGATTTTCACCACACCGCTTGTTAGCGGCAATTTCAGTTTTAGCAATTAAGCGTTTGGTCTTGCTTTCAGGCTTGATTGCTCGCATGCCATTTTCGGATAAAATAGCTCGACATAACATATGGCCATTTGCTGCTGCTTCCTTGACTGCATCATTCATAATAATCTCCTTTGCCTTAATTGGCTGTGAAGGTTATCCTTCAAAAAGCTGTACCACCATATAGGCAGTACAGCTTTAAGTAGATTAACGTTGATAGGTATGGAACTCTGACATATGTTTGGCTTTAATTTCAGCAGCAATAACATGAAGCCGACTTTTGTCAGCTATTCCTGTGGGCTTACCCAGCACAAGCCTATTTACTACTGAAGCCCATTTATACAAGGTGCGGTACCTTATACCAACTTCTACTGATATAGCTCTAACATCACCACCTTTTCGATACTCCATTATAACTTCTACTATCCTGCTTGTCGGGAGGACGGTAAGAACGTGTTTGCCCTTATTGAAGATTTTCCTGTTTGTATGTTTACTCCTTGTTGTAGACTCTGCTACAAAGTTCCTTCCTTTAACAGCGGACTTCTCTTCCGAAGGAGGTGCAGGAACTTCCTTATTCTTAGCGGCGGCGACGAGAGTCATAGGAACAAGTAAGGTTTCTGTAACTAGCTTGGAACCTATGATGGAGATATTATTACTACGTTTGTTGTACCGGATAATCAAGTCTTCGTATTCCCGAAGATCAAGAGCACAGGTAGAACCGACAAAAGTGGTGATAACGATAGAACGTGGTTGGATGTCATAATTCATAATACTCTCCTTTAGAATTTAAACTTTACCATAATTGGCGTTGATTAATCTGTCGGCGGGGTGTAGATGCCATCATCTTTGACACAGACAAAATCCTCAATACTCTGTTCATATACCCAAGTACCGTCAGTACAAGTTGGTGTTTCCTGGTAAAAGAACATGAATAAGGCAGTTATTATAAGCATGATTATTAAATGCCCAATCAATACTTTCAGCCAGTAGGGGATGGGTTTGGCACCATAATACTCTTCATAAGATGTAGCATACAGGCACGGAGTACACACGAAGCCCGCTGCCATTTCAAGACCGTCACCTCCAGTAAATCCAATACCGTGACATTCTACGCAAGTAAATCTAATCTCATCCATACTACCTCCTTTGCCCGAAGGCCTTGGTTTATACGTTCATAAATACGATTTTACTGTTGGGCCCTAGATTGCCTCTACCAACGGGACGCAACTCTGAGTATACTGCTAACACTACAGTATTATCCTCTATAGGCTGCATCACCATGGATAAAACACGAGGAAATACTTTTAATTCAGCCAGTATTGTGTTCAACCGTAACATATCCGTGTGTTTTGATGTTGTCTCTATAACTTCTTCCACTGTAATCTCCTTTGCCATAATTGGCGTTGAATTAGACGGAAACTCGTCAAAAATACGGTACCACCCGTAGGCAGTACCGTATAGTGCGTTTCCCCAGTTGAAGGTCGCCACCCATTATGTACCCCTTTGGGCCAATTTATAAATTACTCATAGTAATTCTCCTTTGTGCTCCATGATAGTCTGTGGGCCTAACTACGATACTACAATACAGTACTACAAACTGATACAAACTACTTCAAAACACAGTACCACTATACAAGCTGGTACTGTGAGTAGAGGTTTACATGCCGAACTGCGAAGGGTCATCCTGACCAACGCTCTGCTGGGCTGCCGGCTTAAGATGGGCATACTCCGGCTGAGACGCAATCTGCTCAGGTGTCCAACCATTACCGATGAGCTGCTCATAGCTCGGCCCGGTAGCAGGTGCAGGAGGTGCAGGTACGGCGACCGGCGGAGGTGCAGGTACATTGGTAGCACCACGCGTATGACCCGGATCACCCAACATCTCCATGCGCTCCATCACAACGATTGTGGGGTTGCGCTTAACACCGTTCTGGTCAGTCCAAGGCTGCTGGTCATTACGACCTGTAACCTGAATACGACTACCCTTCTTCAGGTAGGTGGCGCAGTTATCAGCGTTAGTACCCCACGCCTGAACTTTGTGCCACGTGGTCTTTTCCTGCTTCTGACCCTGACCATCCTTCCAACGTTCGGTGGTAGCAACACTGAATGTGGTAACAGAGGTGCCATTGTTAGTAGCACGAACTACAGGAGTTTCACCCAAATTGCCAATCAAAAGTACTAAGTTCATAGTAATCTCCATAATAGGAGTGACAGAGCGGCCCCAAATGGGCAGTGCTCCTAAAAGTGGCGCTGTTGATTGAGCGTTACCCTCAACCGCGCAGCACCAACGCACTAGATTTTTTCCAAACCCCTCTAGCGTGGCAGTAGAACCGTACGTGGTGACGGTTTCATAGACCCCTACACCTATACAGCCGGACAGTAGGCATTCCTTCAAAAAGCTGTACCACTACGCCGTTAGGCGCAGCAGTACAGAAATGAATCAACTACATCGGCATTAGCCTCGGCACGCAATGGGTTGACTGGCCCGGCGTTTGGTAGCAACATCTGCTGCGACCTTCTTTTTAGCCACGTATTTAACAAATTTCGAGGTGTCTGAAAATGAAACAACTCCATTAACTACGGAATAAACTCTACGCATGATGAATCTCCAAAACTGTGCCATAATTGGCTGTGATTTGTGAAACTAGAAACTAGCTTCAATAATTAGTACCACTATGCTTTTGCTGTTAGCTATACCACGAGTGTCAATGCTACCACAGCACTAGTACTACCCCGTCACTCCTTTTGGAATGACAGGGCTGTTTTGTTTTTAACGCCCCACTAGGGGGCGTAGTCCTGGCCTATTGATTACGTAAGTTTAACCATGTCATGGCGCCACCTACGTAAGGTGTTATTGACTCGATTCTTCCATGCGTCTGTGTCCTCGCAAGAATCGAACAATGCCTCAAGCGTGTCCTCCCACACCTGATATGCTGAATCAGTACTGGCCTCTACAGCCCAGCGATTTCTGGCCCTCAACTCCTTAGACGCTGCTCTGTACAGAACAGTCTTTGTTATAGCATCAAGAAGCTCATCCTCACGCACCTGCTGCGGAGAACGACCGAAATATACTTCAATAGATTCATTTACCATGATAATCTCCCATGATTGGCTGTGTTCGTATGAACTGTGCCTTCAAAAAGCTGTACCACTATGAAAGCTGGCACAGCAATTGATTATTTGTCTGGTCCTAATTGCTTGCTTTAACAACGTAAAGGTTGACCTTTGGTGTAGTTGATACAGAAGATAAAAATGCGCCTATATTGTCACATGTACAATCTGCGCAATAGGTCTCCCCTTCAACTATTTGCTTACGCTCACCACAACACAAACAGATGTGGGAGTTAGTATGGATAATGGTTTCTTTTAACATGATAATTCTCCTAATTGCGGCTGTGCCTTATGGCTATGCCTTCAAAAAGCTGTACCACTACCCATACAGGCGCAGTGGTACAGTAGGCTTACTTGCCTGGGTGAGGAAGCTGCCCTGACTCGTAGAGAGCGTTATTTTCAACGCAATCACGTACAGGCATCATCTCATGGTCATAGACCTTGCGCAACGTAGCCTCGTCTGGATAATACCCAGTTTCACGAGAATACGGCTCAAGCCATGACATGGGCTCACCATCCTCTATGGTACAGCAGTAGCGACCAAGGTAATGGCCTGCTGCTGAACTCATAGGGGTCATCGCACTAACAGCCAGCGTGTCCCCCATCGAGGTCATTACCCTCTCCCAAGTGATTTCAGGATGAATAACGGCAACGGCGGCGAGAAGCTGTATAGCGTGTGACATGATGCTCTCCTTATTTGGAGGGGTAGGAGCTGTGCCTCTACACGGGCTGTGCTCCCTTCAAAAAGCTGTACCACTACCCCCGAAGGGGTAATGATACAGCGTTGGTTGATGGTGACCTAGGCTTCTTTTAGATGAAGGGCCGGTAAGGTCTTACTCAGTCGTCTAAGTAACTCGTTGGAAGACGCTGCGCTTTCTATTTCTTTAGTTGCGTAATTGCAACTATTTATCTCATCTCCGGCAGCCCAAGTCAGGCCACCGTCGTTTGCCCTCCAAGTCTCGTTTACAACTTGGCGGTATTCTTCTACTGCTGCGAGAGCTCTCGTTTTCAGATTAATAAAAGATTCATACATAATAATCTCCAGTGCCAGTTTTGGCTACGAAGTTGCAAACCAGTGTTACTCCCAACCACTCAATTTAGTATGAGCTGGGCCTTTGTTTGCGTTAGATAATCCCCCTAGTCGGGGCCGATAGGAGAGTGTTCTCCTTCAAAAAGCTGTACCACTATAAAAGCTGGTACAGCGTAAGGGTTAGCCTTTATGGCATAGTCAGCCTTACTATGAATATCCAATCTTCACCACTACCCACCGTATCGTATATCCCAATACTACGTGGCAGCTTATCGAGTTCTTTTTGTATACACAGTGCTTGCTTAGCTGTATGTACATGGATATATACTCTCATGATGATTCTCCTTATTGGAGGTTAAGAAGCGCTATGACCGAATGCCTGTGCCCTTCAAAAAGCTGTACCACTATGGGAGCTGGTACAGCAGGGGGTTAGAACGGTACGGGAGCATGGGTACCGTCGGTGAGTGTACAGTAGCCAGGCTGTGGGTAACCACGCCACCCATGTACGTAGGTGTCTATGTGCATCTTCTCCATCCAGGCAGGAGAACGGCCTTCATTACGCAGCTGTATCTTCTTATTCTGGAAGCGCTGCGACTGGACGTAGTGACCACTTCCACCGCCCTCTATAGGATGATGAATTTCACCACACTCAGGACAACGTACATGGTCATCACCGAACATGTAGTCGCCGGTGAATACACGTCTAGCTGCTGCTTCAACGCGAAAGCGGATGAAACAACTAACACAACGAGCGATTGAGCCGGAAAGAACACGGCTTGCTACGTTATTAAGTACTCTCATGATAATCTCCTTTGCCCGTAGGCAGCGGATTTGCGAAGGATTATTTCCTTCAAAAAGCTGTACCACTACCCCCGGAGGGGTAATGATACAGTGAGAGGTTACGCCCACCAACGGACGGTACCGACGAGCTTCTTGAGGCTGACCTGTACCTTGACACCATTGAGGGTACCGTGATAGTAGTTCTGGGTCAGATGACGCTTGAGTGTATTACGACCACTCTTGCTCGTCTCGATGAAGATAGTGTCTGCGGTGTCAGGAAAGACCAGAATAGTGGTGTCTTTCGTGTGGTAAAAGCTGACATCTTTACTTGACAGAGCAAAATTTCCATTCTTGTCGTAACCGGCGAGCTCACGGGACTGCATTTCCTTGGCCATGATAATCTCCTTTGCCCGTAGGCAGTGGATTTGCGAAGGATTATTTCCTTCAAAAAGCTGTACCACTACCCCCGGAGGGGCAGCAGTACAGGAAGAGGGTTTATAAGGAGCCGAACGCAGGCGTACATCTACAGGCTGTAGACCAACCGCACTGCAAACAAACCTGCGGCTCTATCCTAGCACGTTCAACGCGCTTAGTGAACTCAGTATCGAACTGAGCATCACGGATACAGGTGGAACAGATTTGGGCGTTAGACAGGCCACCACAACAATGACAACGTTTCATAACATCTCCTTTGCCAGTAGGCGTTGGAATTACGAAGGATTGTTTCCTTCAAAAAGCTGTACCACTACCCCCGAAGGGGTAGAGTACAGGAAGAGGTTAAAACGGGACGTTGTCGCCAAGCCACCCACAGTTGGCTTCGTATTCTTGCCGAACTTCGACGTCGTAGACGGCGTTGAGGATGATGGCAGCAACGCCGCCAGATACTGTCTCACCGTTAACAGTAACTACGTCCACGCCATTGTCGTTCTGAGTGATTTCGATTTTCATGATAAATCTCCAAATTAGAGGGTAGGGGGGGGGTCAATATGACCACGAACTGGTTTTTCTATTAAAAACATGTTTTTTATGTTTTTTCTAGTATATCAGAATGATGTACCACTAGCTGTTGTTTTTAATGTTTACAGCTAAGGAGGGGGCTATAATAAATATAAATGCGAATTACTATGCTATATGGTAATATGGTGCCTATTGCGATAAATTTTCTGGTATTTTTTACTTTCGACCATTACCTTTATTTAACCGTAATAAGTTAAGACAAATCAAAATCTAAGGGACAAATGAAACGTTTAAACGATACAATTAAAAACTTACTACGACTATTAATATACCTACTTTTACTGGCTGTATTTCTATCACCATTTTTTAGTGCGGGCTGAAGTAAGCATAACAGCTAATCACCAGCATGCAAATTGGAACTGTCCGCTTGAGTACCACCCCTCATTAAAGGACCACTAGTAGTAATACAATGGTAGTAGAGTACTACTGTACACTACTTGTACTATAGTCATACGGCTACGCCGTACGTGTAGCTATGCTACATGACTATTATATATTAGAGGAACGTATGATAAAGTATGCATGGCAAAACAAACGTCACATTAGTACTATTGTTATTACTACTATTATTATTCTAGTGTTTGGGGCTGTATTAAAACTTCAATACGATACAAGACGATTACTAAAGTCTTTGAAACAGAAGCTGTTCTAGTAGTAATAATAGTAGTAGTACCCTTACTATCACATCACCTATCTCTTTTATTACTGTTCACATGTCTACTGTTCTGTTTCAAATAAACCAGGCCTGCCTATTAGTACTAACTGCTTGCCTACTCCGTAGGTCAAAGTATGCTAGAAACTCTATGAGTCGTTGCATGACTCCGCAGTTGACAGGTAAATTAATCAAAAACCCTCTGTAACCATTAGTAGTAAAGAGATACAAGCGATTCTTTTCGTATATTTACCCTTTAAGAGAAAACTACTTGCTACTACAAAGAAGGATTGTACTACTATTACTACTAGGTGGGTTGGTACTGTGAGTAACTACGCCTACTGCGTAGGCGGTCTTCTTGGGTAGCTTAAATGGCCCGCGTGCCCCCGTTTGTAAGGCTATAGAGACTTATGGTCGTTTAAAGGTGTAGCCTGGTAGCCCATCGAAAAACACGGCTCTAGGAGGTGGTCGAATAAACTAACTGTCTAGGGTAAGTTAAGAAAAAATAAAATAAAGTAAAAAATCTATTGACTTTTAGTGTAGAATTTGTTATAAGCAGCATTATATACTTATCATTTATAGAAATAAAATCTTGTTGAGATAGAAAACCCCTAACAAGTACTCTAGCTAAGCTAGGTGGGTACGGCGTTGCGCGGCCATCTAATAATAGTTGCTCCCAGATAGGGCAATTGGCCCGACCGTGCTAGATGGAAACATCGAGAATGGGGATTAAAACGGGGAAATGATAAGACATCCGTTTGTGTGGTAAAGGTAGACCTGGGCACATTATAATCTCTGATACGACTAAGTAACGACCGACGTGTTATACAGTTTGTACAACATTCTTCCTAGACAAGCAGTATAATTTTATTTTAAATTTGTACCCCTTGTCTAGGTCGAAAAACACTCCTTGCATTCCTCCCTCTGTGTTATAAAAAAACAAGTAGTTATAATTAAACTACTTCCTGCCTTAGTATCTCTCAAGTTATTACTTCAAATAACAAAAAACTATTGACAAACAGTACAAAACCTAGTATAGTATTATATAACAATTAATATTAACAAGTAAGGATTAACTATGAGAAGTAACAGTAGTAAAAATAAAGTCTACTTTATAAAAGATCTAACAACTGGTAAAGTTAAGATAGGTAAATCTTCTAACCCTACTAGTAGACTTAAGACTTTACAGATAGGATCTTCCTCTGAACTACAGATTAAAAAGACTATACCAGGAGGCATTTATCTAGAACAAATAATACATAAGTACTTTCGGCATTTAAGAGTAAAGGGCGAATGGTTTAAACCAGACTACGAAATGAAAAGTTTCTTATCTGGTAGAAGGATAACTATCAGTAGTGTGCTGGACGTTTGTGGCAAAAAATTATCCAAGCATGAATTAAAGTACGTAAAGAACTTAGAAAAAAAGAGGTTATACCTATGAGTACAGCATTGACTCTTAATAACCAGCTTACGGTAATTAAAGATTTAATTAATACAACTAATAACGTTTCGACCTTCTTTGAAACAGAAGAAGAGTTCTTAGCCTTTAGGCGTTCTGTAATTGATTGGCTTATGGGAAAAGACCCCGCCATCATAAATATTACGGTAACTTCTGATATTATTAAATATAATAAGTTGGATCGTAATCATAGAGCTTTGATGATTGGTAATATGGTTAAATATGTATCCGACAAACAGTCATTTGTTTATAACCCACACAATTAATACGGAGATTAATATGGTAGATAAAGCAGCACAAGCAGATACAAGACTCATGTACGAGTTATCTAAGCTTACCAACATATCTAAACAGATAGCAGATGATTTTGTTGATACAATGACATTTACTATGTTTAAAGATTACTTAGGTAGTATGCCTGGTCCAGAAGCGTTCTTAGATTCGTTTATGGACTTCTGGGAAAACGCTATGATAGAACAGAAGAAACTTGAGTTAGACTCTTTGTCAGCCCAAAAAGGGTCTATGTTAGACATAGCTGCAGGGGCAATTATAGCTAATTCAGAAGATGTAGACGCATTTAAAGCAGAATTGGCAGAAATGAAAGAATTATTAAAACGGGCAATATTAGGAGAATACGATGATAGCACTAGTTAGATGTTTAAGTTGTAATGAAATTTTAGAAGTGTCGGTTGATGGAGAGAAGGATGTATGTGGATGTGCTAACGAAACCACGGTTATTTATGACCTAGAAGTAATTAAAATCAGTGGTAACGATTTACAGAAAGTAGCAGTATTTAGGGAGTCTTCTCAGAGCTTCCAAGCACCTGCATTATAATAAACTATCCTTACTTATGTTAGTATGGCACTAGAACGTCTGGAGCCTAGTAATATTACTTAAACTTTACGACCATTCCCAGTCATTCCACTTGGAGAAAGCTTATATGAAGCCTGCATTGAATGAGCGAATGGAGAAATTTATGTTTTACGTGGTTATCATCTATATGATGTCCATGACAGGTTTGTATTTCCACATGGACGCCCGAATAAAAGTGTTACAGACGATTCAAACTAACTCACTTAACCTCTTTAAGTCTTATGCTGAGAAAGATAAGTCGCAAGAGTCAGATATAACGGATTTAACAATACAGATTGATGAACTACGGGCCCAGATAGATGGTCTAGACGATAATATGAATTTAAAGTTTTCAAACTTATCTAATTTGATAATTAAGAATCTTGGTGGTAGAAATTAAGGAACTTATACTTAGTATAATACTAGACAATAACTTTGACGTAGTAGAATTAGCATGGAGTTCGGGGATGTATTGGTGGATGGCGTCACTGCTTTTTTGCGCTACACTTACTAGTAGATTATACTTGGCTAGAGATACACTTATTGAAAAAGGGTTAAAAACCCCCATAGGTGTCCTTGTGTCAATATGTTTTATGTCAATGATTTGTTTTGGTGTAGTAGTAATACATGACTTAACACTTATTGAAGCATCGATGTACGAGTTACTGATCTCTGAAGGTCACACATTCCACATTCCCAACCTATCAGCCATATTTATTATGGTTAAGAAGTTATATACAATAATTACAGCAACAATCATCGTGTTCTTATTGGGTTGGTTGTACATATGGTTCTACAACAAACCTTTCAAGCTAAGTAAATAAACCTCTGTACGCCTAATGCGTTCCGGGGTTTTTTAATTGGAGGAGTTAATGGCAAAAATCCTTGTTGACACCAACTTGTTACTAGATGAACCGAATATATTATTTAAACTTAAGAATGACTATGATGTAGTAGTAATATCTGCAGTAGTTCTTAAAGAATTGGATAAGCATAAGACCAACCCTGACTTAGCCTTTTCTGCCAGGGCCGCCATCAGTTCTATAAAAGAATTTGGTATGAAGCATCCAGAGAATCTAGAATTTGTAGTTAACGAAGTAGACCTTTCAAATAACGATGCCCTTATAATTGAAGCGGCTAAAAAGGCAGGAGCCACCGTAGCTACAAAAGATGTATCAATGAGTATTATATCTGAGAGTAAAAATGTTCCGTGTGAACTATACGGTAATATAGCAAACGGGATCTTTAACCCTTATTTATATTTAGACATACAAGAAGTACATAACGACTTCTCTTATCAACAAGCTTATGCAAATGGAGAGTATGAAGAAGCCTTCTCACTCTTGGTAGGTAATAGGCCTGTTATAAAGGCCAGCTGGTTCTTTATTTTTATTCAGGAAGCAGGTAAGGATAGAATGGTTTATGCCAATAACCCAGATAAGAAAATCATAGAGCGTATAGATAACTTACCGGTGTATAGAGGTATATTTAATGACCGTATAAACCTCAAAGCCCGCGACCTTTATCAGGTATGTGCCATATACGCACTTAACAGTGCAGACCACGTACTTATCACAGGTAAGTGGGGCTCAGGTAAAAGTTTATTAAGTACAGCTTACGCTGTAGCAAATAACCCCAAGAAAACGTTTATAGCCCGACCACCGATAGGAATAGATAGAAAGTATGAAATTGGTTTCTTGCCTGGAACTACACAAGATAAGCTTGGTTCTTGGTCTATGGGTTTTTTAAGCGCTGTATACTTCCTGTTTGGAAATACAAACTTACAAGAGAAATCGGGCAAGGGTTACGACTTTGTAAAAGAAGAAATCTTTAAGAAAGTATTCGAACTCATAGATGCTAATAGCTTACAAGGTTTGAGTTTACTAGATGATTACTTGTTAGTAGATGAAGTACAGTATTGTACAATAGACCTAATGTCAATGATACTTTCTAGAGCCACAGATGAGTCTAGAATTATAGTGATGGGAGACTTGGCACAGAGTTATTCTGTTAAGCCTAGTAACAGCGGATTATTGAAATTGTTACGCGCTATGCCCCACCATTCTATGGCATATGTTGACCTCAAACACTCCTATAGAAGTGACTTATTAGAACTAGCTGAAAAGCTCCAGGATAAAGCATTTTAGATATCAACATCAATAAACTATCCTCTAAAATGGTAGAGGGTAGTTTATTAATATCTATAATATACACTTAAAATATTGGTGACCTGAAATGGATAATATGCGTATAAATAGTAGTAGTAAGGTATTAGGTAAAGGTGAAGGTACTACATCTAGCCCTTTTAAAATTGAGGCCGATGTAAACATACAAGACCAGCATTCACCACCCTTTGATCTGTTATTCACTCAGGCTAAAGGAGCACCTACTACACTGAGCTCAGGGGTAGCTGTAAATGACAAAACCATAGAGGTAGCATCAGCAGCTAACATAACTGTAGGTACTTACCTTGGAGTATTCTCAGGGGATAGTGATGAAGGAAGATACTACTGGGGTGATGTGCTAGAGGTCAGTGAAACTACGATAACTTTAGATTCTCCTATGGACTACGAGTATCAGGTAGGGGATACAGTACTGCCAACTATTACTAACATGGCCGTGAATGGTTCAGTTACACCTCAAGTCTTTGCTATACAGGCAGGAGACTCTGGAATATACCTAGACATTACTAGGATCATGCTGAGTATGGTATGTGACACACAACCACTACTTTCTAAGTTTGGAGATATTACAGCACTCACGCATGGATTAGTTTTTAGGTACAGGGATCATGTCTATAGGAATCTATTCAACTGGAAGACTAACTATGATATAGGGGTTTACAGTTATGACCTATCTGTGTATGATGCCACTCATCCAGTGAATGATCTCTTTGGACTCAATTGTAGGTTCACGTATGCCGGACAGGACAAGCATGGTGTAGTGATTAGGATAGGGCCGGGAGAGGCGGCAGAGTTTGTCATACAAGATGATCTCTCTGATCTAGTACATCTTCAGGCAATAGCTGAAGGACACCTAGTAGTTGATTAACTAAAGTAGAAGAACAATGGCAGTAGTAACGATAGTATTACAGCCATTTGGTCTATGACGAATAAAAATAAACTTAAAGGGGTAATATGACTAATTTCTCACATCTGTTTTCTAACAAAACTCCGCCCGTAGGGATGGAGGATACGATAAGTGCTATTGAGGATAGTATAGACACTGTTATCGCTAAAGGTTCAAGTGACACTGAGGTATTAGAACTGATGAAAGATCTGCTTCAGGAAATTAGCATTAGCTCTTCCATGATGGATTATATTGACGAGGTGAAAAAAAATGGCTAGGAGATGGACGTTTTCTGAGGAGAAGTTGCTAATTGACAACTATACCACAAGTACAATATTTGAGTTAATAGATATGTTACCAGGTAGAGATCTGGATTCAATTAACTGTAAGATTAAGCGTATGCGAAAACAAAACAAAATTACAGAACATAAAACACCAGAAACAGTATCAAGAGCACACAAGATTAAGTAATTATGGATATATCCGAGCTAATAGGTTTATCCCTGTGTAAGAACTGCCACCATAGGCTAAGTAGAACTATTAGTACTGAGGGGCTACCTATTTATGAAGAGGAGAGTAGTTTCACAGGAATGGGGTTCGTTCTACCCGAAGACGCTTCAGATTTTGAAGTTCATTCATGTACCATATTATGTATAGATTTGGACCACATAGTGTTAGAGTGCTCAAGATTTGACGAAGGGCCAACCGATAACTTTGGTGGTATATTATACAATAAGGACATAGAAGGTCTAATATGTTAAAATACAAAGTAATAAATAATGTAACCTAGTTACGATAGTAACGCCAATAGTATAATTGGTAGAATTTTAATTTAACTAAGAGGTAATTATGAATTTATCGTATGTTATTGAAGGTGAAAATGAAAAAGAGAAAAGTTACGAAATTTTTAGTAGGTTATTAAAAGATCGTATCATTTATATCCAGGGTGAGTTCAACGACCCTATGGCTAATAATGTAGTAGCCCAACTACTGTATTTAAACTCCCAAGACAAAGATAAAGATATATACATGTATATTAATAGCCCAGGTGGGTCTATTACTAGTATGTATAGTATATTTGATGTAATGAACTATATTAATACTGATGTATGTACTGTTGGTATTGGTAGTGTTTGTTCCGCTGGAAGTTTCATTTTAGGAGCTGGCACAAAAGGTAAAAGATCAGCTTTAGAAAATACTGAGGTAATGATTCACGAGCTGTCCGGTGGAGCCCAAGGAAAGGCTCAAGATATTTTCAACACTGTGGCTAAATTAGAAAAACTGTACGATAAGATGGCTAAACAATATGTTACATTTACCGGAAAGTCTTTAGCTAAGATCAAGAAGGATATGCAGCGTGACCATTGGTTGATGGGCGCAGCTGAGACTTTAGAGTACGGATTAATTGATAAAATTATATGAGGTGATTTATGGTAGATATACAAGTAGAAGGTGACGCAGTAAAAGTACTAGGTGGTGGTAGTCAAATGTATAACAAGGATAACAGAAACAAAAGACGTCCTACTATTACTATGTCCCCAGGACAAAGACAAAAGGTGTTAAAGAGAGCTAATGACCCAGAGATTCAAGAACTGGATAGTGCTATAGTAAATTTGTTAGAAGAATTGACTATGGCTTATACAACTATAAAAGGATTGAATAATACTTTGGAAGAGGCGCAGCTAGCTGTTGAGGCAGGTAAGGAAATTATAGCTAACCAGGAAGCAGCCTTAGCCGCAGCTGCTAAAGTAGCACCAAAAACTAAAGTAGCACCAAAAACTAAAGCAAAGCCAGCGGCTAAAAAAGATGAGGAAGGAGATGCCTAAATTCGGTAAAAGATCACAAGATAATTTAGACCAATGCCATCCAGACTTACAGTTAGTATTTAATGAAGTTGTGAAATACTATGACTGTTCTGTTATTTGTGGGCATAGGGGAGAAAAGGAGCAGAATGATGCTTATTATGGTGGCAGGTCTAAACTTAAATTCCCTAAAAGTAAGCACAACTCTATACCTAGTGAGGGTGTGGACGTAGTACCTTACTTTAAGAAAAAGCCACACATAAGATGGAATGATAAAGAGAAATTTTATGAGTTCGCCGGGTTTGTCCAAGGAATAGCTGCCATGCTCAGTGTAGATATTAGGTGGGGAGGTAATTGGGATAGAGATGACGAGTTACATGACCAAAGTTTTATGGACTTACCACATTTTGAAATTAAAAGAAAAATAACTAGGAGTTAGACATGATTGAAAGAGTTTCAGGAAAAGTTAAATGGTTTAGTAATGACAGGGGCTACGGCTTCGCCGTACTAGATGATGATCCGAATGCTGAGGAGTATTTCATACATTATTCAGTAATCAACATGGAAGGGTATAAAACTTTGAAAGCTAAACAACCTATTTCATTTGTACTAAAAAACACAGAAAAAGGTATCCAAGCGGTTGAAGTAGAGATAGAGTAGTATGATAATAAAAGAAATTATATTACGTAAAGATTTTCTAGAAAACAAATTAGATGTTGTAGACTCGTATATAGGATCTTTAGGTACAGCTACAGTAGAGATTAAAAGCGAGCTTTATACAAAGGCCATAAATGTTAAGTTCGAACTCCTAAGTAAAATTAGGAGTCATCACATATTACTTGACAATTTAAACAAAGACACTATATTAACCATAGATGGCACAGAAATAAGTGTTTATGAAGCCTCACACTTACTAGATACTTTACAGCAGAAGATGACTACTTTTACGGAAGTTATTAAAGGAGACATCTCAAAATCTTTAGATGTTTTTACACTACTGGAAAAACTGGATATATTGTTTGAGGAGTATATAAACATATACCTGGCTATAGCAAGTAGTGATATTTCAACAGATTGGGAGAAGTAAATGATTATAATTTTATCAGGACAGGGCAGGTCAGGAAAGGATACGGCAGCAAGAATACTACAAGATACGCTAGATAACTGCCAGTGTATAGCATATGCCGATTATTTAAAGGAAATTGTACAGAAGTGTTTTGGCTTAAAAAGGGACCAACTATATGGTGATGATAAGGAAGTAGCTATAGAAGGACTTCCTATAAGAACAAAATCAGGTCACGTTACAACACATTGTTGGACACCCAGAAAGTTACTACAGTTCCTAGGTACGGATGTATTTAGAACTATAAACCCAGCAGTCTGGGTAAATGTGGTTAAAGAAGACGTAGCAGAAGCATTATATAGTCATTATATAATAACAGACGGAAGATTCCCAAATGAAATAGAGTGGGTACTAGAGTCTGGGGGTATACATATTAGAATAGAAAGAGAAGAAAAAGATTATGTTAGTGGTACAGACCATGGCTCTGAAACTTCTCTTCCTGAGTTCATAGAAGGGTATAGTAGTTTTATTATACATAACAATCAAGATTTGAATTATTTAAAGCAACAGCTTTTAAACATAGTTAATAAATGGAGGAGTAGACAATGGCAGCTAAAAAGTTCACTATAAAGTTTGACTCGGATATGATTATGAACGTAAGTGTTTATAAAAGTAAAGGTGGTTACAACTACGTAGACATTGGTATTAAAATATCTAGAGAGCAGTACATGCGTATAAACCATGAGTGGGAAGGCGACATGACCCCAGATTTCGTTATGGACCTTTTAAGCACTTTCGGTAAGGAAGAGGCTTCTACAGAATTAAAACAAGAATTTGAGGACTTTGTGAAAAGAGTAAACGAAAGCACAGAAACTATTTAAGGAGACACAATGCCTATAAGCATGGACGAATATAGATTTCCTAAATTCGTTACTCCGCAAGAAAAGAAACCCTTCTCAGAAGACTCTAAGGCTAAATTCTTAGATGCTAGTCTTAAGACTCCTATGAGAAGGTATAGACAGGATACTTTCCCACAACAGGGTTATAACCCTAACTCTAATAAGGCTACAGTAGCACCTATAAATATTGATGGTGATGATATTACTTTACCTCCATATTAATATAAAACTTGCATTATTTGTTGATATGTGTTAAGATAGCAGCTGTTTAT
>Ga0164313_10000912_pt1 | contig 25177 bp, 24 predicted proteins | sample GuaBasSedimGuay4_FD_113735 | JGI IMG/M metagenome (GOLD analysis project Ga0164313, IMG submission 113735) | Subseafloor sediment microbial communities from Guaymas Basin, Gulf of California, Mexico - Guay4, Core 4569-4, 0-3 cm | ecosystem: Environmental > Aquatic > Marine > Hydrothermal vents... | reverse complement strand
CGCCCATGGCGCTGTCGCTCCGGGCCTCTGCTGCGTCCCGCGATACGCGGCCACCTGCCGCGCGCAAGCACGCACCAGCTGGCCACGTCTCGCGGCCCTCGCGACGAGGTCCTCCGCAACAGCGCCACGCCGACTGAGGGTTTCCGGCGGGGGATACGAGCTGGGAGACGGCAAATCCGAAATCCGAAATCCGAAATTCCGCGTGGTGGGGCGGCATTCCTAATTCCTAATTCCTAATTCTGAACTCTCCTCCGTGCTACGCTTCGCGTCGTGCGACGGGAGCTCTTGAACAAACGATCCGCTGAGATCCAGGGGATGTTCGGGCGCATAGCCCACCGCTACGACCTTCTCAACCGGGTGCTGTCGCTGGGTTGTGATGTCAGCTGGCGGCGGGCGGTGTCGCAGCGGGTTGCGGCGGCTCGGCCCGCCTTGGTGCTCGACGTATGCACTGGAACCGGTGATCTGGCGCTTGCGATCGGGGATGGATTGGTGGTCGGAGCCGATTTCTGCTTGCCGATGCTCGACCTGGCGAAGAAGAAGATCGCCGACCGGGGGCGCCGACTCCCGCTGTGTGCGGCCGACGCGCTGCACCTGCCCTTTTCGGACGGGTCAGCGGATGTGGTGACGGTCGCATTCGGAGCCCGAAACTTCTCCGACCTTGGGGCCGGGCTTGCAGAATTAGCGCGGGCGCTTCGTCCTGGAGGGCTTCTCCTGGTGCTCGAGTTTTCGCGCCCGCGTGGGCCGCTCGCACCGATTCTGGGGTGGTGGGCGCGGAATGTTCCGCCGCGAATCGGCCGGATGATGTCCGGTGATTCTGAAGCCTACTCCTATCTTCCGGCGTCCGTGAGCACGTTCGCCGATAGCGCCGAAATGTGTCGGAACCTCACCGCCGCTGGTCTCGATCACGTGCGCGCTCGGCCCATGACCGGAGGCGTCGTCACGCTGTATGAGGGCGTTCGACCGTAGTGCTGGAGGTGTGAATGGAATTCGCAGATAAGAAGCTCGACGGATCACGTATCGCGGCCGAGATTCGTGACGAGGTTTCGGCGGAGGTGGCAATCCTCACGAAGCGAGGCGTGATCCCACGCCTCGACGCAGTTCTGGTGGGGGAGGATCCGGCCTCCAAGGTCTATGTCGGTTCGAAGGCGAAGACCCTTGCCACGCTGGGGATGATCTCCGAGACCCACCATCTCCGGGAGGACGCGTCACAGGCTGAACTCGAGACCCTGATCGACCGCCTCAACGCCGATTCCGAGGTCGACGGCATCCTTGTCCAGCTGCCGTTACCGGGCACCATTGATGCTGCGGAGATTTTCGGACGGATCGATCCGGTCAGGGACGTGGATGGATTCCATCCCGAGAACGTCGGCCTGCTCCAACAGGGGCGACCTCGTATGGTGCCGTGCACCCCGACCGGGATCATGGAGATGTTGCGCCGCGAGGAGATCGAGATCAAGGGCCGGCGGGCGGTGGTTGTTGGACGATCCGACATTGTCGGCAAACCGATGGCTATGCTCCTTCTGCACGCGCACGCCACGGTTACCATCTGCCACTCGCGGACTCGGGATCTCGCCGAGGTCACGGGGCAGGCCGAGATTCTGATCGCGGCGGTGGGTGTGCGTTCGCTGATCGGTCCGGAGCATGTGGCTGACGGTGCAGTGGTGGTCGATGTCGGCATGCATCGGGTGACCGACCTCGAGACGGTGGAGCGGCTGTACCCGGGGAACGAGAAAAAGCTCGCGGCCTTCGAGAAGCGCGGGGCGGTGCTTGCTGGCGATGTGGACTACACAAGGGTGGCGCCAAAGGCCGGTCGGATCACTCCGGTGCCGGGCGGCGTCGGGCCGCTGACGATCGCGATGTTGACGGCCAACACAGTGAAGGCGGCGAAATTGCGGAGAGGGCTCTGATTTCGAATTAGGAATTAGGAATTAGGAATGCCGCCCATCCACCCTATCCAGTTTTGAGCTCTTAGTTTTGAGTTTTGAGTTACCGCCCGCCCGCCCCCGGTCTGCACCCTCCCTACACAGCTTCCGGTCGGCGCAAAGCTGGAGAACTCGCGTCCATGCGTGTTCGACCTCTTGCGCGAGATCCTTGAGATCGCCGCGATTGTCGACCACCACGTCGGCAACCCCTTTCTTCTCGTCGAGCGGTAGCTGGGCGTTGATCAGACCCTGGGCTCTCTCGGCGGCCAGGCCTCGGGCGACGGCTCGTTCGAGCTGTTGCTGCGGTTGACACCACGTAACCATGAGCACGTCGTAGTCCCGGTATGATCCGGTCTCCACCAGCAGAGCGGCCTCCACAACTGCTACTGGCTCGTTGTGGAGGGATTCGAGCCACTCGGCGACCAGAAAACGCACCAGGGGGTGGATGGCGGCCTCGAGCCGCAAGCGAGCTCCAGCATCACCAAGCACGCGCGCTGCCAGCGCCTCCCGGTCGACATCGCCCATCGCATCGAGCGACTCCTGACCGAAGAGCTCTGCGACCGCGACCGCACCCTTTCCGCCCGCGAGGTACAGCCCGTGGACCGCGGCATCCGCGTCGAAGATCGGCACGCCCCGGTCGGCGAGGATCTTCGCGATGCTTGACTTGCCGGAGGCGAGCCCACCCGTCAGCCCCACCACGCACGGCCTCCGTTTATCGGCCTGTGGTGTCCCGGGTGTCAATTCCTAATTCCTAATTCCTAATTCTATTCCGCGGCTTCCTCGAGCCACTCGGTCTGGTAATCCTCGGTGTGCGGAACCACGCATACGAACCGCACCGTGTCCGCCCCCCGATTTTCGTACCAGTGGTCGATCCCGGCGGGAATGAAGACGCTGTCCCCCGGCCCGACCTCGGTTTCGTGTCCACCGAGACCGATCACCATCGATCCTTCGAGCACCACCTGCTCGTGCTCGATGCTGTCGTGGCGGTGGCGTGGGATTCGCCCTCCGGGCTCGATGCTGAACTGGCGAGTGATGAAGTTCGGGACGCCGCTCTCCGGTCCCAGCAGTACCTTCATCGCGGTGCCCCGGCATCTCGGGACGGTGATCGCTTCGATGGTGTCCTGGCTGCGCACCACGGCGACGGGGGTATGGCTCATCGGCTGCCTCCCGGAAGTTGTTCAGTGGGTGTGATTGTACTCGACGTTGTGAAAAATGCGGGCTACGATGACCGGCAATGCTCGAGCGACTCTCTGTTCGTGGTCTCGGAATCATCGACACCGTCGAGCTCGAGTTCGCCGCAGGCTTTTCCGCTCTCACCGGGGAAACCGGGGCCGGCAAGTCCCTCCTGGTCGAGTCCCTCAAGCTCCTGGGCGGCCGGCGCGCCCAGTCGGATATGGTCCGCACCGGAGACAAACGTCTTCAGATCGAAGGCGTATTTTCCCCTGCGCCGAACTCGGCTCTTGCGGATCTCCTCGACGAGTTGGGCGCAGGCGAAGGGAATGTGGTTGTTCTGCGTCGCGAGGTGACGGCATCGGGCAGGAGCCGATGTTGGATCAACGACGTGTCGGTGACCGCGAGCTCGTTGCAGCGAGCGGCGCCGCATTTGCTGGCCATCCACGGTCAACACGAGCAGCATGGTCTCGCTGACACCGGAACGCAGCGGCGACTGGTCGACGAGTATGGTCGGCAGGAAGCTCTCTGCGAGGACACCCAGTCACGATTTGCCGCCTGGCGAGAAGCGGCCGACGAGCTCGAACGGTTACGTACGGCTCAGGCCTCACGCCGTGACCGGCTGGACACGATCACCTTCCAGCTGCAGGAAATCGGCAGCGTTGAACCCCGCGTGGGTGAGGAGGACGAACTTCGCCATCGCCGCCTCATTCTGCGACACGCGGCCCGTCTCGCGGAGCTCTCCACGTCGTTGGTCGATCGTCTCAGTGACGGCGAGGCGGCGGTGGTGGACGGTCTCGCCAGGGCGGAGCGCGACCTTTCAGAGATCGCCGACTGCGGGTTGGTGCTTGACGCCGGCGCCGAGCGGCTGGCCGAGGCCAGGGTCCAGGTCGAGGAGGTGGTGCGCGAGGTCCAGGGGCTGGTCGACGGATCGAGGGGAGATCCCAGCGAACTAGAGGATGTGGAATCCCGGCTTCACACCCTCGATCAGCTGATGCTCAAGTATGGATCGACTCTCGACGATGTGCTGGCCCATCGTGAGGGGTTGATCCGCGAGCGCGTAGAACTGGAGTCCGTGGAGGAGCGCCTGGAGGAGGCTGAGTCCGCCGCGATGGAGGCCCTGGCCGCTTACGATCAGAGCGCTGCCGGACTCGACCGGTTTCGGCGGAAGGTCGCTGCCGAGCTGGTAGCTGCGGTCGAGGAGGTGCTGGCCCGACTTGCCATGGGAGGCACTCGTCTCGAGTTTGTCTGGCAGGCGCGCGCCGATGCCGACAGCCCGCTCGAGCGGGGCGGCCGCGGGGTGGCGTTCGACGCTGATGGGGTCGAGGAGTGCGAGCTTCTCATTGCCGCAAACCCGGGTGAGGAGCTGCGTCCGATGGCGCGGATCGCATCCGGTGGCGAGCTCTCGCGAGTCCACTTGGCGCTCAGAACCGTGCTCCGCAACCGCCGACCGGAGGGCGGAATGACCCTTCTCTTCGACGAGGTGGACTCGGGTCTCGGCGGCGCCACCGCGACCGCGCTGGCCCAGCTCCTGGCGGATCTCGCGACCGCCGACCAGGTCCTCGTCGTGACCCACCTGCCACAGGTTGCGGCCCTCGCCACCGGTCATTTTCGGGTTGAAAAGGTCATGAACGACGGTCGCGCGACGACCCGGGTGGCGGCTCTCCTCGGGAACGAACGAGAGACTGAGGTAGCTCGGATGCTGGCCGGGGGCGAGCTCACGGAGTCGGCCCGTGAGCACGCTCGCGTGCTGATGGGTGACTCGTGAGACGGCTGCCCTTCGGCGAGCCGGAGGAGATTGTCGCTGCGGTCCTGGTGGCCGCCGATGTTGTCGCTGATCACGGTGTCTTGCTGCTGCCCACCGAGAGTTTCTATGGTCTCGGCGCCGATCCGGCGTGTGCCGATAGCGTGGCGAGGATCTGCACCATAAAGGGGCGTCCACCCGACCTCGGTCTGCCGGTGCTGTGTGCGGACTGGCAGCAGCTTGAGTCGTTGGTGAGAGTGCCTGCCCGGTTTCGGGTCAAGCTGTCGCGGCTGTGGCCGTCCGCTCTGACCGTGGTGCTGCCGTCGACCGCCGGCCTTGCCGCCGCCCGGGGAAGCACGCTGGCAGTCCGAATTCCCGCCCACGGGCCACTGCGGGCGCTGCTCTATCGGGTAGGTCCGCTCACCGGGACCTCGGCGAACCGGCACGGTGACCCGCCGTGCTCGACTGCGGATGAGGCGATCGATTCGCTGACCGGGGTCCCCGACCTGGTACTTGATGCCGGCCCGACGCCGGGAGGGGAGCCGAGCACCGTCGTCGATTTGACGGGCGAAAACCCCTCCATCCTGCGGCCCGGCGCCGGCGCATGGGAGGACCCGATACCAAACCTCTAAGGGTCCGGAAAAGCGGGGTCTGCGGTGCTTCCACAAAACTGAGGATAACCCTGTGGAAAACCCTGCGGAAAACTCGTTAAGCCAATGTAAAAACAATTACTTCGCCTCATCGGGGCCTTCGAGAGGTGAAAACTGTAAGTCGTTTGATTTCAATTACTTCCTTGGATGTCGTTGTTTTTGAGTCCGTTGCCGATCGGCCACTTTCGCCGTGGATCCACAAGCCGCTGATTTCCGGGCGGTTGCGGCTCCGGAGGAGGGGCTGGTTGTTGCCGCTCCAAGAAGGCGTGTGGTAGCTTCATTTTCCGCCCGCTTCAGAGTCGGATCGAACGGGACGGGGAGAGGGATTCGATGATTCAAAAGGTCAAGGGAACGCGGGACATTCTGCCGCCCGATTCGCGTCTTTGGGTCGAGGTCGAGACGGTGGCTCATAAAGTGTTCTCGGGCTTCGGTTACGACGAAATTCGTCTGCCGCTATTGGAGGCGACCGAGCTCTTCGTGCGTTCGGTCGGTGAGGACACGGATATCGTCAGCAAGGAAATGTACACCTTTGCCGATCGCAAGGGACGCTCGCTCACGCTCAGACCGGAAGGTACCGCCGGCGTGGCGCGGGCGTTTATCGAGAACGGCCTCGGGCAGCGCCCCCAGCCCGTGCGTCTCAGTTATCTGGGCCCGATGTTCCGTTACGAGAAGATGCAGCGCGGCCGCTACCGGCAGTTCTCACAGATTGGCATCGAGCTCCTCGGGGCGAAGACGGCGGCCTCCGACATCGAGGTGTTGGTGGTGCTCCACACATTCCTTTCGGAGCTCGGTTTCGACGATCTAATCATCGTGCTCAACAACCTGGGTGACCCCGAGGATCGGCCCCGATTCATAGATGGTCTCAAGGCCGAACTCACTCCTCATCAAGAGGAGCTGTGTGGTGACTGCCGGCGACGGTGGCAGGCCAACCCCTTGCGTATCCTCGACTGCAAGGTTGCGCGCTGCCGGGAGTTGGTGGCTGACACTACGCCGGTTGCCGAGGTCGTGAGCGACGAGGCCCGCGCCCACGTTGATGCGGTCGAGGCGGGTCTCGCGTTGCTCGAGATCCCGGTCCGACGAGCGCCGCGGCTGGTGCGTGGCATCGACTACTATTTGCGGACCGTATTCGAGGTCGTGTCGCCGCAGCTGGGCGAGGACACGGTGATCTGCGGCGGCGGGCGCTACGACCGCCTGATTTCAGATCTCGGAGGCTCACAGGTTGCGGCGACCGGATTCGCGATCGGCGAGGACCGATTGGTTGAGGTGCTGCCGGAGTCCTTCCGCCGCCGGGTGCTCGAGCGGCCGGTCGTGGTGGTGCTGCCGATCGGCGCGGACACGGCAGCTGCCGGCCTGGCCGTCACCCGGAGCCTCGTTGACCGCGGCATCTCGGCCCCGGCCGAGGTCACGGGCCGATCGCTCAAGGCGGGCCTCAAATGGGCGGGGAAGATCGGCGCCCGCGCGGCGGTGATCGTGGGCGAGACCGAGCTTGCCGAGGAGGCCGCGATCGTGCGTGATCTCGATCGCGGCGAGCAGGAGAAAGTCAAGCTTGAAGAGGTGCCGGAGTATGTGGCACGGCTGATAGCTTCGGATGGACAGACCTGAACGACCGTTCCGTCGGGAACGGGAACGGAGAGACACATGACGACGAGCGCGTGGGAACGACCGTGGTGCGCTTCACTCGACCTGGCAAGGGTTGGGGAGCGAGTAGAGGTGGTGGGCTGGGTGCGGCGGCGGCGGGATCTTGGGGGTCTCGTTTTTGTCGATCTCAGGGACCGTAGCGGCCTGCTACAGCTCGTCTTTGAAGAGGCCATGGTCGCCGAGGGCGAGAGGCTTTCGGCGGAGGACGTTGTTCGGGTGTCCGGCACGGTCAGGGAGCGGGCCGAGGGACAGGCCAACCCCAAGCTGGCGAGCGGGGCGATCGAGGTCAAAGTCGAGGAGCTCAATGTGTTGACGGCCGCTGAAACCCCGCCGTTCGTCGTCGAAGATCGGGTCAACGCATCGGAGGAGCTGCGGCTGACTCATCGATACCTCGACCTGCGGCGTCCGGAAATGACCGCTAATCTCGTCCTCCGTCACCAAGTTGTCGCCGCGACCCGGCGTTACTTTGACGACATGGATTTCGTTGAGGTGGAGACCCCGATACTCACCCGCTCGACGCCCGAGGGCGCACGTGATTTCCTGGTGCCCTCGCGGATCCACAAGTCGTCGTTCTATGCCCTGCCGCAGTCACCGCAGCTCTTCAAGCAGCTCCTCCAGGTTGCAGGTCTCGGACGCTATATGCAGATTTCCCGCTGTTTTCGGGACGAGGATCTCCGCGCCGACCGCCAGCCCGAGTTCACACAGGTGGATGTGGAGGCCTCGTTCGTGACCGAAGAGGACATCTACACGTTGGTGGAAGGTCTCTTCGCTCGTATCTTCCCGCTCGTCGGCATCGAACCGCCGGCGACGTTCCCGCGCCTGTCGTATGACGAGGCCATGGAACGTTTCGGATCGGACCGCCCGGATACTCGATTCGGCCTCGAGCTCGAGGAGCTCGGTCCTCTGTGCGAAGGCTGTGGATTCAGGGTGCTCGAGGAGGCGGCTGCCGACGGCCGGGTCAAAGGTCTGGTGTTCCCGGGTGGCGCGAGCCTGTCGCGCAAGCAGCTCGACGGCCTCTCGGAGTTCGTGAAACCGTATGGCGCGGCCGGTGTGCTGTGGTTCAAGCGCATCGCGGATGGTGTCGCGTCGCCGGCGAAAAAGGCCCTCGGTGACGACGGCGTGCTGCGATTCCTCGATGCAGCCGGCGCCGAAGAGGGGGATGTGCTGCTGGTGGTGGGTGGACCGGAAAGCACCGTCTTCGCCGCCCTCGGCGCCCTGCGGACCCATCTCGCCCGCGAGCACGGCCTCATACCGGAGGATCGCCACGACTTTCTCTGGGTCACGGATTTTCCGCTCCTCGAGTGGGACTCGGGCGAAGAACGTTTTCACGCCATGCACCACCCCTTCACCGCACCGACCGAGGACGACACAAAACTCCTCGAGAGCGACCCCGGCGCGGCGCGGGCGCGCGCCTACGACGTTGTCATGGACGGTGTGGAGCTCGGCGGCGGTTCGATCCGAATTCATAATCCCGAGGTCCAACGGCGGATGTTCGCGGCTCTCGGCATCAACAAGGCAGAGGCGGAGGCCCGTTTCGGATTCCTGCTCGAGGCCTTCCGTTACGGTGTTCCTCCACACGGCGGCATCGCTCTCGGTCTCGACCGCATGCTGATGTTGATGGCCGGGCGGGACTCGATTCGTGACGTGATTGCGTTTCCCAAGACGACCTCGGCGACCTGCCTCATGACCCGGGCGCCCTCCGAGGTCGATGCCCACCAGATGGAGGAGCTGGGCCTCACGACTCGATCGTGAACTCGCCGCGCTCGGCCTGGTCGAGGAGCTGCCTTGCAGTGGCCTCGTGCTCGGCCGCAACCATGATCTCTACAGCGCCCAATCCGTCGAGGGTGAGGCCGTGGGTGTGGCGCAGGGCCTCGCCGCGGGTGGAGGTGGGGATATCGTGGGCGGCGAGGAAAGAGCGCACCTGGGTTTCATCGAACTCGCCCTGGGCGGTGTAGACGACGACTAAATCTTCGTTCATGACAGCCACGGTAGCACAAGGGTTAATTGACAGCTCGGACAACCGTTGTTATGATCCCCTCCCCCTTTTCGAGGGGCGATCTTTGGCATTTTAGACGGGACGAAGACGGGTCGGAAAGAGTCCAGGGGACCACCTGTCAATAGTCTCTGAGTATGTGGTTCTTGGCGGATTCGTCGGGACCGCTCATCTCAGATACCCGGGAGGCGCGTAGCTCAGCTGGTTAGAGTACTACCTTGACACGGTAGGGGTCAGCGGTTCGAGTCCGCTCGCGCCTACCATCTAGCCCGTCCTTCTCACCACCTCGACATGATGAGAAGGACGGGCGAACGGAACCGTGAAGGCGCGTAGCTCAGTTGGTTAGAGCGCATCCCTCACACGGATGAAGTCCGCGGTTCGAGTCCGCGCGCGCCTACCACCGCGGAGATCCGAAGCCCGACCCCCAACGGTCGGGTTTTTGTGTTGCTGGGAGAAGACGATGACCGAAAAAATACGGGTGAGCTTGCCGGACGGAAGCGCGCGGGAATTTTCCGCGGGCACAACCGTCCTCGAGGTGGCCGAGGCCATCGGCCCGCGGCTCGCCCGCGACACGATTGCGGGGATGGTCGATGGTCAGTTGGTGGATCTGCGGACGCCCATCAGATGTGATACCGACCTCCGGATCGTGACCGCCAAGGACCCCGAGGCGGGCGATGTCATCCGTCACTCAGCCGAGCACGTACTCGCAGACGCGGTCAAACGTCTGTGGCCGGGCACACCGATCGACGCCGGCCGCCGGGACCATTCTGAGAAGTACCAGTACGACTTCCGCTTTCCACGCCCCTTCCGCCCCGAAGACTTCGAGCGTATCGAGGAGGAGATGGCGCGAATCATATCCGAGGGCCTCGAGTTCGAGCGGCGGGAAGCGGACCGCGACGAGGTGCGGCGGGTGATGACCGAGCGCGGCGAGGACATCAAGCTCATCAGGCTCGAGGATATCCCCGAGGACGACACGATCACCCTGTACTCCCACGGCCCGTTCCTCGACCTATGCCGCGGCCCGCACGTTCAGCGCACCTCGCAGATCGGTGCGGTGCGGCTGCTCGAGGCCTCCGGCGCGTACTTCAAGGGTGACGAGCGCAACGAGATGTTGCAGCGCATCTACGGCACCGCCTTCGCCTCGAAGAAGGAGCTCGAAGCGTATTTCGCGCGCCTCGAGGAGCTCAAGCGGCGCGACCATCGGCGGCTGGGCCGCGAGCTCGATCTTTTCTCCTTCCACACCGAGGCGCCGGCGAGCCCGTTCTTCCACCCACGGGGGACGATCGTTTACAACGCCCTCATCGAGCTCATGCGTGAGAAGTACCGTGCCTACGGCTACGACGAGGTCATCACCCCACAGATCTTCGACGTCGAGTTGTGGAAGCGTTCGGGGCACTACGACAACTACCGCGATGACATGTTCTTCGCCGATGCTTTTGACGAGGTCGAGGAGCGTTCCGCGAGCATCAAACCGATGAACTGTCCGTCACACTGTCTGCTATACGGTGGCAGGGCCCACTCCTACCGCGAACTGCCGCTGCGGATCGCCGACTTCGGTCGCCTCCACCGCTACGAGCGATCTGGGGTGGTGACGGGCTTAACGAGGGTGCGGACCTTCTCCCAGGACGATGCCCATATCTTCTGCACGCCCGAGCAGATCGAGGCCGAGATGACCGCCCTCTTCGACTTCGTCTTCGAGATCTACGATCTCTTCGACTTCTCAGACGTCCGGGTCTACCTTTCGACCCGGCCCGAGAAGGCGATGGGCGACCCCAAAGTTTGGGAGCACGCCGAAGCGGTGCTCGCCCGGTGTCTCGATGATCGGCAGGATCTCAACTACACCGTCAAGCCGGGCGAAGGCGCGTTCTACGGTCCGAAGATCGACTTTGACATCCACGACGCGCTCGGCCGTTCGTGGCAGCTGGCCACTATCCAGCTCGATTTCCAGATGCCCGAACGCTTCGATCTGACCTATGTTGACTCTGACGGTTCCGAAAAGCGGCCGGTGATGATCCACCGCGCCATCCTGGGATCGCTGGAGCGTTTCTACGCGGTGATGCTGGAGCACTTCGGCGGCAATCTGCCGCCATGGCTGGCGCCGGAGCAGGCGCGGGTGCTACCGGTCACCGATGAGGTCAACGACTACGCCGAAGGGGTGGCGTCCGGCCTTCGTGCCTGTGGGTTGCGGGTGGAGGTCGATCGGCGCTCGGAGAAGCTCGGTTACAAGATCCGGGACGGAGAGACTCAGAAGGTGCCCTATCTCCTGGTGGTAGGGCAGCGTGAAGCGGAGAACGACACAGTGTCCCTCAGACTGCGGCATCGGAGGGACGAAGGTGTGAAGTCAGTCGACGAGGTCGCCGACCGCATCACACACGCCGTCAACACACGCTCTTTGGAGCTTTGACTCAATTCGGAAAAAGGAGCCGGTTATGCCCAAATTGAAGACTCACCGTGGCGCTGCCAAACGGATCAAGAGAACCGCAAGTGGCAAGTTCAAGCGCCACCACGCTTATCACTCACATATCCTGACCAAGAAGTCCCGCAAGCGGAAGCGCAAGCTGCGCTCCTCCACCATCGTGTCACCGGGCGACGCCAAGGTGCTCGAAAAAATGCTCGCGGCGCAGAATTAGGGAGACAGCATGCGTGTCAAGAGATCGTCTAATCGCAAAGACCGACGCAAGAAGATCCTCAAGCTTGCCGAGGGCTACTGGGGCGGAAAATCGCGGTTGCACCGAACCGCCAAGATCCAGGTCGAAAAATCCCTGCAGTACGCTTATCGCGACCGCAAGCAGCGCAAGCGCCAATTCCGTTCGTTGTGGATCACCCGCATCAACGCGGCGGCGCGGCAGAACGGCACAACCTATTCGGTCTTTATCGCCGGTCTGAAGAACGCCGGCTGTGACCTCGACCGCAAGGTCCTCGCCGATATCGCGGTGCGGGATCCGCAGGTCTTTACCCAGCTCGTCGAGCTCTCCAGGCAGGTCGAGGCCTGAGGGTTCCGTGGGCACGACGCGACTCGACAAGGTCCGCGCGGATTTCCTCACCGACCTCGAACAGGCCGGCGATGACGCTGAGGCGGTGGAAAAGGTTCGGATTAAGTTCGCCGGCCGCCGCTCCGGCTTGCTGTTGGATCTGACCGCGGCGCTGCGCGAGCTCCCGAAGGAGGAGAAGCGCGACTACGGGCGCGCCCTCAACGAGCTCAAGACCTTGATCAACACCAAGCTCGCGGAGGTCAAGGTTCAGGCAAATGCGGCCACCGTAGCAACAGAACCCTCATCGGTGGATGTCACCTTGCCGGGAACGCCGGTTCCGCGTGGTGCCCAACACCCCGTGCACATCGTCCGGCGGCGCATCGAGGAGATCTTCCTCCGCATGGGTTATGACGTCGAGGCCGGGCCCGAGGCCGAGGACGATTGGCACAACTTCGAGGCCCTCAACATTCCGCCCGATCATCCGGCTCGGGACGATCAGGACACCTTCTACCTTCCGGGAGGATTCCTGCTGCGGACCCACACCTCGCCGGTGCAGGCCCGCGTGATGGAGAGTCGCAAGCCGCCCATCCGGATCATCGTTCCGGGTCGCGTCTACCGCCGCGACTCAGACCTCCGTCACTCACCGATGTTCCACCAGATCGAAGGGCTGTTGGTGGACGAGGGCATCACCTTCGGCAACCTCAAGGCAACGCTCGAGACCTTTCTCCATGCACTCTTCTCTGATGATGTCGAGGTCCGGCTACGGCCCGGCTATTTCCCGTTCACCGAGCCGTCGGCGGAGGTTGATATCTCGTGCATCTTCTGCGACCGAAAGGGCTGTGGGGTGTGCTCCGGCTCGGGCTGGATCGAGATCCTCGGCTCGGGGATGGTCGACCCGCGGGTCTTCGAGGCGGTGGGGGTCGACTCCGAGCGGTATACCGGTTTTGCCTTCGGGCTCGGACTCGACCGCATCGCGATGCTCGTGTACGGCATTCCCGATCTACGCCAGCTCTTTGCGGGCGACCAACGTCTGACGAGGCAGTTCGCATGATCTTCGACTCCGACTGGCTGACCGAGTATCTCGACGACGCTCCTGATCTCGACACCCTGGCCGAGCGGTTGACCGACTGCGGTTGTCTGGTGGAGCTGCGGGAGCGTGGAGACGGCGCGGAAAAGTGGGACGTCGAGGTGACCACCAATCGCCCTGACGCCATGAACCATCGCGGTCTCGCACGTGAGGCGGCGGTCGCCACCGGCGGTACTCTGCTCCCCCTCGAGTTCGAGCTGGAGGAGAACGACGAGGACGCCGCTGAGCTCGCTGCGGTGGAGATTGCGGATGGTGCAGCCTGCTCGCGATACGTCGCGAGAGTGATCCGCGGTGTTACGGTCAGAGAATCCCCCGAGTGGATGACCCGCCGCCTCCTCAACTGCGGCGTACGGCCGATCAACGTGGTGGTGGATGCCACCAACTACGTCCTCCTCGAGCTCGGCCAGCCGCTCCACGCCTTCGACCTCGAAAAGGTGCGCGGGAGGCGGATTATCGTGCGCCCGGCCGTCGATGGCGAGAAGCTCACAACCCTTGACGGTGAGGAGCGCGAGCTCGACCCGTCGATGCTGATGATCGCCGACGGTGAGGGGGTCGTGGCGCTGGCTGGGATCATGGGTGGCGCGGACTCGGAGATTGGGAACGACACCACCGATGTGCTCCTCGAAAGCGCCCATTTCGATGCCCTGTCGGTGCGGCGCACCGCGCGCCGGCTCGGCATGCACACCGAGGCCTCGCACCGATTCGAGCGCGGGACCGACCCGGAGATGGCGGCGGTTGCGTGCGACCGGGCGGCGGCGCTGATCGCCGAGCTCGCAGGTGGCCGGGTGTGCCGAGGCCGGATCGACGTCTGCCCGCAACCGTGGCAGGCGCGGAGGATGGAGTTCTCGATCGCCGCACTTTCGGCGTTCACCGGGCTGGAGATTCCCGCTGAGCGGGTCTTGGAGATCCTCACAGGCCTCGAATTCGCGCCGCAGATCGACGGTGACGTTGTGCGAGTGAGGGTGCCGTCCTACCGGGTCGATATTGACCGCATCCCCGATCTGTACGAAGAGGTGATCAGGCACGTCGGTTATGGCCCGATTCCGTCAGAGCTGCCGATCCTTCCAACCAGCCCGGGGCGGAGAAACCCCAACTGGGAGCTCATCGACCGCGCCCGTGACGCTGCTGTGTCGGCGGGATTGGTCGAGCTCATGACCTGGAGCTTCATTGATCCGGAAACCGACGAGCTGGTGGCGACGCAGCCGCTGTGTCCGGGGCCGTCCCTTCCGCTCGACAATCCGTTGGCCCAGACCCAGGCCGTGATGCGGCGGTCACTGCTTCCAGGCTTGTTGGTTGCAGCCAATGCAAATTTCAATAAGGGTCAGCGGAGCCTTGCGGTTTTCGAACAGGGCCGGGTGTTCAGCCTGGTCGATCAAAGGCCGCTTGAGCGCGAGCGGATCGCCGTGCTTCTCGCCGACGAGGCTGGGGGGCGCGAGGAGCGATTTGATCGACTCAAGGGCATCGTCAATGACATGGCAGTGAGGATTGGCCTGCCGGCCGTCTCGTGGAAGCGTGGTGGGTCGCCGTGGTTGGATGAGGGTGCGGGCGCTGAGCTTCAAACTGCCGACGGCGCGACGATCGGTCTTGCCGGAATCCTATCGCGCGAGCTCGCCGAGCGGTGGGATCTCCGCCATGAGGTGGCAGTCGCCGAACTCGACATCGAGAGGGCGACCGAGCCTCCGTTGTCGAAGTTCCGGCCCTTGCACCGTCATCCGCCGGTAGTGGTCGATGTCACGATTGAGCACGCGGCGGACCTAAGCTACGCCGATCTCGAGGGTGCGGTTGGCGATCTTGCTTCTGAATGGGTGGAGGACTTGAGTCTAACCGGTCGGTACCGGGATGAGAATTCGCTCTCCGGCGCGGTGCGTACCACCCTCCGATTGGTTTACAGGCATGCCGACAGATCCCTGACCCAGGAAGAGGTCAACGAAGCTCACGAACGCCTCCGCCGGGGTCTTGTCGAGAGACTCGGCGTTGCTTTGGCGTAACCCGGTGAGAAGACTGGGTTAGGAGAGGAGAGGAACTGAGATGGCGATGGATGCAGTGCTGAGACAGCTCGAATCGAGGATCGAAGAACTGGTGGAGGCCTACGGAACATCCCGGCAGCACGAGGCAGAACTCGAAGCGCAAGTGGCCGATCTCCAGAACCGGATTGATTCCGATTCAAAGGCCGGCGAGCGCACGAAAGAGCTCGAAAAGCAGCGCGAAGAGCTCTGCAAACGCCTCGAGAAGGTGCTGAAGAAGATCGACGGTACGCTTGCCAAGGAGGGTTAGCCCGCTCTTCTCACCGGGTTTCGTATCGAGGGCTAATCGCGAGTAGACGTCGCGGCCGAGATGAGTGACCCCTCGATTTGGCTTGCCACCGTGGTGTGACCCAGCCGCCGAAGTACCTGCGCCCGTATGAATTCGACCTCCGGGGACGGGCTAGCGCCTTGCCAGCTTAGCCACAGAAGCTGAGCGGCGATAGCCGCCGCAAAGACCGCGGCCACCCACCGTTTTGGCAGCCGCAAGACCAGCGAAGACGCCCAGCCGAGGGCGGCGATGGTCGCGGCAATGATGGCGATCACCACGTACATCGGGGGTAATCCGATGGTTGCGCTGACGATGTTGTTCAGCCCGACACCTTCCATGAGCGACGGCAGTACGAGCTGCGCCAGAGGGGAGGTGAACTGAGGGGGGAAAAACGGGGTCAGTGCAATACAGAGCACGGCGTTGACGCCGGAAAAGGCGATGAGGACAGCGACGAGACTGTTCCGCCACCGTCCTGTTCCGAGGTTCACGAGCATATAGAGAACCGGGATCGCAAGCAGCGGCACGATCGGCACGAGGTGGCGGGCGGCTGCGCACCACCCGGCCTCCCAGTCGACAAAACCAGCGGCGAAGAGCACATAGACGGTGATCGCAACGGTCAGAGGTGCAACGTCTCTGAAGCGGCGGCGGCGGAAAATCTCCCACAGGCCGATCGGCGCGAGCAGGAGGATGGGGCTGAAGAAAAAAAGTCCACGTCGCGCGCTGAAGAGAACGCCCCACAGCGCCTCCAGGCTCGGCAGTGAGACACCGAGCACGCCGCGGGCGTGGATGGCCTGGAAACCGGTGTCGGCCTTGAAGGTGTAGCCGGTGAGCCAGGGCGCACCGAAGGCGAGCTGGTGGTACAACAGCGCCGGCACCAAGCCGACGATGGTCCCGGCCGCCGCCCAACCCAGGGTCGGCAGAGGAGTGCGGCGGACGATCAAGGCGCCGAAAATCACTCCCGCGAGGAGCACGGTCGGGTACTCGATGGTGACGGCGAATCCGGCCGCCACGCCGCCCAGCAGGGCATGCAGGCGGTGCGGTGGTCTCTCAGAGGCGCCGGGACGAAGCAACAGCACCCAGGCCACGGTGACGAGGATCGCCGCCGGGGCGTGGCCGAAGAACACCGTGGCGTAGGCCCACAGGGGCGTCGCGAGAGCGATGATGACGGCGAGGCCCGTGCGCCGGCGCGTATCCACTCCGGGTACGCAAGTGACGATCACGAACGCGAGGCCGGCCGTCGGCAAGGCCACCAGGAGCAACGTCAGCAGATGGCGCAGGGGCCAGAAAGCCGGCAGGTCGGTGCCCGGGACGAGGGGCAGCAGCGGTCCGAGGAGCAGCGTGACCGGCGCGGCGAGGAACGACAGCCCGGGGGCTTTGTCTGAGTAGATGCGCCCGTTGCGGCGCGCGATATCCTCGGATAGTCCGTAGACTTCCGCAACGGGTCCGATGTCCAGACCGGCGCCGGTTGCCATCGCGACACCGAGCTCGATTCGTGCCACCTCGTTGGGGTTGGTAGCGGGGGGCGCGCCGGCCAACGGCAGTACGTAGAGCACGACGACGATCAGTAGCGGAACACCGATCCACCACCGGTCTCGGATAACCGACGTAACCGTACGCAGTCTCCCGGCCAGGGGGCTCTCGCTCATGGTCGGCGAGTCCGGCAGCAACGGTACGTGAATGATTGAATCACAATGACCTTTCGAGTCTACCCCGCACTGGAGGGCGAGGTGGTAAGAAGTGTGGGGCAGACCACGACGGATGGTCCCAGAGGCGAAAAAATTCCCCTTTGTGATGCTGTATACTCGACGTGGGAGGAACTATCTGATGACCACCGTCCGAGCCACAGTCGAGATCTTCGGCCAGCGGCTCGGTCTACGTGCGGACGGCGATGAAGCACGTGTGCAGGAAATCGCGCGATTCGTCGACCTTCGGATGCGGGAAGTGGCGGATCGAAGCTCGAGTGTAGATACGGTCAAGATCGCCGTCTTGACCGCCTTGAACATTGCTGACGAATTATTTCAAGAACGAGAAACTGATCAGGACAGTCGGCAGAAGAGATTGGAGAAGCAGGCCAAACGTCTCACGACAAAGATCGAAGAGGCCATGAAGCCCGGCACGACCGGGAAGGAAAATTAATACTCGGAGGTTCCTACGCGGTTGGTGATGAGTGAAACTACCGTTGAACCAACACCTATTTAATAGGTTGCCGGGTTCCTTCGTTCTGATGCCCGCCGCGAGGTGGGAGATGGACGGGGGGCAGGCACCAACCTGTGGTTTCGCAGGTTCATATAGGCTTGCTCACACGGCCGATGCGGGGACCTCCACTTCATCCTCTTGAGACCAAAGTCTGTACCAGCTTGATGCCGGTTGCACTGATCGCTCCTTGAAAAGGGGGTGAATCGTGGACCTACTTCAGGTAGCGGCGGTAGCTCTGCTGCTCCTCGCTCTCATTGCCCTTGTGGTCGAGTGGGCCCTGTGGAGGCGCTCGCGCAGAGCCGCAGCCCGGGTCATCGCCAACGCCCAGGCCGAGGCGCGGCGGGTTGCTGCAGAAGCCGAGATCGAGGGACAGCGGATCCAGAAAGACGCAGAGATTCTCGCGCGGGAGCGCCTGCTGGCGGCCCGCACTGAGTTCGAACGAGAGACCCGGGATCTTCGCCTGGAACTGACGGGTCTCGAAAGCAGGCTCGAAAAACAAGGGACCGAGCTCGAAGAGCGAATCGAATCGCTGACCAAACGCGAGGGGGCGATCGAGGCTGTGGAGACCGACATCCAGGGTCGCGAGGCCAAACTGATCGGCCGTGAGGAAGAACTCGAGAGCGCCATCTCCGAACAGCGGGTTCGGCTCGAGCAGATCGCCGGTCTGACGATCGACCAGGCCAAGGGCGAACTCCTGCGGTCGATGGAGAACGAGGCGCGCATGGACGCGGCCAACCTGGTCAAGCGAATCGAGGACGAGACGAACGAAAAGGCCAAGGAGAAGGCGCGCCGTGTGATCTCAATGGCCATTCAGCGAATCGCATCGGAGCACGTGGTCGAGACTACGGTGTCGGTCGTTGACCTGCCGTCAGACGAGATGAAGGGCCGAATCATCGGTCGTGAGGGCCGGAACATCCGCGCTTTCGAGCAGGCCACCGGCGTCGATTTGATAGTCGACGACACACCGGAGGCGGTCATCCTCTCGTGCTTCGAGCCGGTTCGGCGTGAAATCGCGCGGCTGGCGCTGTCCAGTCTGATCCAGGACGGGCGCATCCACCCCGGCCGAATCGAAGAGTTGGTTGCCAAGGTCCAGGGGGAGATGGAGGAGAAGCTGCTGGCCGACGGTGAGGCGGCCGCCCTCGAGGTTGGGATCCCGGACCTCCACCCCGAGCTCCTCAAGCTCCTGGGAAGGTTGCAGTTTCGCTCCTCGTACGGCCAGAACGCTCTCAAGCACTCGATGGAGGTCGCATGGCTCAGCCACCACATGGCGGCGGAGCTCGGCGCCGATGCCGCGGTCGCGAAGAGAGCCGGTTTGGTGCATGACATCGGCAAAGCGGTGGACCGTGAGATGGACGGGACCCACCTCGAGCTCGGCCGCGACCTTTTGCACAAGCACGGTGAGACGGACCAGGTGATCCATGCCATGGAGTGCCACCACGGTGATTACGACCCCCATTCGGTGGAGGCCGTTCTCGTGACCGCCGCGGATGCGTTGTCCGCGGCTCGTCCCGGCGCCCGTCGCGAGATCCTGCAAAACTACATCAAACGTCTCGAGAAGCTCGAAAGCATGGCCACCGATTTCAAGGGCGTCGAAAAGGCCTTCGCAATCCAAGCCGGCCGCGAGCTGCGAATCGTCGTCGAGTCGGCACGGTTGTCGGACGAGGATGCGATCTGGCTTGCTCGTGACCTCGCCAAAAAGGTGGAGGCGGAGCTCACCTACCCGGGCCAGATCAAGGTCACGGTGATCCGCGAGACGCGGGCCGTGGAGTACGCCCGTTGATCAAATTGCTCTTCGTCGGCGACGTGTTGGGGTCGGCCGGCCGGCGCGCTCTTCGGAGCCATCTCGAGCCCGTCGTTGACCGCGAAAACGTTGACTTCGTGGTCGCAAACGTCGAGAACGTCGCCGGTGGATTCGGAATCACAACGAAAGTGCTCGAAGAGCTCGACCCGCTCCCGATCAACGTCTGGACTACCGGCAATCACGTGTGGGACAAGAAAGAGGGCGTGCCCCTCCTCGACGCACACCCATCCCTGCTGCGCCCGGCCAATTACCCCGACGGCAACCCGGGTCGCGGATGGTGCGTCGAGGAGACGGCCTCGGGTGTTCCCGTGGGTGTGATCAACCTCCAGGGACAGGCCATGATGCCGCCGATCGACAACGCGTTCCGGCGCGCCGATGAGGTACTCGAGGAGATTCGAGCCTCCCACCCGGATGTGCGCGTCATCCTGGTCGACATGCATGCCGAGGCCACTTCGGAGAAGCAGGCCATGGGCTGGTACCTCGACGGGCGGGTGACGGCAGTGCTCGGCACCCACACCCACGTGCCGACCGCCGATGAACGCATCCTTCCCAAGGGCACGGCCCTCCAGACCGACGTCGGCATGACGGGACCCTACGATTCGATCATCGGCATGCGGACGGAGAAGGTCCTCGAACGGTTCCTCTTCAACACGCCCCGGCCCTTCGAGCCCGCCAAGCGGGGCGTCCAGCTGCGGGGAGCACTGGTGGAGGCAGACGAGGGGAGTGGACGCGCCCTCTCAATCCGCCGGCTGCGGGTCGACGTGCCGTGAGCCGATCCCTGGCGCATCACGAAATTCGGTGAAAATCGCGGGTTAGAACGCGACGATCACCTCGTCGTTGCGGTCTGCGTCATCCGATCAGGCGAGCATCCGCGACCACGATCCGTCCCCCTTTGATCACGTGGCGCACCGGGTTGATGCCGTAGTGGTAGACCAGGTGGGGGTAGCTGGGGGCGTCGAGGATCACGAGATCGGCACGCTTACCGACCTCAATTGATCCCAGTTCGTTGGCGCGGCCGATGGCTGCAGCGGCGTTGAGAGTGGCAGCCGTGATGGCCTCGGCAACCTCCATCCCCATGCCGAGGCACGCGAGGGCAAGAATCGTCGGCATCGACTCGGTGGGGGAGGAACCGGGGTTGCAGTCGGTTGCGACCGCGACCGCACATCCAGCATCAATGAGCTTCCGTGCTGGAGCGAAGTGGGATCGGAGAAAGAACGATGTGCCGGGGAGAAGCACCGCGACGGTGTTCGAACCGGCGAGTGCCGCGATTCCGGCAGGGGTGACGCACATCAGGTGGTCGGCCGACAGGGCGTCGAGTTCGACCGCAAGCTCGGCGCCGCCGAGCGGGGTCAGCTCGTCGGCGTGGAGGTGGATCCGCCATCCAAAATCGGCGGCATCGGCGAGCAGCGATCGGGTCTGCTCGAGATCGAACACTCCCGTCTCGCAGAAGACATCCACGGCCTCGGCGAGACCGAGGCGGGCGATTTCCGGATGGATTTCTTCGATCAACAACCGAACCCAGGCTTCGGGATCGTCGCGATGCTCGGGCGGGACCTCGTGCGCCGCGAGACAGGTCGAATGGAGGTCGACGGAATGCACGCGGTTGGCGTCGCGGATGACCTCGAGCATCCGGATTTCGGTCTCGAGGTCGAGGCCATATCCTGATTTCGCCTCGATGGTCGTGGTGCCGTGAGTCAGGAAGTTGTCAAGGCGAGCCAGGGTGCCACCGAGAAGCTCCTCAGAGGACGCCGCCCGTGTGGCACGGACGGTGGCGTTGATACCGCCGCCCGAGCGAGCGATGTCCATGTAGCTTTCACCACGCAGACGGCGGTCGAACTCATCCTCCCGCGATCCGGCCCACACGGGGTGGGTGTGGGGATCGACGAAACCCGGCAGGACACAACCGCCGCCGGCGTCAAGCACTTCATCGCAGTCGGAGAACAGTCGCTCGTGTTCGGCTTCCTCGCCGACAAAGACGATGAGCCCGTTTTCGCATCGCACGACCGCTCGTTGGCGAACATCGAGCCTGGCCAAATCCGCACCGCGCCGGGCCGCGGTTCCAAGAGGCGTGACGACCTGGTGGGCTCCCCGGATGAGGAGACTCATCCCTGGTTCTCGGTGCTTTCCCGTGTGTGTCGCTGGAACGACGCGAGCTGCGGTGTGGCCCGCTCTTCCTGCTCCCGGCGCTTGTCGTCCTGGACGAGGCCCTCCACCAACTCCACGATGCGGTTGAGCTCAGCGCGGACCTCGCGACGGCGGTTGCGGAGATCGCCGATCACTTTTTCGATGTTCTGCGCCCGCTCGTTGGCCTCGACCATGAGACGATCGGCCAGGTTGTGGCCCTCGTCGACGATTCGCTGGCCTTCGACCCGAGCCACCTCGATGGTGGTCTCAGCAGAACGCTGCGCAGCCACCAACGCTTCCTTGAGCGCCGTTTCGCGTTCACGAAAGGCCTTGAGTTCCTGCTCCATGTGATGGACCCGTTGCCTCAGTTCGCCGCGCTCTCGGAGTAAGCCCTCGATGACGCGCGCCAATTCGGTAAGGTAGTCGTGCACCTCGATCTGGGAGTAGCCTTGAAGTCGTTTGGAGAACTTCTGGCCGAGGATGTCCATGGGTGCGAACTCGGACATGACTGCCCTCCTTTCCAATCAACAATTATGACACGATGCATCGCATTTTTTGATTTCGGTATCGGGCGGGATAACAGAGGAGCCGGGCGGAACGGTCGCTATACTGTTTGAGGACCACATGCCGGGCCGTTGGGGGATCCGATATGGCAGATATCCAGCTTAGTGTGGAAGATCTTCGAAAGACCTTTCACCCGGGGCTCTTCGAGTCGCCGATAGAGGTCCTCAAGGGCCTCAGCTTCGATGTTCGGCGGGCCGAGATATTCGGTTTCCTGGGTCCGAACGGAGCGGGGAAGACCACTACGATCAAGGCGATTACCGAGCTCATCTATCCCGATTCGGGCTCGATCTCCGTGTGCGGTCTTCCACACACGTCGCTCGAGGCCAAACGCAAGATCGGGTTCATGACCGAAAGTCCGTACGTATACAGCCACCTCACTGGGCGCGAGTTTCTCCGCTTTTGCGCCGAGCTATTGGGGGTCGTACGGTCGCAGCAGGAGGATCGCATTTCACGAGTTCTCGATGACGTCGGCATGGCGGCGAGCGGCGATCGCAAGATGGGCGCGTACTCAAAGGGTATGCTTCAGCGAGTGGCGTTCGGTCAGGCCCTGCTTGGCGATCCCGAGCTGTTGATTCTCGATGAGCCGATGAGCGGCCTCGATCCAATCGGGCGGCGCGACGTACGCGACATGATCCTGCGGCAAGCTGCGGCGGGGGTCACTGTCTTCTTCTCCTCACACATCATCCCGGACGTGGAGGCCCTCTGCGACCGGGTAGCGATCGTCGTCGACGGCAGGGTCCGGGCGGTCGGAACCGTTCGCGACCTGGTTTCGCGTGAAGCGGATCGGTACGAGGTGACCTTTGCCGGTGTGTCCCCGGAGGAGCTGTCGACCCGGTTGCTCGCACATCACGTCGGCAGCGGTGAGGCGTGGGTCAGAGTGTCGTCGGAGGATCGCGATGCGTTGATTCGGGAGCTTGCCGACCGGGGAGCGCGGCTGGTGAGCATGAACCCGATGCGGGCGACTCTCGAAGATCTGCTCATGACCCATTCCGAGGGAGTCGATCGATGAGGGCGATTCGAGCGATTGCGGTTAACACCTTTCGTGAAGCCATCCGAGACCGGATCCTGTATCTCTTCATCGGTTTCGCGATCGTCATGGTCATCAGCACCAAGCTCTTCGGGATGCTTACGGTTGGCGACGAAGCGAAAATCGTCAAGGATATCGGGCTCGCAGCGATGCAGTTCTTCTCGATGTTGATCGCGGTGATGATGAGCATGCTTCTGATCAGTCGCGAGGTCGACAATCGAACGGTGTTCAATATCCTTGCCAAGCCGGTGAGAAGATGGCAGTTCGTTCTCGGCAAGTACCTCGGGCTGGTGGCGATTGTTGCTGCAAACCTGCTCCTGATCACCCTGGTGTTGGTGGTCATGGTGCTGATTTACACCGGCCAATTCGATCCGATGCTGGTCTTTGCGGCCGCTATGACCATGTTGGAAATGTCGGTCCTCGCCGCCTTCGCCACCCTCTTTGCAGTCCTCACCCGTCCGATTCTGGGCTCGCTGATGACCCTGGCGATGTTCGTCGTTGGGCACATGTCGGCCGATCTGTGGATGCTGACGAGGCAATTGCCCGGCACCTTCACCCGTGCGGTGATCGCGACGGTGTATTACCTGGTTCCCAACCTCGAGCGGTTCAATTTCCGAACCGAGGTCGTGCACGATCTCCCGATCCCGCCGGCTGCGGTCGGCTGGGCGGTTGTCTACGCATCGGCATGTGTTGGCGTGCTGCTTTTTCTTGCAGCTCTTCGATTTCAAACCAAGGATCTCAAGTGACCAGCCCGGTGAGATATGCGGGCTAGAACCCTAGTATCGCTCGTGGTCGTCGGCGCTCTGCTCGCGGTCGCGGTCGCTGCCGAGGTGGAGCTGGGTAAGATTCCACGGGAGGATCCGCTCGGCCGGGAGCTTCTCTACCTGCCGTCACCGGAGATGCTTAAGATCATGAGCCTCGGCAATCCCGGTCTCGCAGCCGACATCCTCTATCTATGGTCGATCCAGTACTACTCGGGGTTCAAACCCGATGAGCGATTCCTGTATCTCGAGACGATCTACAACCTCATCACTGATCTCGACCCTCTCTATTTTGACGTCTACCGGATCGGGGCCCTGATCATGGGGATCCAAACCGGAGGCGATCAGGCGCAGCTGAAAAAGTCGGTGCGCCGGCTCTTTGACAAGGGTCTGGAAAACCTGCCGGAGAGTTGGCAGCTGGCGGAGGCTGCAGCGTGGGATCTATTCATGCGTTTTCAGGACCAGGAGGCGGCGCTCCACTATGCCGAGATAGCGGCCGCACGACCCGACGCTTCGGGCCGGATCAAACGTATGGTCGGGGTGTGGCGGGACAAGGGAAGAGTGTGGACCATCGACGACTCGATCGAGTACTGGAAACGTGCGGCGGACGACGCCGAGGACGAGTACGACCGCACGATGTGTGCGAGCCATCTCTATGATGCATTGGTGGCCAGGGATAGAAATACTCTCGAAGCCGTGCTGGCCACCTATTCCGAACGCCACGGTTCGTGTGCTGAAAGCTGGGGGGAGTTGATCGAAGCCGGCCTCATTCGGGAGGTTCCGTTGGATCTCGTTGGCAAACCATACGGAATCGAGTCCTCCGATTGCACGATCGTAGCCTTCAAAAAGATCAGGGATCTGTGAATCTTCATCTGAGCAGGGTTGCGATCTCGTGCGCTCTCCACCCGGCCGGGGCCTGATCGAGGGCCCGTATCAACTCGTCAGCAACCTCGAGACGGAGGGACTTATCCTTGGTTAGAATCTGCCGCAGGTGCTCGAGATCATCGGGCCGGATCACACGGTACTCATGCAGTTCGAGGAGTTCCTCGGGGGCCGTTTCCCGGCGGACCAGCACCATCGCGATCTCATCCCAGTAGATCAGCGCCCAGGTGCGGCTGGGGAACCAGAGGGCGGAGAACCCGCGTTCTCCAAGATCGTCCCCGTCGGGGTTGGTCACCCGGATCGGTGGGTGGTAGCGCACCAGGGCGGTATCGATGTTCCAGTGGGTGAGGAGGG
>Ga0164313_10000911_pt1 | contig 25179 bp, 15 predicted proteins | sample GuaBasSedimGuay4_FD_113735 | JGI IMG/M metagenome (GOLD analysis project Ga0164313, IMG submission 113735) | Subseafloor sediment microbial communities from Guaymas Basin, Gulf of California, Mexico - Guay4, Core 4569-4, 0-3 cm | ecosystem: Environmental > Aquatic > Marine > Hydrothermal vents... | reverse complement strand
TTGCTTCATTGGGTGGGTTTTGAAATCCCTCGTACAAGGCTATTGTGCTTTTTAATACATCCGCTTTTTGATGATTGACGGATTTATCATTGCGGCATCCTGTCAGGCAGAAGATCAATAAAACAGACAGTAGGATAAAAGGTTTTTGCTGCATGCTTATTCTTTATACATTCAGTTAATGTCCAGAACCGGAAGAGTAATATGTGAGGGGTACTTCTCCCCGAAATATATCTTCTGACGGGCAATCCTTGGGTTTTGTGCATTGAAAATATCCTCTCCTGAATTCAGGTTGCGGTTGTATCTGGGAAAGAGGGCTGAAGAGATCACCACACGTAACTTATGGCCAGCCTCAATCTGGTAGCCAGTTGCCCAGACGGATATATCAATCTGCTTTATCCAGGGATCGGCCCTCACCTCTGAATACACAGTTTTACCACCTTCCTGGATATTAATGATCTTTCCATCAGCGCGCACTTCCTGCAGGGAGACAAAGAAATCAGTAGATGGTGCATCCGTACCGGCATATATGGTGGCGTCAATTGGCCCCAGCAGGACTAGCGGTTCCTCCAGCGCTTCACTTTCAAATACAACCTGGTCCGGGCGTTCTGTATTCGGATTCTGGTATGCCGGTCCCACCCCCACTCCAAGGAATGTTCCACCAAGCGATGGAAAGGGATCAGCCGGGTCATAAGTATATTCAATCACCTTCTCAGTGTGATCATGGTCCCGGTTTATGGTACCATCCGGATTCAGATAATAGGGAGTCGCTTTACTATTTTGAGGTGGCCAATGATCAAAATCCAACCACTCATTCCTGTGCATTATAAAAAATGAGTAAGGTTTGCCGGAACCGGTCTGCACACTCTTTTCTGAATCATCTTCCAGATGACGTTTGGTAAAAGCAACAATATCATCATCAAATTCTGAAAGATTACCATCTTTACCGAAATCCGTTTCTATGGTTATCTGACCATGAGCGTATGGACCAATAACCAGCCGGCTATCGGGATGACGGTAGGGTTCCATCATTTCAAAATCACGGATCTGTGCCATGAGGAAAATATCATACCATCCTGCAATGGTTAAAACGGGACACGTAACAGCAGCACGGTGGTTCATGGTTCCCCAGTAGGCATCCTCGTAAGGATGCTCCAACCAGCTATCCATGAAATCAATCTGCTTCACAGTAGAATCATCAGCAACCGACAGGGGCAGAACGAAATAGCTATTCTTCATCTTCTCTGGGTCAACTACATTATAGGTTCTGGAGCCATTGGAGAGTCCCCAATTAAGAGCAGTCGCCAGGGAATAGATCCCTCCCGGGTAAACCAGCTCATACATTTTCGCCGAGGTAACGGTTGGCGTGATCACATCCAGCTGATCGGCAATGGCCCATTGTGTATAGCCCACATAGCTACCGCCCCAGCCTGCAATTTTACCATTGGACCAGGGTTGTGACCGGATCCACTTCACCGTGGCAAGCCCGTCACTCCTTTCGTGTATAAAAGGGTGGTATTCTCCATTGGATTCGAATTTGCCACGTGTATCCTGAAGGACAGTAACCCATCCGTTTTTCAGGAAACTCCTGATATAATGTGCTCCACCCTCTCCTAATCCGTTCATATTGTAAGGGAGCCTGACAAGGATGCAGGGAAATGGGCCCTCTCCTTCCGGGAAATAGAGGTCGGTCCCCAGTTTTATAGAGTCTTCAACTGTGATGAATACAGTCTCCTTAGTAAGCGCTGTGCTTTCCCCTTTTTGAGAATGTAACAGGAGTTGGGAGGAGAGTGCCACCAACCCAAGCAACGTGATGATCTTTTTCATTTCTTCGGTTCTTGAATCATTAAATTTTCAATTACTTCAGCCAGTTCCTCGTTGGAGATTTTATTGTACAAGCGGTAGTCCTGCCCATTTTCACCTGCTTCCCATATCGCTCCATCCTCCAAAGTAAACGAGAGGGTCCCCCTTTTAAGCTTGAAATAGTCACTTTCACCCTCCACAGCAAACAGTGTGGAGATCTGATCCCAGCTGCTTCTGTCAATCTCATTGTAATGGTTTTCCCATAATTTATAAACTGTTTTTATGGGATTGGTATCCGGTAGTTCCTGTGTACGTCTGCCCGTTTTTACTGCCTGTCCGTCTACCGTAAAAACAACAGGTACCGGGAATTCATTAATGGCTGTTTTGGATGCATCCCGGTCCCATCTCATATTCCAATTCATACCCTCTCCAAGCATGGCCACCCACCATTTCACCTTTTTGCGGACAAGCTCTTTTCCGGACAGAGGACTCCATTCATCCGGTTCGGATTCCAGCAGTTTCGCGATATTTGTTAAGTGGCCAACGGTGACCATGGTGACGCTTGCATCTTCCTGTGATGACAGAATCCGCCTGTAGAGGTTGGTTGCCTCTTCAATTTGCTTCTGCTCTCCCATATCATTGGGAAAAGTTTTTGCAATCGTTTCAGCATAAACCGAACCCTTGTTCACACCCTCTATAAATGGAGCACCGATGGGAATATCAGGACGCCCCCAAAAAGTATTGATCGCATCAAGGGCAAACGGGCTCCAGAAATGCGTGGTTGAGAGGATTGTGGCCAGTATCTCCACATCACCCCGGTCAGCAAAAGTATGCAGCATATAAAGCGCGCCAACATCATCAATATCTGAATCGAAGTCCGTATCAAAGATAATTTTTTCCTGACTGTAAAGACTGATTTGACAAATAACAGCTAATAGAAAAGACGAAATAATAACATTTTTCAGGTGCATTGCTTTCTCTTTTTTTAGTTCGTATTCCTTTTTTCAAAACTTCCAACCGGTTCAAGAACAATGGCATCGATGAACAGATTGCCGGGTGCTCCGGGATTTGATGTTCCACGGTAAACAGCCTTCAGGATATGAGTGCCTTTTTCCAGGTTATGCATATTCCCCAGTTTAATATCTGTGACAAAGTGATGTTCCTCAAAAAGATCCTTCGCTTCCACCAGCAACTGCTCATTGAGATAAAAATCATACACTCCTGCATCGCCACGGGGCCAGACACGTGCAAACACAAGGTAATTTCCGCTTTCTGATACATCGAAGGGGAGGATGAGTGTCTCTCCTTCGCGGTCAGGAGTAAAATGCAACCCCTTGCGATTGGTGTAGGATATGTCTTCGTGTATCACTGCATTCTCCGGCAGGTTAGCTTCCAGGGTCTCATCCACCTGGATCAGTGTAAACGGTGTCATCCGATCGGCCGCCGGAGGCATTTTTGTAAATCTTTTTGCCTCCCCGATCTGGTACCAGAACGCGACTGATGAATAGAAATCGGGCCGCCTGTCACTATAAGCTTCCGCCAGAGTGTTGTCTTCGTAAAAGGTATTCCCCTTATGTTCAATTGAAAATTTCAAGGATTTCTCAAAAAACACAGGATCAGTCACATGCCATCGATAAGCAGTGATCCTGCTGCCTGTATTCATGCCTTCCCATATGGAAACTCCGTAATTCGGACGGTTAACAACCCTGAAAGCCCAGGCGTCGTTAAAGTAATCTTCTGTCCCCGTTCCATGAAGTGTGGGTACGGTATCACCATCCACATAGAACCGGTCATCTCCCTCACCAAACCAACCGGGCTGACTGGCCCTCACTGACAGAACAGTGCCCACGTAATGCCCTCTGCCTGCAATATCTGCTATCAAATAATCCTTTCCTTGCTGTGGAGGATTCTCCTGACGATACCGGGCATGAAAATAGGGGACGTCCTCAGGAACCAATCTTTTTTCCCAATCCACATACCAGTAAAGTCCAGTGGTATCGCTTTCCGATTCATTGGTAATGGTGACCCGGGCTGATTCTCTGAAAGGCATATTCCAGTAGCAATTGTATGCCCGGCCAAAGGATGATGTGGCCACCCGTGCACTGTTAATATTTACCTGCATACCATGTCCTGCTGCAAAAAAATCACCCAATGGAGCCTCCACTGCCGGTTCCTCGCTCCCATCCCAATAAATCCGTAAAACCACTGATCGGGGGAAACCTCGCTCATAACCAAAAGCGGTAAACCAGATATGGGTGATCCTGCCTGGCCCCTCCAGATCTGCAAGCACCCGGGACTGACCCGGATCAAACCTCCTTGCATCCGCATTCCCATTTTCCCACTCCAGGTCATAACTGGAAGCCCGTTGTGTGATGGCTCTTTCCGGGTACTCCATGGAGTCTGACGGATACTCACTATTTTTTCCGGATTGTACACAACTGTTACATGCAACAACAACAAAAATCAGGTATCCAATAAAATACTTCATAAGCGTTTAAAATTTTGTTTCACATACAAATCCATCAGGCGTTTACTGAATTCATCCACATCAATATCTGTAGCAATCACACAATTGGGATCTCTGGCTTCATCAATAACCGTATGACCCTCATCATCAACATACATATATACTTCACGTGTTTCATACAGTTCCGGCCATAGAACCAGACCCAGGGCAGTACAATCCCACAAAATAGGTGTATGCCATTCTCCTGAATAGTTTAATTCCCAAAGACGAAGTAGTTCTGTAAGAGCATCGGTTAAGGGTGTATCTCTGGCCTCTACCTGCATGCATCGCTCTTTGTTCCATTTAATCGCACCGGCAACCTTTACTCCTGATAGAGTTATATTATTATCGATATTGGATATAAAGGCCTGTGATGCTTCTATATCACCTATAACATTCCACTCTAAGGCCCCAAAGTGATAATCTCCAAACATAGAGTATATATGCTTTGCATGCGATAATGCTTTACTATCTAACTCAATAATATCCTTCATGTTCGGCACAGGGCCTACGGTAAACAATATGACCTCTCCCGGGTATGCATTCAGAGTTTTTACAATAAATTCGGCAGCACTCTGCTCTTGAGACTCTATCTTTTTGAATCCCTTACCATATTCAAATTGTGGTGATGCACCATCTCCTGTTTTTCTGCCAATATATACCGGTATATGGTCCATGCCTGTCTCATAGAGCATGCGTAATGCAATGCGGCCACGGGCTTCTGTGTCTCCATAGTCCATACATATACCCAGTATATCAAACTCATCCTGAGCTGCCAGCATCATTGCAACCGCAAAGGCATCATCAATATCACCACCAAGATCACAATCCAGGATAATTTTCTGCCTTTCCCCACCAAAACCCAGGTTGAATACCAACAAACCAAATAATATTAGTGATGCGATTCGTTTCATCTGTTTAAGTTTTCAGAATTAAGAATAAAGTGTCCGGAAATAAATCAACGTCAATTTAGCATTTCTATGAAAGTGGGACAATACATTATATGAGCCTAATTTTGTACTATTTGACTCAACAAATCGCATCCACTTATATACTTGGGCTACTCCATTCGCAGAACAGGCCAAGCAAAAGAGACAGCATAATGATGCGGTCAAATCTATATTGTGAGATATGGGTCAAAAACATAAGGGTCTGTGTATGGTTAATTTTTCAAAAGCTTCTCCAGGAGATCTATATTCAATTCGTGGTCTGGTTCAAACTCTTTACTGTTCACATATTCAATCAGACTTGTACGTAGCTGCTGAGCGGCGGGACGATCCTGGAGGTCTGTATCAAGATCCATGGCACAGACCAGTAGTTTACCTTTTCCAACCCTTGTTTCGAACAGGGTGCCCAGTTTTGCATTGCGATCGTAATTATCAATAATCTGTAAGATGGGCAAGAAATTGCCAACGGTTTACTAGCTTTCAGAGTCCTATTTCACAATGAATTCCACTAACGAAAGGTGTTGTTGTTTACTAACGAATATATATGTTGTTTACTAACGAAAGGTATTGTATATTTGAAGAATGATACTGAAATCAGAAATAGAAGAAATAGCTCAATCGCAAAAGAAGAAAATAATTACCAGAGATTTGGGCATTGCCAGAATCGTTGATTGGACATTACCTGACACCCGCTCACATGCGCTGATCCTTACAGGAATTCGACGCTGTGGGAAAAGCACTTTCATGTATCAGTTAATGAAAAAGACCGGAGAGAATTGTTTCTTTCTCAACCTTGATGATCCTCGACTTTATGGGTTTGATCTTAATGATTTTTCGCGAGTACATGAGATAATTTCAGAAGGCACATACAAATATCTATTCTTTGATGAAGTTCAGCTAGTTGATAAATGGGAACGTTTTATTCGTCAGCTAGTTGATCTTCAGGAGTACTATGTTGTATTATCCGGATCCAATGCCTCTATGCTAAGCAGTGAATTAGGTACACACCTGAGTGGACGGCATATAAGCAAAGAGCTGTTTCCTTTTTCGTACGAGGAGTTTATAAACTGTACAGAAGCTCAAAGAGGGATAGATACTACAATAGCTTTTTTAGAAACCGGAGGATTTCCTGCATATGTAAAAACTAAATATCCTGAAATGCTTTCCGAAGTATTGAATGATATCATTTACCGGGATATTTGTGTGCGTTTTGGTGTAAGAAATCACAAAGCCCTGCAACAGCTCTCTATCTATCTAATTTCAAATGTCGGCAAACTAATGACAGCCAATAGCTTGCGTAAGGTGCTGCCGGTGGCTTCAACTAGCACGATGATGGAGTATCTGAACTATTTTGAAAATGCTTACCTCGCTTTCTATGTCCCCAGATTTAGTTATTCTTACAGAAAGCAAATCCAGAACCCTCGTAAAATATACGCAATTGATACAGGTATGGTATCGGTAAATTCCAGATCATTCAGCAATGATGTTGGCAGGAAATTTGAAAACATGGTCTATCTCTCTTTGCGAAGAAGGTACAATGAAGTATTCTATTTCTCTGAGAAAGGTGAGTGCGATTTTGTGTTTTGCAAAAATGGAAATCCGGAGGGTCTGATACAGGTTTGCCTCACGCTTACAAGGGATAACCTGAAGCGGGAATTGGATGGTCTGTATGAAGCCATGGATTACTTTAAGATCAAACAGGGTCTGATTATCACACTGGAGCAGGAAGACCAATTTATGAAAAATGATATGGAAGTTGTTGTGAAGCCTTATCATCAATGGGAATCCTAATTGAACTCAAGCCTTGTGCAGATCGATAGAAGTCATATTCCCATTGAAGATACATAGTTAGGGAATCTCCGGCTCAGGGTTTTCTGAAACTACGCTTCGAATCTTCACATTATCCACCAGGAATACAGCAGGATCCAACAGCGGTTTATCGCTTCCTGTCTCTATCGTTCCGCGGTTGGAATCGGATTGCTCTTCTTCTTTGTTCCACCTAAAGTCCTCGGGCTTCTTTAACCTTTATACGCACCCAGCCGGCATAGTTTTGTCCAAGGTCGTATACATACTTTCCTCCATCCAGTTCATGGAAATTTTCAGGCAATAATTCCTTTCGAAACAAGGGCGTTGAAGCAGCATTTGAATAATCGCAGCTAATCCACCGGGCCTCCCAGTCGGCCGGATCTAAGATCCCCATGCTCCATTTCGCTGGCTCACTCCAGGGGAAAATGTCTCCCTTTATCCCAAACCCTTACTTTCCAGAAATAAGCCTCCCCTGATGCATCGTACCCTGGTCTTTTGAGAGTACTACCCAGGATAGCTCAGGATTCCTTTCATCAATTCCAAGAGGGCAAAGATAGTGGGTAGTGTAGTGTATGGAATGCTTATGTACCATCACTATTTTCCGGAAAATGATACTTCATTGCTTATCGCCCGTTATGCTACCGATTATCTGATTGAGACAGCTGAACCAGCCGGAGCCCCGCTCGCTTATTTTCCGCAGGTATACGAAGGAGAGGCAGTAACCGCTGGAAGATTCGGAGAAGAAATAATTACGATGGAACCTGCTGTTACCGCGACCATCTTTTTGCATTTGTTTGATGCTACAAAGGATCCAAAATACTTTCTGGCAGCCACAAACATAGCCGACACCTATGCCAATAATCAGTTACCAAACGGCACATGGTATATCAGGATAAACAAAGAAACTGGAGAACCTGCTTCACCAACATTATGTATCCCCATTGGTATAGTCGATTTTATCTCCATACTTATTGATAAATACCACCAGGAACAATACCGTGGGATGATTCAACCCGCCATAAAATGGATCATGGACAATCCTGTACAAACATTTGACTGGACCGGTCAATTTGAGGATTATGCAGCGGCTTCTCCCTATGAAAATCTGACCAAATACGAAGCTGCATGATTTGCACAATATCTTCTGGAGCATCAGGATGAAGACGATACTTACATTCCACTGGCGAAAGAATTAATTGCATTTTGCGAGGACCAGTTTATCTTTTGGGAAACGCCGGAGATCTACGATTCATGGGGCACCCTGGCCAACCGATGGGTAGTTCCCTGTACTGCAGAACAATTCCAGGGGTATGTTCCTGTGGATGCAAGCAGCGACCACATGGTATTCACTTTTCTTAAGGCTTATGAATGTATAGGGGATCCGATTTATCGGGAGAAAGCCATTGCACTGGCAAATACAATTGTAAATATCCAACACGAAGATGGTAAGATTCCAACATTTCTCACTCCAACCCTGCCAGAATTCTGGCATAACTGCATGGTGGCAAGTTTAATGATGCTGGAAAAAATGACAACCCTTGACTGACTACAAAAGATATGCAGTCAGCACTTACCGCGTGGGGAGGTCGGATTCCTCTTTGAAGATCTTTAAGAATAGTTACTGAAGGAAATTATTTTAATCGGGAATAAAAAGTGGCAGATCCAGCCACGCCAGACCTATATGTCGTTTCATATGGCTCGTGCTGTTTCCACCTGGGGCATCGTAAAACAAAGCCAACCGGTGGCCAATCTGAACAACCGATGGCAGCCCAATGCACTTCTTTGACCAGGTACAATTTTGACCATCTAATACAACTGCCTTATTCTCAGCATCCCATTGGTTCAGATCTTTGCTCCAGTATACCCAGATGGCATCGGTGTATTCTCCTTCATCAATGCCAATATGGTTGGTGAACAGAAACCAGGTCTCAATACTTTCCTCGTAATATAATGTGGAGTTCTCTATCTGCTCTTCAATAGGAACCATGGGTTGTGGGTCAGGAATCCACGGACCATCCAGGTCCTTGGTCCTGGCAATACCCAGCGTGCGCTGAACAGATGGATTTCCTGGCTTCTGAGTTGTAGCACTGAAGAACTGAAGATACTCGTCATTGTTCTTGATGACCATACCAGGACTGGCGGTGATGGAATAATAGGTGTCAGGACTGGTTCGGAAAGGCACAACATCCTTCTGTTTGAGCCACGGACCTGCAGCACTTTTTCCTTTGGCCTTCATGGTGAGATAGGGAAATGAAGGAATCAGATCAGGCGCGTCGCTAACATTAGGTGTTCCCAAATAGAACATATGCCATTCCTCTCCGTCAAAATAAGTAACACCATAGGAAGCCGACTTCGAGTCCTCTTCATCAGGTTTACCGAAATCGAGGATGGGGCCTCTCTTTTCCCAGGCTAAAAGATCCTTGCTTACAGCCTGAGAACAGAGCCATCCTTTAGGTCCTGCTGCGTCGTAGTGCAGATAATAGGTGCCATCTGCCTCGAACACCCATGCGTCGCGGGCACCGAGGAGGTCGCATTTGTCCGGTCCATCTCCGTACCTGAGTACAATTCCATGGTCCTTTGCATCCATCCTCAGCGTGGCCGCCGGTCTGCCATCACGGTATTTCTTTATACCGGCCTGTTTTTTGTTCTCTTCTGATTGCGCTGCAACTGATGTTATTGCAGCAAATAAAATCAAAGCAACACGTATTATCTTTGTCACTATCATAATATCTCTTTTCACTTGCCCTTACTTAATCACTTCTATGGTTACCGGTCCCATTAGGCCCGATGGGGTAAGTGCTTCGCCCTCTTTCAGATCTGCCACCGTGTAGGTAGTATACCGATCTGCTTCTGGAAGGTACATATCCCCAACCATGCGGTTCCTCCATACATTCACCACCTCAACCTGCAGTTGGTTTGTACCGGCTACAAGCAATTCTTTTGCATTCAGTCGGTAGGGTGCCATCCACGCTACGCCCAGATCCTCTCCATTGAGTTTTACCTGTGCCATCACACCTACTTCACCCAGGTTCAGGAACATGTCCCCTTCGGGGATTTCACCCATAGTGAATTCTGTTGTATAGGTGGCTGTTCCGGAATAGTACTTCATGTGATCATCCGGTGACTCGGTCCAGCTGGAAAGCTCTACAAATTTCACAGGATCGCTTGGGCCAAACTCCTTATTCTCAAATTCAACGGTCCATTCTGAATCAAGTGCAGTCAGCAGCTCGGGTTGGGGAGAATTCTCCCCATATCCTGCCCCGGTAGTCTCATTGCTGCCTGAAGAAAAGACAATAAAGCAACTTTCATGCTTCTGCATGGCCAATGGAATGGTGGTTCGGGATCCATCATCTGTGTAGTCATTGAGCTGTCGGATCTCACCGGTGACTGCATCCCACAATTGAGGCTGAAGTCCCGATACCCTGAATGAGGGCTCAAAACTCAATACACCATCTCCCTGGTTGGTGAGGAAATAGATCTCCATACCAGGCATGGTGCGGTGGGTCCATAAAAACGGCGCCTCAGCGGGATAGACCACATCACCAGGAACCTGGATAAAATCAAGTGCCTCCTGAAGACCCATACCATCCAGCACATAACCCTCTCCTACTGCATTTTCAAGCTTTCCACTTGTGTGGGATTCGCCCCACATGCGGTTGGCAATATCCAGGATATCCCGGTCACACTGAGGATAATTTTGAAGGCTGGGTGACTTCAGCGGTTTGCCTCCAAGGATGGTTCCACCTGCCTGCACCAACTCTTCCATTTTGGCCAGAACATTAGGCCTCATATTTGAATTTTCTGGCAAAACAAGAATGGAGTAGGTCAAACCGTCTGGCAGAACAAATTTGCCATTTTCAACCGAAAGTCTATCGAGGATCACTTCGGCGTTGATATAGTCGTAGGAGTATCCTACAGGAAGATCAGGATCTTTGGTACCCGTCATTTTCGGAGCATCTTCGCCAATAAAATAGAGTACATCGGCGGCGTATTTACCCTGTTGAAGCATGTGCTGACACCTGCGGGTATAATCCACCCATGCCGAACCCTGGTCAAACCATGTATTCAGACGGTTAAATTCGGTGGAGAACCAGGCATTGACTCCGGGAGCCTCTTCACGGGGCTGTTGAATGTACAGGTGGTACACATAATGGTTGATCCCTTCTGTCCAGCTCCAGTCACCCCTCTTTTTCAACAGGGCCGGATGGCGTTTATAGGATTGCTGTCCCGCAGTGAAAGCTTCCGCAGAGGTAATGGGCTTTCCATACATATGTGCAGCAGAGGATCCTGATTTGCATTCTATATCGCCCAGGCTTCCTTCGTTCCAGAACTCGCCGGCTACCAGGTCGCTTTGACCACCATACATCAGGAATTCACCTGGATATCCCCAGTGCCCATAGGGCTCCAACCAGGTCTTAAGTCCGTATTCATTGGCCACTTTACGCAAACCTCCCACATATTCGTAAGCCACATCATCTGCTACGGAACGACGAAGGTCCCAGAGGAAACGATCCGACTCTTCCACGCTTCCAACCACACGACCAGAGATAACCGGCAGGTACTTTACCGGATCATATCCAAACTTCTTCTGGAACTTTGCAGCATACCCATCGGTCCAGTTCTGTGAACCCATCTCATAGCTGTCGGCGATCAGGTATTTCAGGGCCGGCCGGCTCTCTTCTGGAATCCTTTTAATGATCTCTGCCATATATTGTTCAAAGTGGAATCGGGCCAGCTCAGAACTGGCTTTGTCTAACTCGTAGCCTTTACCCTGTGGGGCAGCCGGTGAATTTTCTGTCCCTGTGGGAGTCATTCCAATCCGCAATACGGTCCATTCTCCTTCTGGCACATCTACCACGGTCAATAAACCATTGGCATCCATCTGATCACTGATGTCATGCACCTCTGAAATCAACATATTCTGATCTGTAATGGCTTCCTGGGATTCCCACAGGTAAGTATTGAATTCGGGAAAAGGTGTGGGGTGCATCTTTCCCAGAGATTTTTCGATGTAGTTCTCCAAAACCTGGGCTTCCGTGATCCGGATTTCGGCAAAACCAGCTGCAGACAATAACGGTCCGGCTCCTGCGGCCGCATCCCAGCTTGCACTTGTGGCATTGGTGCATACCAGCCTATATGCTTTTGCATCCGTTTCAGGAATAGATATAGCTAATGGACCGTGGGTTACCGGCCCTACGTTTACTCCACTGTTGCTGCGATCAAACACAAAGGATTTAATGGTTTTATAAGCTCCGTCTACCTGGGCCTGTAGCTCCACATTGCATTTAAAAACGGGGGTTGCGGGTGTAAGAACAATGCTTCGGGCTGTGATGGACTTTGCTGAAGAGATATCTACTACAAATGGATCTTTGTTGCTCCTTTTAAAGAGTACATTCCGCTTTGAAATATAATTTTCCTCAGATGCTATTTTTTGAAATCCAAGCACATAGGTATCCTGAAACTCATCCGCTGGTTTTGGCAACTTTACAGAAATCGTACCGCCTCCCTGAACTGTTGTTTCGGAGTAAACCAGGTGACGCATGGCCTTGTCATAGGTGACCCAGGGACCGCCGCTCTGGCTCCATCCGGGACAGTTAAACATACCTATATCAATACCAATTCGATGGCCCTCATTAACTACGTGAACCATGGCATCCCACCATTCATCGCTGAACAGGGGTACAGGACCATCCACTTCATCCGGATTGATGTTACCGATCAGGACCGCTCCCAATCCAAACTCCTTCATGGCTTCCAGGTCCTTGGTGATTCCCTCTTTGGAGATATCATCCCCTATCCAGTAGTAGTAACACCAGGGTTTATTGGTATCGGCTGGAGTGATAAATCCCTCCTGGATGTTATCATAAACCTCCTGTGATATCTGTACCGGGCGGGTACAAAATGCAAAGGTCAGGGATATTGCGAGCAAAATGGAAAGCCTGAAAATATTTCCTGTGTAATCCGAATTCCGTTTCATAATCTTCATTTATGTGAGTTATATTTAATTTTCTTGATTGGCTGTATCAGCACTAAAATAGAAATTGTACCAGTTTCTTTCTCTTGAGACTGGCCCTTCAGGAACACCAGGCTCGTATAAATCTGAAGCCCAGGCCTCCAACTCTTTTTTTAATTCGGCGGCCTTGTTTGGGTACTCTCCAATGAGATTCTCCGACTCGACTCCTTCGGGATCCAAATCAAACAGGAACTCAAACTCCCCTGCTTTCAGAAATTTCCAGTTACCCGATCGAACTGCGGTCTGGTCCCAGAATCTCCAGAAAAGGTATTTATGGGGTGCACCTGTTTTCTCCCCTGTAAGGTAGGGAATCAGATTGACTCCATCCATCTCTCCAGGGTGATCCAATCCGGCCACTGCTACCGCAGTTGCTGCCACATCCAATGAGATCACCGGTTCATGATATTCCTTTCCGGCAGGTAATACGGCGGGCCAGGTGACGAGATAGGGAACCCTGATGCCTCCTTCTGATAACATTCCTTTTTCACCCACCAGTGGATCATTCAGGGATCCGTCCCAGGCACCTCCTTTAAATTCCAGGGTCCGGTCCTCTTTAACCATTTTGGTGGGAGCTCCATTGTCTGAAATAAAGAAAATCAGGGTATTCTCAGCAATCTCATACTCCTCAAGGGACTTCCTTAACCTGCCCACCCCATCATCGATGGCGGACATCATGGCCAGGCAATAGCGCCTGCGTTCCGGCATATCACCTGGAAACCTTGCAAGGTATTTATCGGTAGCTTCAAGCGGCACATGGGGTGCAAAATAAGACAGAAAGAGGAAAAAGGGTTGATCATGGTTTCGTTTTATAAATGCCAGGGCAGCATCACTCTGCACATCAAGGCGGAACCTGGGGTCGGGCCTCCACTTAAATTCCTGGTCATTTCCATCCAGGTCAAAATTGGCCCAATATTGTCCCATTGGTCCATAGTAGGTTTCCATAAATCCACGCTCAGAGGGATAGTAAGGAAACCTGTGGTCAAAGGTTATATCAGCAGGTCCTCGCTTATTCCTGGGTTTGGCTGCAACCTCAGGTAAATTTTCCTCAATCCACGGGTCCATCACATGGTTGGGATCCAGGTGCCATTTACCTACCATGCCTGTTACATATCCTGCCTGCTTCATCCGCTGGGGAAGAAGGACCTCCTCAAGCGGTACGGGTCGTGTTCCATTGTGATCCACACCAAAACGTTCCTGGTACCTTCCCGACATCAGACCCGCACGGGAGGGTATACACTGGGGAGCTGTCACATATCCCGATGTCATCCGGATTCCATCTCTGCCCAGTTGATCCAGGTGGGGGGTATTAATATCGTCTACAACCCCCTGAATACCAACATCGGCAAATCCCTGATCATCGGTGAAGATTACAATGATATTGGGTCTTTCAAGCGTTTTCTCACAAGAAGTGATCAGGACTGCACCGGTCAGAATTGCCGCAATTATCAAATTTTTCATCTCTATCTTTTTTACTGTGTTTTACTGGCTATCCTGTCAGCAAAACATTATACCATTTAATCAGATACTAAAAACAGGGAACTAGCGGAAGGCAAATTCAGTTTGATCTCGGTACAGAATTCCCCTTTTCTGATTACAGTTTTTGAGGAGATCTCACTGGTCAAACCAGTATGTGGATCCCATCCAAATACCCGTTTCATCCCCCGGAGCAGGACCTTCGAGTCCAGGTTCCTTTCCGATGAGTTTGAAAAGAAATAGAGATCTTTTCCCTCCTTCACCTTATGGGTGTAGGTAAGTGCCCCGTTATAGTCGGGACGCTGCATCTCCATCCACTCTTTGCTGTCAAGTGTTAACCCGAACTGGTAGGTTGAGAGCTGGCCCGTATCCCAGGTATCTTCTTCAAAATAAACATCCCGTACCGGGAGACATTGTTCCAGGGCCTGATTCAGTAATTTAACAGATGGAGTGGGAAGGAATAGTGCCAACCCTCCGGCTTTATTTTGATTTTCCCCATTCTCGAATAGTTCCGCCATGGCCTTTTGGACCAGTTCATCTTGCCCAAATTCAGCTGCAAACTCAGGGATTTTGCTGGTAGCAATCACTTTGCCTCCGTTCCTGTAAAACTCCACAAGTTTTTGTGCGACACCTGTCTGTATGGTATTTCCGCCAGGAAGAATGATGACCTGGTATACTTCCCTGTTCACTTTATTATTTAGGATCATCTGGTCATCTTCCAGGAGACAGTTTTCAACCAGTACCTGTGGGTGCAGGTAGGTAAAATCCATCCTTAACCTTCTGAAAAGAGTTTCTCCCACCTCCATGTAAGCAAGCTCAGGAGGCATTTCACCTCCCACATATCCATATTCCCAGCCCTCGCCAAACCTGTTATAAGCCTGGGCTGAGGCTATGGGATACATCACCGCCACATCGGACACATGACGTCCCCCCTGAAGCATATAGCTGAGTCTTCCAATGTACTTGTTGAATTCGTTGAGCTCCTCCACAGACATGGCCTTTTCCAGTCCCCCGGGAAAAGGGGTCTGCATATTGATACCCATGGCATACTGATCCATGGCTACCTTGTAAGCAATATGAATGTCGCACTCCTGGTATGCTGCATAGGTCTCGGCCCATGTAATGGGTTTGTCGTAATTGTAAGCCGAGGAGGTTACCACTTTATAACCGGGATTCATGCGCCCCCAGTAAAATATATCATCTGCCCCGGGTATTTGTTGATGCTTAAATACTTTCATAAGATCTCCATTGGCCATGGACGGATTGGGTCGCTCCTCCTGATCCATGTGGCCCGATAACATGATTCCATGGGTTTCACACCAATCGGCCAGCTGTTTCACAAAGTTTTCCTCATACATATCAGCCCTGATCCCAAGGAGAGCGTTCCTGGCAGCTGAGGTAAGAGGGCCAATATCGTACCAGAGTGAAGGATAATACTTTATGGGTGATTCTCCATATTTTTCCAGATACCTTTCATTGAGGGTGCTTGACCAGATTCTACCATCCATCCAGTGCATGGAAGGTTCATCATAAAAGGTCATTGGAATCACATTTCCAAAGTACTCACCAAAACCCTGGTAAAATTTCTCATAGCTGATGGAGAGAAACTTTTTTACGGCCTCCTTCTCAATATAGTTCATGATACCCGGGTTACGCAGATCAAGTACTGCCTGATGATTCAAATAAAAAACCATCATTTTCCAGTCTCCCTCCGATACCTTTGCACGTACGATCCCGTTTGAGTAAGAATCGCTGATATCTTCAATGTGATTTTGGGTTCTATCCCACAGCACAGCCCCCAGATAAGTTCCTTCAGGCACTTTCAACTTAATCGTACCTTCCCCCTGATGATCCTTTTCGACCTTGTCCAGCCTGGAGGCCATATATTCGGGGAATTGCTTAAAAAACTGTCCGGCAACCTGACCGGTGGGAAAGTAGTAATCATCATAGAGGATTACGCGCATACCCAATTTTTCAGCTTCATCCAGGTAGGCCCTGTAGACTTCAATAAACTCCTCACTCAGGTATTCGATCCCCTTGTACCCCAGTCTCATAAATGGTTTTCCCTGCTCCACATACCATCGGGGCAATTTGCCCGCATGTCCTTTGTGGGCAGAGATAAAAACGCCCCCAAATCCCAGGGAGTGGAAGTGCTGTATCTGTTCCCTGGCCATATCTTCATCCACCTCATCCAGCATCATCCCAAATCCGGCATGACCCTTGTAAACATTGGGCGGATTAGCAAATACCTTCTTGTGGGGGAATTCATCACCTGTTCCAGTTGATTGACACTGAAATAAAAACAGGGACCATAAAACCAGCAAGACTATATTTATTATCTTCATTATCAAAGATTTACCATAAATAAATGATCTCCAGCGACCAGCTCACGGGTGCCATCGGGTAGCAGCAATTCGGCAGTAGTATTGGGAGGTACAGTCACATGATACTCAAACTTTCCTGTGGAAGTCTGTGTCCATGCTGCTTTAATCTCACCCTGAATGGATTGGTAACTGGCCCGGGCATGGTCCAGGTCCTTTACAAAATTGGGTCGGAAGATAATCTTTCGAAAGCCAGGCTCGTCCATATCAAAGTTTATTCCAGCCAGATGGCGGTAGAAATAGTTATCAACTGCTCCCATAAAGTGATGTATATCAGAACTTTCCCTGGTATACCCTTCCCATAGTGTAGTGGCTCCCTCCCCCACCATCCAGCCGAAAGAGGGCCAGGTAGGTTCCACGATCAATTGATAGGTTAGATCGGCATACCCATGTTTGGGCAAATACTCATAGGCGGAGTGGACAGCAAATATCCCTCCATAGAGGTGATTCTCCTTCTCCTCCACAATGTTATGGATCAATCGGTCCTCCACCCGCTGAATATCAGCTTCTGGTACAATCCCATAATCCAGTGCACAAACATTCAGAATGGGTACATACTCATTGTAAGGAACATCTCCAATGTACTCTGCACTATCCGGATCATAGATCCATCTGTTGATGCCGGTTTTCACCCTCTCTGCCTGGGCTGCAAGCTGCTTCTGATCCTTATTATAGCCAAGTATACCTGCCATATGGGACATGCGTTTTAATACAAGGTGAAAGTTCAGGGCTGCATTGGCCGCATTTCCCCCTGGTTTTTGACCATCCTTATCCGGTAAAGGGGTCACCCAGTCTCCCAGTACCTCCTGAAAGATCCCATCCATTTCCTTCATATTGTTATTCTCCCACGAGTAATCAACCCACAACATCATCTTGTCCCAGTATTGTTCGAACAGGCGCGTATCTCCATAATACATGTACATGTACCAGGGTACATGCACTGCAGCTGAGGACCAGAGAGTAGATCGGCCACGGAGATAGTTGTTATCGGGTGCGATGATGGAAAGCCCCCCATCGGGATTCTGAGTATCGAACATATCCCTTGTATACTTGGTCATCAGGGCCGCCAGGTCGTAATTGGCCATTCCGAATTCCATCCCGGTGACCGCATCACCCATCCATCCGTTCTTCTCCCGGTGTGGACAATCGGTGGGGATGCTATGCAGGTTGAACCGAAGTGATTTGGTACAAATGTCATGCACGGCATTGGCTACCTCATTGGAACACTCAAATGATCCTACAAGTGGAACATCTGAATGTACTTCGATCACTTCAATATCATCTTTGGTCAGTTTACCATTATAACCATAGATGGTGGCATAGCGAAATCCTTTGTAAGTAAACCTGCAGATGGCCTCCTCTCCCGGCTCTCCTTTGGCCACATAGGCCATCTGTTGTAAACCGGCAGGCTGATTTACATCCTCTGGATTTTCATGCTCCCCGAAATAGACCAATATCTGATCTCCCTTTTTTGCCTCCGGGAGTTTGATTCTTAACCATCCTGCCAGCTGGGTACCGGCATCCACCCAGATTCCATTTCTCCAGCCTCCCTGATTTACAACCTCAACGGGGGGATAGGATTTTACCTTGCGAATGGGCTGACAAAGTTGTGCTGTTAATTTTCCTCCTGGTGAAGGGGCAGGTTGTACCTGGTCCCATTTTGAGTCATCCAGTCCGGTCTCCGTCCATCCTTCTATCTCTTTGGTGGCATCATAGATCTCACCCATATGAGGTCCGTTATACACCACCGGTCCGCCTGTTACTTTCCACGAAAGATCTGTCACCAGGTCTTCACTGCTGCCATCGGTATAATCCACTTTGATCCGGCAGATCAATTTGGGTTGGCCCACATACCCATCTTCGCGATAAAATCCCCAGTGATCGTAGGCACGCTGGCTGTAAAAACCACTTCCCAGCATCACTCCCACCGCATTCTTCCCGATTTTAAACAGATGGGTAATATCATGTGTTGCATAAAGGATGGTTTTCTTGTAGTTGGTCCATCCCGGATCCAACACCTGATCGCCAATACGCTCTCCATTCACAAAAAGCTCATAATAACCGATTCCACTAATAAAGGCTGTAGCCTGAGCCACTTCTTTGGGAGCATCAAACTCCTTTCGGTATAAGGGGGCGGGATCGTATCTTTTATCATCAAAAAAATTGTACAGTTCCCAGAGGTTCATTCTGCCTCCAAAATAGCTGGGTAGCGTCCACTCAAAGCAGCTCTTCTCAATCTCTTTCTTTCTCCACCACTCTTTGGCCCACTCCTCCTGGGGCCTCCAGGAGATCCATTCGGCCCCTTTCCAATGGGCCTTTGAAAATAGTCCGGTAGTAAAGGTGGCTCTCTTGCTCCATGCCTGTTCCTTCCCATTCTTGTCCCATATTTTCACCTTCCAAAAGTAGGAAGTAGCGGCCTCCAGTGGTTTTCCATTATAGGCCACATGGGTATTTTGGGAAGAGCGTTGTTTCCCTGAATCAAACATATCTCCCCGATACTGCTCTAAAAGTTCAGGAGATGAGGAAACAATCAGCCGATAGGCTTTTTGCAGTTGTCCGTCTTCATCAGTAGATAGTTGCCAGAAGAATCGGGGATCAGTCATATCCACCCCCATGGGATCCTCCATGTATTCGCATTTCAGGTTAACTGCATCCAACTGCGCACTTAGCTGCAGATGAGCAAGTAAAATGAGAAGTAGAACAAATGCCTTTTTCATAATGATCTATTAGTTAGGCCTGTGCATCATCAGGGTTTCGATTTCATAAGCAACAGAGTCGGGTGACATTTTCTCAATCAACCTCATATGTTTTCCATTAGGGTCATCCTTCCATTGATTGCTTCCATCCTCCTGTGTAATGAACTGCCCGGTTAAATAGTTATAGTAGGGTTCAAATCCTCTTGCTGCAACTAATACAGCAGTCTGGTCCCAGCTTCTTCGTCCCACCTTGTCATAAGGGTTTTTAGGAATGCAGAGGGCATAAACCATTCTGATGGGGCTGTCTGCAGGGCCATCTTTTATCAGGCGTAAACCTGTTTTGACTTCAACACCGATTTCAAATCCGCTGAATACAATCGGTGTTGGCCAATGATCAATTGCATATTGAGAGGCAAAAGGATCACTTACCACATTTGCCTCTTTTCCTTCTGGAAACTTTCCTGCCATAGCAACCCATGATTTTACTTTTTTTGCCACCAACTCTTTGCCATCGAGCGGTGATATTGAATCAGGTTTCGACATAAGGAGGTTCTTCAGGTTGGAAAGAAATCCTACTGAAACAATAGTTACCGAGGTATCTGGCTGTTGTGACAAAACTTTCCTGTAAATCTGCACTGCATCAGGTGCCTCATTGGTGCTATTAAACCTATATGGATAATGAGCAATCAAAGAATCGTGATAATGCAAATCCCTTGAATCCTGACTTCTGGTTGGAGTTTTTGGAGAACCAATTGGAACTTCAGGGCGTCCAAAATAAGTATTGATAACGCTGATGCCAGGCACCACCAGAGGGCTTAAATTTGAAGACAGAGTGGCCAGTATTCTAACTTCGCCCAGGTCAGCAAGAGCATGTAGCATGCCCAGGGCCCCCACATCGTCGTAATCTCCACCTAAATCTGTGTCGAAGATGACGGGAACAGCTTCTTCATTTCCATTGTTTTTTACTGCCTGCACGGCCCGCGAGGAACCGAAATGGTTACAAGAGCTTAAAGTAATACATATCAGCAGGATACTCAGGTAAAAATTAGTATCTCTAATACCAAATTCCATCTAGATTATTTTTCATAGGCAAACTACATCACAGTTCTCTAATCCAGATATTTCTGAAGCTGATGGCTTCGCTCGGGTCGCCATGATCCTGTAGCATAATCGGTCCATCGCCATGCTCCTCGACCACAGGAAATCCAATATAGGGAGTGGTACCGTTTATCCTCGTATTGTTTTGAACAATTACCCCGTTGTGAATTACGGTTACAAAAGGATAAGTGCGATAGGTACCATCTGCTTTGAATGTGGGAGCCGTAAATATAATATCATACACATTCCATTCACCCGGTTTTTTCATGGCATTCACCAGGGGAGCCGTTTGTTTGTAAATACTCCCGGCCTGTCCGTTTGCATAGGTCTTGTTTTCGTAGTTGTCCAAGACCTGAATTTCATAAATTCCTTGCAAAAATACCCCGCTGTTGCCACGACCCTGGCCGCTACCGGTAATAGAAACTGGAACTTTCCACTCCAGGTGAAGCTGAAAATCCCGGTAATGCTTTTTAGTTTCAATGGCACCGGTACCCTTTTTTACTGTAAAAACACCCTCTGATACGATCCATTGAGCCTCTTCACTTTTGCCGCCTTTCCAACTGGACAGGTCTTTGCCATCAAACAGAACATCAGCATCAGAGGGGGCCGGAACTGCTTCATTACAAGCAATATTGCCTGGAGCCACTACTTCAGGCTGGGGAAGCCAGAACTCTGACATATCAGGGACCATCTTACCAGGTTTAGGGAACTCTTCCTGGGCTGAAAGTACATTGGAAGCAGCAACGGCAAATAACAAGATGAAAACTTTCCTGACTTCAATTGTATTCATGGTAGTTTAAGTATTTGGTTAAGAAAAGGTTAAAATGACTTTAATTAAAATAATCATTTGGATAAGTTCAAAATCTAAAATCTCAAACGCTAAACAATATAGAGGGATTAGGCTTTCATTGCAATATCAAAAATGCGCTTTCATTTGTATTATTTGATCCAAAAAGTGCAAATAAAGGCCCGCTTTGGGTATTTACCTGAATCGGTTGGTTTTGTATGTTTATTCGATCTTCAGAATCCAGTGGGATTTCTGCTACCCTTAAACAAAACCATCATGTTACAAAAGTCATTTTGTGTCTTATTTGGATGTGCCATTATTTGTATGATACCCCTGTTCAGCCAGGAGGCCATATCACTTGAAGGAACATGGAAAGTAAAACTGGATCCTGAAAATGCTGGAATGGTAGAGAAATGGTTCAATGATTCCTTCACCGACGAAATCACCCTGCCCGGTTCACTGGATGAGCATGGTATCGGGAACCCCCTTCCCGAAATTCATATGGGTAAACTGACCAGCGAAACCCGATACGTGGGATCTGCATGGTACCAGAAGGAGGTGGTGATCCCTGAAACCTGGAAGAATCGCAGGATCGAACTGACCCTGGAACGTGCCTGCTGGGAAACCACCGTCTATGTGGATGGAGTTCATACCCCCATTGAGAACAGTCTGACTACCCAGCATCTTCATGACCTGACAGGAATGCTCACCCCGGGAATACACCTCCTCACCATTCAAGTGGATAACACAGTAAAAATCAATATCGGGCATACATTTGGAAATATGCTCTGGCCCCATGCACTCAGTGAGGAGAGCCAGACAAACTGGAACGGTATCATTGGAAAGATTGAACTGATTTCCACACCAATGGTATGGATCCAAGATCTTCAGGCCTACCCTGATCTGGAGAAGAAGAATATCAGGATTGCTTTGAAATTGCGTAACCGGAGCGGTAGCCCGGTACACGGAACACTTGATCTCTCCATGGATCCTGATGGCAGCCGGTTAGAAGATCTTTCATTCAGCTTTGGAGGAGCGGACACCATACTTGAAGTAGAACTGCCCTTTGGGGAAAGCCCACGTTACTGGGATGAATTCAATCCCGGGCTTTATACACTGAAGGCTCGTATTGAAACACGCTATGGAGGAAATCAACAATCCGTTCAAACCGGATTGAGAGACTTTAAGGCAGTGGAGCAACATTTTTTACTGAATGGACGCAAGATTTATCTAAGGGGAAAAGTGTGCTCCGCCATTTTTCCTCTGACCGGCTATCCGCCCATGGCAGTGGACAGGTGGAGAGAGATCTTTCAGATCTATAAGGATTATGGACTGAACCACCTGCGCTGTCACTCCTGGTGCCCTCCCGAAGCAGCCTTCCGGGTTGCTGATGAAATGGGATTTGTGCTGCAGATTGAGCCACCGCTCTGGGATGGATATGGATTGGTGGGAAGCATTCCGGAAAGGGCAGCATTTATTCTGAAAGAGACCGGTAGAATGGTTGAATCCTATGGAAATCATCCCTCCTTCTGCCTGATGTCCCTGGGTAATGAGCTGGGAGACGGAACAGATCCTTACCTGGCATACCTGCTGGATTATTTGAAAAAGAAAGATTCCCGCCACCTCTATACCTCCACAACGCACCCTGTAGGAATGGATCGGAAAGATGATTTTTTCGTAGCCGCAGCCACGCCCAAAGGTAGTTGCCGGGGGATTAAACCATTTACAGATTACCGGGAACAACTGGATCTCCTTGAGCGACCCCTGATTGCCCATGAACTGGGACAACCAGCCATGTACCCCGATTACAAAGAGATTGGAAAATATACCGGGCATCTGAAGCCCAGGCACCTCATTGCATTCCGTAAGTCTCTGGAGAAAAAACATATGTTGGACCAGGCAGATGACTTTGTAAGGGCATCCGGTGCGCTGCTGGTGGAGATCTACAAGGAGAATATCGAGGCCCAGCTTCGAACGCCCAATAGTGCCGGGTTCCAGCTCCTGGATATCCAGGATTACCCGGGACATGGTCTGGCTACCATCGGAATACTGGATGCTTTCCTCGATTCGAAAGGACTTATTACTTCTGAAGAATACAGGAGGTTTTGCAGTCAAACGGTTCCCCTCATTCGCATGCCGGGATTTGTCTATACCAATAGCCAGGTGCTGAAGGCCAGTGCAGAGGTAGCTCACTATGGTCCGACCGACATCATGGATCAGACGTTTCAATGGCGAATCATCAATGGCAAAGGGAAAGCCATCTATTCAGGAGTATTCGCAAAAGCAACCATCTCTACCGGGACCACAACCGCACTGGGTACCATTGAGGCCGACCTCTCAAAAATCAGAAAGCCTGAGCAACTTCAGATTGAGGTATTCCTATCCGGGACCAAGGTGATCAACTCCTGGAAGTGCTGGGTATATCCAACTGAGGGGAAAGTTGAAATTCCAGATGATATCCTACTTACATCCCAACTGGATGAGCAGGCACTTGAAGTCCTGCAGCAGGGCGGGAAAGTCCTGATCATTCCTGAACCCGAAACCCTCGAACATGTAGAAGTGGCCCGGTGGGATCCGGTGTTCTGGAGCTACCAGCTGTTCTCACAACCCAAAATCATGGGAATTCTCTGCGATACGGATCATCCAGCATTGGATCTGTTTCCCACCGCGTTCCATTCTGACTGGCAATGGCGTGATTTGCTGGACCAGTCTGAAGCACTGGTCATCGACAACACACCTCCAGCTTATCGTCCTATAGTCCAGTTTGTACCCGATTTCAACACCAACTTCAAACTCTCCGCACTGATGGAAGCCAGGGTAGGTAACGGGGCTATTATGATCTGTAATATTGATCTCTTAAACAATAAAACACATCCTGAAACTGCGAACCAACTTCTCAGATCCATCCTGAGCTATATGGAATCCAGACAATTTATTTCAGCACCTGTACTGGAAACGGAACTGGTTGAAGAGCTTCTGAAGCGTGTTCCGGAAAACAGCAACAAAAGTGAGGAACCAGATGCATCTCAAGCTGTAGTTCATGTGGATGCAGGTGCACTGAGCACCATCGGCCCGCCAAAGAGATGGAGTGAAGATGGTGAACTGGACCAGGTCAATGCATTGAAAGAAGATTATGCCTACTCGGTGGAAGGATCGGTTTACGTAGATATTAACCAGTCTGTCTGGTTCGGTGATAACCTGAAGATCAGGGTAAGCTGTCCTGCCGGTTTTAAAGGATCCTTTTATGTATACATGAATGACGTGAACAGTCAAGGCAGAGCTGCCCATATCTTCTTTTGCGGACAGGATAAAGGACCCCTGCGCCGGTATGACCGCAACGGTGTTTGGCTCAGGTTTGAGGTCACTCCGGAAATGGCTCAAAGCGGAGAATTACTTTTTGATGCCCGCAATGATGCCGGCCCCAATGTTACTGTTGAAAAACTGATATTAATCGCTGATTAAAAAAAATTAAACATGAAGAATATTCCCCTTTTAACAGTGATCCTCTTTACCCTGCTTGCAGCCTGTGTACAGGAGGATAAAATAACCGTGGCAGCCTACTACTTCCCCAATTATCATGAAGATCAACGAAATACATCCTATTTTGAAGATGGATGGACAGAGTGGGAACTGGTAAAAGAGGCTCAACCCAGATTCCCCAACCACCATCAG
>Ga0164313_10000910_pt1 | contig 25182 bp, 21 predicted proteins | sample GuaBasSedimGuay4_FD_113735 | JGI IMG/M metagenome (GOLD analysis project Ga0164313, IMG submission 113735) | Subseafloor sediment microbial communities from Guaymas Basin, Gulf of California, Mexico - Guay4, Core 4569-4, 0-3 cm | ecosystem: Environmental > Aquatic > Marine > Hydrothermal vents... | reverse complement strand
TTCCTCCAGGATATCTCCGGCACGTGCCTGCTGCGAGGACTCGAGATCCAGCCGCGCGAGGAAGTCCTCAAGACCGGGCAGGCCCATCGCACAGAGTGCCGCGATGTCCAACCCCCTGTCCCCACCCAGGCGCACTGCCCGCGCCTCATCGCGCAGGCGCGACCCGGCGCACACCCGACATTGCACACGCCCGAGATAACGCCGCACGAAGAAACGATGCGACTCGCGCTCGGGATGCTCACGCATGTGCTCGAGCCACGGGAGGACACCCATAAAGGCCTCGTCATCGACCGTCTCCAGCAGCAGGGCTCGCTGGGCTGTGCTCAACTTGCGCACGGGCCGATCGACCGGGATCCCCCGACGCGCGCAGAACTCTACAAGCAGTTTCTGCTCAGCCTTCCATGATTCGCTCGCCCACACGCGGATGGCACCGGCCGCCAGTGACTTGTCCAGGTCGGGCAGGATGCGGCGCTCGTCGAATTCCAGTCGCTGCCCGAAGCCATTGCAGGCCGGACAGGCACCCTGCGGGTTGTTGAAGCTGAACAGTTGGGGTGTCGGCGCTTCATAGTGGCGCGCGTCGACGCTGCATTCGTAGCGGTCGTTGAAGTCCAGCCGCACGCCGCGGTCAAGGTCCAGTACCGCCGCGTCACCCTCACCTGCGTGGAAGGCAGACTCGATGGCTTCGGTGAGACGGATGCGGGCCGACTCACCGAGCTTCAGACGGTCGGCGACGACTTCGATGCGCGCGCCCGCTCCCGGTGGATCCGGCCAGGCATCCTCCAGGGATCGTGGCTCCTTGCCGTCCAGGGCGCGCAGATAACCCTGGGCAACGAGGCGCTGGGCCAGATCGTCAAAGGGCAAGGTCGCCGTCGTACGAACTGGAAAGAGCACTGCCACACGTGCGCCTTCACCAAAAGCTGCGAGCGCATCAAGGCTGGCCGAGTCGGGCGAGTCAGGGTGTACGCGGTTGCCGCACTCCAGGCAGTGGACTTCGCCCAGCCGGGCAAAGAGCAGACGCAGGTAGTCGTAGACTTCAGTTGCCGTACCCACCGTACTGCGGCTGCTGCGTACAGGGTTGTGCTGGCGGATGGCGATCGCCGGCTGGATCCCGTCGATCGAGTCGACATCCGGGCGCTCGAGTTGTTCCAGGAACTGGCGTGCGTAAGTCGACAGGCTCTCTACGTAGGCGCGCTGCCCCTCGGCATAGAGCGTGTCGAAGGCAAGCGACGACTTGCCTGAGCCGGACACGCCGCTGATCACGGTGAGGCGACCCTTGGGGATGTCCAGGTCCAACCCGCGGAGGTTGTGTTGGCGCGCCCCCCTGATCGTGATAAGTTCCGCCCGCTGCTCGGCCAAAATGCTCCGTCCCCGGATTTTGGGTGAACGATCAGCATAGCCGTCCACCGCAGCACGGTCAAACCTGTCAAACCTGTCAAACCGGACGCAGCGTGATCGGAGGCCACTCTCATGGACCAGGATTCGATCCAGCGCCTGCTGACCATCCTGCGCAAGCTGCGTGGCCCCGATGGCTGCGTCTGGGACCAGCGCCAGGACCTCGCCTCGGCCGCGCGTTTTCTCTCTGACGAGGTCTTCGAGTACGTCGAGGCCGCAGCCTCCGGCGACAAGACCCGGGCCACCGAGGAACTGTCGGACCTGTTCTACATGCTGGCCTTCAACTTCGTGATCCTGGCCGAGACGCACGATCTGGAGTTCGACGACCTGGCACGACTCGGCGCCGACAAGCTCCTGCACCGCAAACCGCACGTTTTTGAGGACGACCCGCAATGGGATGGGTTGTCGCACGAGGAGATCTGGCGGCAGCAGAAGGCGCGCGAGTCGGGCCAGCCAGTCGACGGTGCGCGCCCCTCGCTGCTGAAAGACCTGCACCCCGCCGCCTCCCCCCTGCGCCAGGCCATCATGCGCGGCGACAATGCGGCGCTCGGCGGCTTCGACTGGGAAGGCCCTGAACCGGTCATCGCAAAGGTACACGAGGAACTCGACGAATTGCAGCAGGCACGGCGCGAGGGTGACCGCGATGCCATCGAGGATGAGACCGGCGACCTGCTTTTTGCCGTCACCCAGCTCGCACGCAAGCTCGGCGTAGATCCCGACCTTGCCCTGGCGCGTACGAACGAGAAGTTCGCCCGCCGTTTCCGCGCCATCGAGAAGCGCCACGACAATGATCCCGAGCGCCTCAAGGCACTCGGGATCGACGGGCTATGGCGTGAATGGGATGCGGTCAAGCGCGAGGAAAACGAGTAGCGCGAGCAGCGCGGCGCTCAGGAACCCTGATCGCCGTCCAGATCCGGGCAACCATCGTCATCGCGATCGCCGTCGTAGTCTTCTGCATCGTGCGGGCACTCGTCATCCACATCGGGAATGCCGTCGAAGTCGTTGTCCAGGTCCGGGCAGCCGTCCGAGTCTGCGAAGCCGTCAAAGTCCTCGGGCTCGTCCGGGCAGGCATCATCGGGATCCGGGATCGAATCGCCGTCGGTGTCCACGATCAGGTCCGGGCAGCCATCGAGGTCATGGTCGCCGTCGAAGTCCTCAGGTTGATTCGGGCACTGGTCCTGGTCGTCGGGAATGCCGTCGAAGTCGTTGTCCAGGTCCGGGCGACCATCGTGATCCTGGAATCCGTCGAAGTCCTCGGCCAGATTGGGCGCGGCATCGCGGTTGTCTGGAATACCATCGCCGTCGTTGTCCTCGTCCGGACAGCCGTCTTGATCCTGGAAGCCATCGAGGTCCTCGGGCGTGTCCGGGCACTGGTCCAGCGCGTCCTTCACTGTGTCGTCATCACGATCGCGTCCGCCAAAGTAGAGCGGCATGCTCACAGCGGCCTGCCAGTACCAGTCGGGCAACCTGGGTGTGAAGGCTGTCCTGGGATCGTCCTCGTGGAAGGCAATCGACCAGCTCGCGCGCAATGAGGGCCCCGTGCCGCTGCCAATCACGACACCTGGTGTGAACCAGCTCGGGCTCTCGCTGTAGCCGACGGTACTGCTGCGGCTGAACCAGTCCGACGACCACTCCATGAAGATCGATCCCCAGCGCTGGCGAAACTGCAGCGCCGCCCGCAACAGGAGCTGGTCGTTGTCCGTGTTCTTTCCCGGGGGCGAGGACGGATAGATCGGGAAGAAGGCGCCTACCTCAGACGGCGCACCGGATTGCCAGGCATAGCCCTGGCGCTCGTCCTTGTTGAAGCGATAGCCAAGGTTGAAGAACAGGTCAATCCGGGGCGCATAGCCCCCGCTGAAGAAGCGCGACTGCGAGATCAGCCCGAGCTCGCCGTCTATCTTGCCAGTCGTCAGACCCTCGCCCTCGGCTCCGGAAGGCACGGTGAGCGACCCCCACGCACCCAGGCCCGTACGCCCGATCTGCATGATGCGCAGGGCCATACCGGCCTGGATATCGCCCAGCCCGGAGACGGCCTCGCCACCCTCCTGCGAGACCCAGCGAACGGGCACGGCCGCGCTCACACGCATGGCGTTGAAGGCGCGCAGCTGCAGCTGCAGGCGCAGGTCCTGTGAAGTGAGGTCTGGCTCGAGATCGACGGCGATGCCGCCCTCAGGATCGTAGCTGCCATAGCCGTACTGCAGGCCGATACGGAAGGGGGCCGATCGACCGGCCGGCAGGCCCTGAGTCCAGTTCAGGCCAGGCAGGCCCAGCGCATTGGGGATGTCATCGGCAACAGCATGACGGGGCCCTGCAAGCAGGGCCCCGATCATGGTCGCGAGCATCAACGCTGTAGTGGCAAGGGGGGCAAGGCGGAGTTGATGCTGCAACTCGAATCCCTCCGCGGGCGGGCGGTGGCCCGCCGACAGAGGGCGGGATCAGTTCCGGGCGAACATCGGCATGGTACGACGATCCGCCGCGAACTGGAACATCAAGGCGTCAGCCACACCGACATTCACCAGCCGGTAGGTGACACTGGCCCGCAAGTGAAGACTGTCGCCCTGCTCAAGGACATGGCTCTCGTCTTCTATATCGAAGCGGACGCTGCCCTCCTCGACAAGGAACACATTGTCGGACTCACTGTGCAACTCGTCCGAACCCGGGGCACCGGCTTTCAGCTCCAGGCGGAAGCCATTGAGCTTGGATCCGGGGACCCCTGTGCCCAGGCCCATGAAGCGGTAGTTGCCGCCCGGACCCTCGCCCGGCGCGTACACCCACTCCCGCTCGAAGGGGCGCTGGTGTGTGATCTCGTCCAGGGCCTCAGACTCCAGGAAGTATGTGAGGTCACGGTCGAGGGCACGCGCCATCTTCTGCAGCGCACCGATCGTCGGCGAGGTCTTGCCCCGCTCGATCTCGGAGATGTGCGTGGCAGACACGGAAGCCCGTGCTTCCATCGCCTTGAGCGTTAGTCCAGCTTCGGTCCGACACGCTTTCAGGCGCTGGCCGAGCGATTCGTTATTGATCATGTGTTTAGTCCTTTGGCTCTGGGAGCTAGAAGCCGAAGACCGGCGTCATGATGAGGAGGGCCCGACAGGGCTCGGCGAAGCGATTGACCACACGGTGCGGGAGGTCGGCCCGGAAATGCAGGCTGTCCCCCTCGCGCAGCAGGATCGTGCGCCCTTTCACGGTCACTTCGACCGTGCCCTCGGTGACGTACATGAATTCCTCGCCGGCATGGGCGCTGAGTTTGACCTCGGTCATCCCTGGCTCGAATTCCACCTCGGCAGCACTGATTGACTGCCCCTCGATGGGACCGGTAAGGGGATGAGCCACCATGCCGGTGTGCTCGTAACGGATGCGCGAACGATCCGCTTTCTTCGTGACATGGACCTTGGGGAGATCCTCGCTGATCAGGAACTCCGCAGGGTCCATGTCGAATGCCTTGGCGATCCGGGACAGGGCCCCGATTGTCGGCGAGGTCTTGCCCCGCTCGATCTCCGAGACATGGGTTGCACTCACGGAGACACGGGCTTCGATCTCCTTGAGCGTGAGATTGTGCTTCTGCCGGTATTGTTTGATCCGGCGTCCGACTTCAACTGAGATGCTCATCGGGTATGCCACCTCTTGGATTATCGCGGGAAGGAGGTCCCACGGGGAGCCGTGCTGGCATTCCGTATACCGGAGACTGGCCCCGGATGCGGTATACCTGCGAACGTTGAGGCGGAATCTAATCAAGGATGTCGGATTTGTATAGGGTTTGTTCAATCTAAGTTTTGTGTCCTTTATTAGGACGGGATTCCGTTCATTGTATTCGGTATATCTGGATTATCATGCTCATCCAGAATCTGGCCCACGAATGGTTCGAGCAAATCCTCCAGGCTGACGATGCCCATCGGGGTCGGCCCGGCACCGATCACTACTGCGAGGCTGACCTGGCGATCGGTCAGCGCTGCTATGGCTTCATCCAGGGCCATCCATGTCGGTATTCGCAAGAAATCCCTCACCCTGTCCGTAATTTGGTCGTCAGGGGCCAATTCCTGTAGATCGCGGTAGAGGACCAGGCCATCCAGGGATCCATCCTCGCGCTCCACCGGCAGCCGTGAATGGCCGGTCTCGCGCACGTGGTCAAATACCTCGCGCACGGACGCGTGGATGCTGACGCGGCTGACCTGCTCCCAGGGGCGCATCACCTCCTCCACCCTGCGGTGGCTGTGTGCAATGAAATCAGCGAGCAGGCGGTTCTCGCTCGCACCCAGTTCCTGCTGCTCGCGGCTGAGCGAGAAGAGCTGCAGCAGATCCGCGCGGGTCAGGCTGTCCTGACCGCCGGCATCGCGCTGCCCGAGCAGCAGCAGGATCAGGCGCGCGGCCGCGGCGGCCACCACCTCGAATGGCCAGAGCAGCAGCGAGAGGGCGCGGAAGAGAGCGGCGCCCGAGACGACCATCGACTCCGGGTTTGCACGGAACACGACCTTGGGCAGGATTTCACCGAAGACGATGTTCAGGCTCGCCATCGTGATTGCCGCCACGGCCTCCCCCTTGCTGCCGAGTGCCGACACAGCCCATGCCGTGGCCAACGCCGTCCCGGTGACCACGGCAACGTTGTTGCCAACGACCGCGGCCACGACGGAATTCTCCCTGTGCTTGACGAGTTCGGCCGCGATCGTCGCGCCGCGTCTACCCCGGCGCGCCCAGTGGACCAGACGCACGCGTCGCGCGCTGGTGATTCCCGTCTCCATGCCCGCGAAGAAACCGTTGAGCACGATGCTCACACCCACCGCGGCAATCCAGATCCAGGTGCTCATGCCCTCTCCCCCCGCTGAGGGATGAGGCGCACCAGTCGCGCTCGTGTGGGTGAGGCGGTCAGTACGCGCAACGTCCAGTCATGCCATGAGACTTCGTCACCCCGGACCGGAACCCGGCCGAGTTCGTGATGCAGGACCCCGGAAAGGGTTACCGATTCCTCGAGACCGTCAGTCTGCAACTGCAGCGTATCGACAACCTCGGAAAGTTCCAGACTTGCCGAACCGCGCCAGCTGCCGTCCTCGAGCTGCTCGAGACCGACCGGTAGTTCATCGGATTCGTCGCGGATGTCGCCAATTATTTCCTCAAGCAGATCCTCCATCGTGACCAGGCCTTCCACGCCCCCGTGCTCACCGACGGCGATCGCGATGTGCGCATGTTCCTCCTGCAGGCGACGGAAGAGCGCGGATGCAGTCACGGTACCGGGCACATGCAGGACATCCCGGGCCAGGGGGCGAAGCGGGTCCACTCCGCTACCAACCACGCGCGTGAGCAGGTCCTTAAGCATCAGGACGCCGATGATCTCGTCCGGCCCGCTCTCATAGACCGGAATCCTGCTGCGCCCCGAGAGCTTGAAGAGCGCCAACGCCTGCTCGACCGATGCATCCGCGCCGATCACGATCATCTCCACGCGCGGCGTCATACAGTGATCGATCGGAGTGTCGGCGAAACGCAGCAGTCCCTGCATCACCCTGGACTCGAAGGGCGAAATCTGACCTTCATCGGCCGAGACCTGCACCAGCGTGGACAGCTCCTCTCGCACCAGCGGCGACCCGGAGCGCCGCCGCACGGCCAGGCGCGCTACCGATTCCAGCCCCGACTGGATCGGACCGAGGATCCTGCCCAGCATCATCAATGGTGGTGCGCAGAACACGGCCAGGCCGCGGCGCCTGCGCAAACCCAGCGACTTGGGAACGATCTCGCCGAAGAGCAGCAACAGCACCGTGGCGACCGGAATTGCCACGGCCAGGCCGCCCGTGCCCAGACTGCGCACGGCGATCGAGGTGATGAGTACAGAAAGCAGGACGTTGACGACCATGTTGGCCAGCAACACGGTAACCAGGGTGCGCTCGGGCTTGCGCGCGAGCGCCGCGGCCCGGCGCTGCGCCACCGACCCGCGCTCCAGTTCGCGTAATTCGAGGTCGCTCAGCGCGAAGAGCGCCGTTTCACTCCCGCTGAAGAAGCCGGAGAGGCAGAGCAGGCCAACAAGTATCAGGAGCTCTGGAATCATGGGGCCTCGGAGGGGCAGGCGGCATGGCCTGCTGCCACGCGCCGCTGCGTGACTGCCTGACTAACCGGCCGCGTGCCGGCCGCGTGCCGGCCGCGTGCCGGCCGCGTGCCGGCCGCGTGGCCGCGTGACTGCGCGACTACGTGGCGACAGCGTTGACAGTCCCGCCGGCCCGGTCCACTTTTCCGGGGCCGGACTGGACGCTCGCGCGCCAGCAGACCACGATTCCCCGGCCGCGACAAGTTCCCAGCTTTTCCCCGCCCGGAGGGCGGCAGTGCGCGAAGTCCTCATCATCAGATTCGGCGCCCTCGGTGACCTGGTGCTCGCCACGGTGCTGCTCGACGCGCTTGGCGCGGGCCGGTCCCACGTACGTATCACCTGGGTCACCAAGCAGCGCTGGGGCGCGCTGCTGGCGCGGGACGAACGGGTCGACGAACTGGTCCTGCTACGTGAGGGTGAATCGGTCAGGGAACTCGCCCGACGCCTGCCGCGCCAATACGATCTGGTCATCGACGCCCACGCAAACCTGCGCAGCCGCCTGCTCTGCTTCCTGGTCAACAGCGGGCAGACACGACGGCTGGCCAAGGACGGTTTCGCGCGCTGGATCTACCGGCACGGCGCGCCACGACCGCGCGCCCTGGATCGTCGGTTGATCGACCGCTACCTCGCGTTGCTGGACGACCCGTTGCCATCGCGGCCCGATATCCGGACGACGGACCCAGCCCCGGACAGAACGCAGATCGCAGTGGCCATCGGAGCCACGCACGACACCAAACGCTGGCCCATCGAACGCTTCGCCGAACTCGTGGCACGCCTTGCGGGTGAGGGCTACGAGGTCAGCGTCATCGGCGGGCCGGGCGAGGAGCAACTTGTGCAACTCGCTGCCGCGGAATCCGGAGCAGCCTGGGACAGCCGTCGCCCGCTCGACGAGCTAGCCGACCATCTGCAATCCTGCGTAGCACTGGTGGGAAATGACAGCGGCCTTCTGCACCTGGCCGAGGCCGTGGGTACGCCGGTGCTTGGAATCTTCGGTCCGACTGTGGAGGCCTGGGGCTATGCACCCTGGCAGGATCGCAGCCGTATGCTCGAACAGGACCTGGACTGCCGCCCCTGCTCGAAGATGGGCGAAAAGCCCTGCCGCCTGCCCGAGAAACTCTGCCTCACACGCACCACGGTGCAGGACGTGCTGGCAGCACTGGAGGAGCTTGTCCATGAGCGTGCCTGAACGCGGCAATTCGATCCCCTTCCTGCCCTGGCTCCTCTACAACGGGCTGGCGCTGCCGACGATGCTGCTCGGCGCGCAGGTCGGGCGGCTGGTCGACGAGAAAATCCGCACCGGTTTTCGTGAGCGCCAGCGCGTGCGGGAGCGTTTTGAACTGCACCGCTCACGGCTGCAGGGTTGTGTATGGTTTCACGCCTCCAGTGCGGGCGAGTACGAGCAGGCACGTCCGATCCTGCGCGCTCTGCGCGAACGCACCGGTCAGAAAGTGCCGACCCTGGCGACCGTGTTCAGTCCCTCGGGATTCGCACGCGCCAGCGCCCATCCTGAAGCGGACGTGGTCGACTACCTGCCGTTTGATACGCTGCCGGGAATGGAGCGCCTGATCGGCCTGCTCAAACCGCGCGCCATCGTATTCGTCAAGTATGACTGCTGGCCAAACCTCGTCTGGACTGCGCGACGACGAAACGTACCCACGCTGTTGCTGGGCGCTTCGCTGCACCAGGCCAGCCAGCGCGCGAAGGGCATCGCACGCCCGTTTTTCCGCTCGGTCTATGGCAGTCTGAATGCCGTCGGAACGATCGCCGAGAGCGACGCGCGCCGCTTCCGTGAGCAGCTCGGCCTGGATGCATCACGCGTCCGCGTGACCGGCGACTCGCGCGTCGACCAGATCGTCCGGCGCCACGAGGAAGCGGGCACTTCGGAATTGCTCACGGCCTTCGCCGATGCGCCCTGGCGCTACCTGGTCCTGGGATCCACCTGGCCACGTGATGAGGAAACGTTTCTCCGTCCGGCAGCCGATGCCCTGCACACGCACGGTGAACTGGGGCTGATCATCGCGCCACATGAGCCCACACCCGCCGCCCTCGAACGCCTGGAGGCCGCACTTTCGGCACGCGGCCTTGCGGCGGTGCGCATGAGCCAACTACTCGAGCCGCGCACACTCAAGCGCCGGACCACAGCGGCGGCCCGCAACCCCGCGAGCTGGCGTGTGATCCTCGTCGACTCGATCGGGCAGCTGGCCGCGCTCTACCGCCTCGGGCTGGTGGCCTTCGTCGGTGGCGGCTTCACCACGGGCGTACACAGCGTGCTCGAACCAGCGGCTTGTGGGGTGCCTGTGATCTTCGGCCCGCGCCATTCCAACGCAGTCGAGGCCGGGCGCCTGATCGAGGCGGGTGCAGGCGCCTGCGCGCACGACGCCCCGGAAGCGGCCGCCCTGCTGGCGCGCTGGATCGACGACCCGCAGGCCCTGGCCACCGCATCGAACGCGGCTGCGGCCCAGGTGCAGGAGCAGCGCGGCGCCACCGAGCGCAATCTGGAGTTGTTGCTAAGCGTCGCCGGGCTCGACCAGTAGCGGATCGACGGACCCGGCTCTCTCGAATCCACCGGCTCTGAGCCGACAACTCTCGCAGACTCCGCAGGGTCGTTCCTCGTCCTGGTAGCAGGACCAGGTCAGGTGCAGCGGCGCGCCCAGCTCCAGGCCAAGGCGCACGATGGCCGCCTTGTCCATCTCCAGCAGTGGCGTAACGATGCGGATCCGCGTGTCCGGCCGCGTACCGGTATCAACCGCTGCCTGGAAGGCGCGGAAGAACTCTGCCCGACAATCGGGGTAGCCGCTGCTGTCTTCCTCCACCGCACCCAGGCAGACCTCCACCGCACCCAGGGCCTCGGCCCAGGCCGTTGCTACGGACAGGATCTGCGCATTTCGAAACGGGACGTAGGTGACCGGCACGCCTTCGCCGGGCTCCTGATCGGGCACATCGATGCTGCGGTCGACAAGCGCAGAGGCGCCGATCTCTACCAGTGCAGGATGGGCCGCGACCAGCCTCGTGCCCAGATCATAGTGATCGCAAATGGCATCGAATGCCGACCGCTCCCGCGCCTGCGTAAGCTGTCCATAAGTAACGTGCAGCGCGGCGACACTCTCGTGGCGCGCCATCGTGGCCGCGAGCGTCACGCAACTGTCCAGCCCGCCGCTGAGGCAGACCACGGCCTGCGGTGACGCACTCATATGCCACGCTCCACGCCCGGCCAGATGTACTTGTGTTCCTGCAGCTGCAGGACGACTGGCAGATCGTCCTCGAGCATCCAGCCTGCGAGATCGCGCGCGTCCAGCTGGCCATGCACCGGGCTGAACAGCACACAATGCGCGCGACTGGCGAAGTCGTGGTCACGCACTGTCTGGCGTGCCCATTCATAGTCGGGGCGATCGGCGAGCACGAACTTGATCTCGTCTGTCGCGCGCAGATCCTGAAATGTCGGCCAGTGGTTGCGCTCGACCTCGCCGCTGCCTGGCGCCTTCAGGTCCAGGATCCTGATCACGCGCTCATCGACATTGCGCGCATCCAGCGCACCACTCGTCTCGAGCACCACCTCATGGCCTGACTCCAGCAACGCGTGCATCAGCGCGTGCACCTCGTCCTGGGCCAGAGGCTCACCACCCGTCACGCAGACCATGCCTACGCCCAGCGCATCGACCTGTTCGCAGACCTGTGCGATCGAAGACTCGGTACCGCCGTGGAAGGCATAGGCCGTATCGCACCAACGGCAGCGCAACGGGCACCCCGTCAGGCGCACGAAGCAACAGGCCCGCCCGCGGCGGCTGCCCTCACCCTGGATACTGCGGAAGATTTCGTCGACTCGCATGGCCCGCAGACGATAGACCGCCTACGCGGCACCAGCCAGCCGGGATCAACCAGGATCAATCGCGTACGCGGCTCCACCAATTCTGGATACCCGCGACCAGCCCGTCCTCGCCCGGCGCCTCTGGCTCGACGACCACTGTCAAACCCAGGGCCCGCGCTGCATTCCCGGTCGTACGTCCCAGCGCGGCGAGCGGCAGCGCGCTGACAGCGGCCACGGCCGCAGTATCGAGGGACTCTACGAAGGCGAGAGCCGATGGGCTGAAGGCCACCAGCAGGTCGAGGTCACCGAGCCGTTCGGCTGCCAACGCGGGAATGCCGCTGATCGGCTGTGTGCGTTGAACCTGCAGGTGCAGGACTTCGCGACCGGCCTCGGTGAGTGCTGCGCCGAGCTCGGGGCTCTGCAGGTTGCTGCCTGGCAGAAGGACCAGAGGCTGGTCTGACTCGCGCAAGACTGTCGGCGCCAGTTCGACCGCCGTCGCACGCGGTGCTGTCGCCAGCAGTTGCAGACCCAGCTCGCGTGCCCTTAGTGCCGTACGCTGACCGACCGCGATGACTGGCCAGGGCTGGCCATCCGGCCGGAACGCTGTGCAGGCAGCTACGAAGTTGGCGGCACTGGCAGGGCTGGTAAGCGCAACCACGCTCTCCAGCGCACGTTGGTGAACCTGCGCGAGCAGCACGGGCTCCGGCTTATGGCTCTCGATCATGAGGGTTGGCGCATGCGTGGTAATCGCACCGAGATCATGCAGACGGCGGCAACTCTGTTCACCGGCTCGCCCCGGCCGCGTGCACCAGACGCGCAGCGCGGTGAGCGGCTGGCTCACTCGCGATCACCGTCCGCACGCCCATCCAGACCAAACAGTTGGCGGAAGGCGTCCAGGTGCGCGGCCGGTCCATCTTCGGCCACGCGTCGTTTGAGCTCGACCGTGGGCGGGTGCAGAAGCTTGTTGATCAGACGTGCCGTGACCTTGTCGACCAGCTCGAGGTCGTGCTTGTCGTGCACCTTGTTACGCACGGCATCGATCTCGGCCTGGCGCAGCGTCTCGAGGTGCTGACGCAGTTCATTGAGCGCAGGCACGGCCGCGCGCATGCGGTACCACTGCACGAATCCACCCACACGGTGTGTGACGATTTCCTCGGCCTTCGCAGCTTCCTCACGACGCTGCTCTTCATCACCGAGCACGATCCCCTGCAGATCGTCGACGTCGTAAACGAACACACCACCGAGTCCGTCGACATCGGGCGCGACGTTACGCGGCACGGCGAGGTCGATCATGAACAGGGGAGCACTGCGCGTGCGGTGGATCGCCGCCTTCACGCGATCGGCAGTGAAGAGCGGCTCCTGCGACGCGACAGCCGTGATCGCAATGCTGACCTGGCCGAGGTGTTCGTCGAGCTGGTCGAAGGGAACCACCGAGGCGTTGAGTTCAGTCGCCAGGGCGTCGGCCCTGGCGCGCGTGCGGTTGGTCACGCGCAGGTCTTTGACGCCGAAGAGCTGCAGATGGCGGGCCACGCGCGTGCCGGTGTCGCCGGCGCCGACCAGGAGCACGCTCTGGTTGGCGATGTCATCGAAAATCTTGCGCGCCAGGCTGACCGAAGCCGCCGCCACGCTGACCGATCCCTCGCTGATCGAGGTGTCACTGCGTACGCGTTTGCCACAGCTGATGGCCTCGTTGAAGACCCGCTCAAGTACCTCGTGAGCGATTTTCTGACCGCGCGCGAATTCCTGTGCGTCTTTTACCTGGGCCAGGATCTGTCCCTCGCCGAGCACCATCGAGTCCAGCCCGGATGCTACGCGAAAGAGATGCCGGATGGCGTGTTCATCTCGGCTGAAGTAGGAAGTCGATGCCCACTCGCGCTCGTCGACCCCGTGCACCTCGGAGAGGATCGCGCCCAGGCGCTGGCGCCGCTGCTCTGCGTCACCATCGCTGGCCACGGTGTAGAGTTCCATCCGGTTGCATGTGGAGAGCACCACGGATTCCGTGAGTACCGGATCGCTGCGCAGGATCTCGACCAGCACATTGCGTTTCTCGTCGGTGACCGCGATCTTCTCGCGCAGCCCCACCGACGCCGTCTTGTGATTCTGGCCCAGCAGGCAGATCACGAGGCGCCACCTCCAAAACGGTGGGCAGTATCAAAGAGCAGGTTCACCAGAACCATGCCGAGCAGCACTGTCGAGAATGCGATCAGGTTGGCCCGCGCCAGCCGCGCGCCATGCCAGCCACGAGCCCTGCGCAGCAGCAACGCGGCGGCATAGAGCAACCAGGCCGTGAGTGTCATGCACTGCTTGGGATCCCACTCCCAATAAATGCCGTTGATGTCGTGCCAGAGCACGGAACCAAAGGCGATGGCCAGCGTCAGGAAAATCCAGCCAGTACGCGTCGAGCGCCGCAGCATCGCATCGAGTCCCTGCAGCGAAGGCAGGCGGCGCAGCAACAGGCCATGGCGCTTGTGGCGCAGCTCGCGATCCTGCAGCAGGTAGGCAACCGAGAGCACGGCCCCGGTCGTGAAGCCCGCCATGGCAAGAATGATCGCCGACGCGTGCGGGGGGAAGAGCGCCTGGCGTAGCAACGGGCTGACCAGGAAGGCGGGTCCGATGGAACTGGCAGCGATCATCATGCCCAGAACGACGACGAGCGTGAAGGGTGCCAGCCCACGCTCTTTGCCCTGCACTTCCAGGTAAAGGTAGATCAGGGCGGTAGCGAGCCCGACCAGTGAAAGTGTTTCACCAAGATTGGTGGGCGGCCCGAAGCCGCGCGTCAAGCCCAGGACGGCCAGCCCGAAACCATGTGCCACGACCGCCAGCCAGAGCAGCGACGACGCCCATACGCCGATCCGCTCGTCGCCGCGCCGGAACCACATGAGATAAGAAACCAGGGCCACACCGTAGAGCGTGGTCGCCCCCCAGAAGGACGCAAGTTGGCCGAGATCCAAGGCAATGCCTCCAGGCGCGCCTGATGCTCCGGGGCACAGAGGTCCCCGGACAGCATCAAGACCTTAGGTCAGACGCCGCCACAGCGGCAATCCCACTGTTGTGATCTGCGCCCCTCAGTCCGCCAGGCGACGGATCACGAGCAAGGTAACGTCATCGGCGAGGGGGGAATGGCCGCCGAAGGCCCGCAGCCGCTCCAGCATGCGGGCGCAGATCTGGCTGGCGTCCAGCCCCTCGGCCATCGAAGAGCGCATCTCCTGCTCCAGACGCGGCAGGCCGAACTCCTCGTCTTCGTTCTCGTCCAGCCGCTCCACCACACCATCGGAATAGAGCACGATGAGGTCGCCCGGACCGATGCGCAGCATGTGCCGCCCGTACTCCGCGTCCTCGAGCGGACCCATTACGATGCCGGTCGAGCGCATCGTATCCAGGCTGCCGTCGGCTCTGAGGATGAGGCCAGGATCGTGACCGGCGTTGGTCCAGGTGATGTTGCCGTCACTCTCGAGTTCGGCGTAGAGCAGGCTCACGAAACGACTGGTCAGACCACTACGATGGATCACCCGGTTGAGACGACGCAATACCGCGGTGATCTTGAGGTCCCTCTCCACAGCCATGCGCAAGCCGGTGACCACATCACGGGCCTGCAGGGCCGCTGGCAAGCCGTGCCCGGACGCGTCACCGACTGCGATCCCGAGTATGCCGGGCGCTACTTCGATGAGGTCGAGGATGTCGCCGCCGACCTCGTCGGCCGGGATCGACTGGCCGGCAATGTCATAGCCAGACAGCTCCGGCATGCGGCGTGGAAGCAGGCTGAGCTGGATGTCGCGGGCCTCGCGAATCTGGCCCTCGATGCTGATCTCCTTGAGGCGATGCGAGATGGCATAGCGCAGCGCATTCAGGGTGAGCATGACCTCGTTGAGATCAGCCCCATCATCGATGCCGAAGGCGACTACGTAGTCGCGCTTGGCGCCCAGGTAGAAGGCCGCGAAGGCGCCCACGCCGAGCCGGCTCTCGATCTCGGAGTCATAGTGCTCGCTGTCGGGCAAGAAGTACGTGACGCGGTGTGCTTCGAGCTGCTCGAAAACCGGGTAGGTCGACTCCACCCGCTCGCCCAGCAGTTCCTTGCCACGCGCACCGAAGCTGCGCACGATCTCGTACTGTCGCCGGTCGCGCCGGTAGAGACGCCCCGAACTGAGGACGCTCTCCTCGCCCATCACGTGCTCGGCAAGCCGGCTGAGGATGCCGGTGAGCATCGACTCCAGGCCATCTTCCTCGTCGATCTGACGCAGGATATCCTCGAGTTTGCGGTAGAAAGTCTTGTGGCGAAAAGCCGCTGTCTCTTTGGGCAAGGCGCACTCCACACATGGGGGACCGGTTTCTGATGGCGGCAGTAAGCAACAACACGGCGGATGCGGCAAGGGCTTCAGCGTGAGGAAATACGAAAGGCCGCGGCGCGGCTGATCAAGTCGTCCGCAATGCGGTCGTGGATGCTCACTACCAGCACGTAGTCGCCCGCTCCGAGCGCGCCGACATCCAGCTCGGTCCCCTTGACGACCAGCCCCTGCGGCGACACCCCGGTACGCTCCTGCAGGAAGTTCATCGAGGCCGGAGCCACCAGTTCCAGCTGGTCGGTGTCGGGACGCTCCCCGAAGGCCAGATCACGGATCTCGCGGTTGCTGGCATAGATCGAGTAGCGGACGTCAAAGTTGCTCCTGCCGCTGCCATCGAGCGCGAGGTTTCTCAGCTCGAAGTAGACACCAAGGGCATCAGAACCCAGCGGCACACGGTGGTCGGGTGAAGGAACGATGACTGTCGTGTATTTGACGAACTCGGTCGGAATCCTGATGTCCCAATTCCACGGCATGAAGGCTGTGGCCAGCTCGAGCCCGCTCATCTCCAACAACCCGCCCGGCTCGGCCGCAGCGACCCCCACCGTAAAGTCGGAGATGCTGCGCGCGCCGGTCACCGGCTCTGTGACTTCGACCGCGATGCGGTAGCGCCCGGCCGGCAGACGCGCACCGATCGACGCCACGAATGGGTCGCGCGCGCCCGGGTCCAGGGGGCGTCCCAGGACACCAACGATCACGGACAGGCGCGAACCAGCGCGCACGACGCGCCGCAGATGATCGACCTGTGTACCGTCGTGGTCGAACACGGCCCAATCGATCAGCGCCAGCGTGTCGCGGTCGCTGTACCAGAGCCGCTCGGCTTGCGCCTCGTCGGCCATGTCGAAGATCGCGGCAGTGGGTTCGAGCGCTACGTAGGTCTCGACCAGAGCATCCTCTCCGGCACGCGGGAAGGACACCGCTGATACGGTGACGTCGAACGGCTCGCGCCGGGTCAGCTCGGGCAAGCGAAGGGGCGCCTGCGCACGCAGATCCGCAAGGTCATTGCCCGAGCTGGCCGAAGGCGTCCAGGTAGAGCTGCGTGACCGGTCCAGGAACAGGAAGGAGATCCAGGTGCCGGGCCAGCGATAGGTCCAGATCCAGATCGGCGGTGCGTTCGGCGGCAGGAAGTGCTCGGGCGGAAAACGCACGCCCGCTGCGGCGATCGCATCGAGACGACTGGTGGATCCCCCACCGCCGGGATCGTAGAAGGTGGATGTGGGCCGCCCCCACCGCACCCACACTTCTCCGGGCGGCGTGGACCAGCCACGCCGCTTCTCGTCGTCCCGACCAAAGAGCACGTCGGCCTCAACCAGACGAGTCCAGTACTCCAGCTCGCCGGTGCTGTAACCCTGTGCCGGACGCTGGTCAGAGCTGGTCCACCATTCGGAGATCACGCGCTCGCGCATGCCTGGATGTTCGAGTACCAGCTTGAAGTCCAGGTCATCGCCCGGCTGCGGGTCCTCACCGAGTTCACGCAGCACCGCGATCGCTTCCGGACGGCTGATCACTGCGCGGGCGATCGACTCCAGATCATCGCCGTTGAGAAAGCCCTGCCCACGCTGGAAGAGATCTTCCTCACCGCGATCGGCGAGCTGCAGGGCTTCCTTGTAGCGCAGCCACGCGGTCTCCGGATCGCCAAGCCTCAGGTTTGCCGCCGCCTCGATGAACAGCCCGGCCGCCGGCCGGTGACGCGCCAGGCTGCGCGCCGCCCTGCGCGTGGCCCTGTACTCGCCAAGCGCCATTGCCGCGGCAGCAAAGCCATGCCAGACCTCACCCCGTGTCGAATCGATCTGCACCGCAGCACGCCAGATACGCCGTGAATTGCGCAGGCGCGCCTCGTCCAGATTCCTGATACCGAGGCGGAATTCCGAGCGCGCCATCACGATCGCCGACTCCACCTGATCGGGGTGACGCTGCATGACCTCCTCCATTCGGTCCCGAACGGCGGAGTGGTACTGCATCGATGCGGCCAGCTCGGCCCACAGCCAGTCTGACTCGGCATTGTCCGGATCGTACAAGGCAACCTCGTCCAGCAGCTCAAGGGCGTGCCGACGGTGCTTGGCCATGTCTGTCGAGATGTAGAGCTGAGCGAGGCGCCACTGCACGACGGCGCGCCCGGCGTCGTCTTTCTGTTCGACGAGCGCCTCGAGGCTGTCAATGCGGTCGAAAATCGCGTCGCGGTCGAGACGGGCGCCCTCGATCTCGCGCTCGCTGGATGGCAGCGACCACGATGCAATGCCAGCCTGCGGGCAAGCGCCCAGGAGCAGGGCGCAGACCAGCATCTGAATGCAGCGGCACGGGAGTCTGGAATTGCTCATGCGCGGCCCCGGCTCCTGAACCCGGAGGAGTGTGGGCGATGTCCCAGTGAATGTAGCCCCGATATCGAGGCACAATCCAGCCCCCGCGCTGGAACCCTGTCGCCTGCGGCCCTAGACTGGAGCCCGACATCCCGAATGGAGGATCCAGCATGAGCCAGCTCCCGGCCCGCGCCGACGGGCACTTGATCGTGGCCGCAATCCGCATACTCGAACACCTCGAGGAGCACCCACCGACCGAGGAGGAGATCGCCGCACTGCTGCGCTGGCACGAGGACAAGACCCGCGTGATTACACGTGAACTGGCCGATCTGGGCGCCCTGGCGGCGATTCGCTCCCCCTTCGAGGTGCGCTACAAGCTGCAGGATCCGGCCCGTGTGGACGAGCTGCCGGCCAGTTCCAATGTTTCCGATGATTTCGCGCGGGAGATCGAGGCCTTTGATGAACGCGCCACGGCCGAACAGGAGCGCATCGAGGAGATGCTCGGCAGCGCCCAACCCAAGCCCGAGGATCCATCCAAAGCGGCCCTGGAGGATGAATTCGGTGACTTCAAGGGCCGTAAGCCCAAGGACCCCTTCGGCGGCGACTGAGCCGGCTACTTGCCAGACGCCCTGCTTGGGCTATACTTGCCGATTCGTGGTCGCCTGCAGGGCGAGCATCGCCCTTTTGGGCGGCATCCACACCCGAATTTCCGGCCCCTCCTTCCATCTACTCCGGGTTTCGGCTCCGAGTATCGGCTCCAGGGGCCCCACGGCTGCAGAGGTCTGATCATGTCAAAGCGTTGCCAGGTCACCGGCAAGACCCCCATGACGGGGCACAACATCAGCCACGCCCACAACGTGAGCAAGCGGCGCTTCCTGCCGAACCTGCAGCGCAAGCGCTTCTGGTCGCACGAGGAAAAGCGCTGGGTAACGCTGACCGTCAGCGCGCGCGGGATCCGGACCATCTCCAAGAAGGGGATCGACGTCGTCCTGCGCGAGATGCGCAAGCGCGGCGAAAAGGTCTGAGTCTACTCCCTTTCATGGCAGACTCCGACGTCGAAGACCGCCCCCACGGGTGGTCTTCTTCGTTAAGAACTGTTTGGGGTCAGGCCGTGTCCCAATTCGTGTGCGGGGCCCGGTTGTGCAGGATCCAGTCACGCAGGATCTCGCCGTAGCCGTGGTTGTCGATCCCGTGCTCGGCGAAGTAGGGCCGCAGGATCCGGTTCAGTTCGGGCAGGTTGTAGAAGGGCACACTCTGGAAGTAGTGGTGCTCAAGGTGGAAGTTCGACCACAGGAACAGGAAATGCCATGCCGCGTTGCCATCGACACGCGTGCTCCATTTGCGCGGGTCCGAGGGATCGATGCGGTAGTGCTGGCCGAGCCGGTTCAGCGTGAATGCGATTGGAAATACGAGCAGGTAGGGCACCAGGTAGGCACGGATGGCGGGCACGATGCCACCAGCCCAGAGCAACAGCGCAAAGACCACCACGTGCACGGCGATCGTGAGCAGACGCTCGCGCGCGATCGTGCGCTGCAACTCCGCTGAATAGCTCGCATTCTCCCGCCGCGCGGCGCTGAAGTAGATCGGTATCAGGGCCGGGGTCATGTAGAGCAGCTTGTACCAGCGGGCGTTGCGGCGCGGCGACAGGTGCGCGCGCTTGGGATCATCGGTGCTGCTGCCCAGATTCTCGTGGTGGTCCATGTGCCAGCGGTGGAACTGCGAGGCGCTGATTCCGCTCGGGATGGCATAGGCCAGAGCGAGCAGACGCATCCAGCGTGGGTGGCGGCCCACGAAGATCGCCTCGTGCACCTGCTCGTGCAGCAGCACCGTGAAGTTGAAGATCACGAAGCCCTCGAGCAACGCAGCCGGGATCCAGATCCAGGGCTGGCTGAACTTCCAGGCCACCGCTCCGGTCAGCAACAGCAGCACGAACTGCCGCAGCACGATCGCGAAGTGCAGGGCCGGACGACGTCGGTGCAGGCGCTTGAGCACATCCTGCGGCAGGACCTGCCCAAGTTCACGGCGCAGCTCGGCGGCGTCCCGCGCGTAGCTGCGAGCCTTGGCCTGGGCCTGGGGGTCTGGTGCGGTTGCGGTCATACTGCTCATCGGGCCGTGGGCCAGGTCTCAGGGTACTGACTCCAGTTTAGCCAAGTCTGCCGGGGGCGCGCAAACCGGGCATGGAGAAGCCCCCGGGCCGGCAGACCAGGGGGCCTCAGAGAAACCATGGCGACCGGGTGGAGGGTCGGACGCCTGGCTCTAGGTCAGGAACGTAAAAAGCGATTGGTCAATCCCGCCACAATTTCGGCACAACTGGCCGTTTCAGGGCAGTCAGCGGGCCGGAAACGGGCACGGAAGAGCCCCGTCCGCAATGGACGGGGCTCTTCGAAGAGTGGCGGGAGCGACGAGACTTGAACTCGCGACCTCCGGCTTGACAGGCCGGCGTTCTAACCAAACTGAACTACGCCCCCGCGAGGCGAGCGGGAAACCTAAGCACAGGCCCCCACCCTGTCAAACACCAGCCTGGGCCGACCCCCGGCGCCGGATCGTCGTCCCCGGCCGGATTGTGGCCCCCGGATAGTAGGCGTCCAGGATCTCCCGGGCGCTCTGGCCAGCCCGGGCACGGCCCAGCGCACCGGTCTGGCAAAGACCCACCCCATGCCCGAATCCAGCGCCACGAACCACGACTGCGACCAGTGCACCGTCCTGCCGTTTTTCCTCGATCCTGAACATCGTGCTGCGCAGTATGGCAAAGCGCGAGTGGGACGGGCGCAGCACCCAGCGGATCCGGTCACCCCACACCGTGAAACTGTCGCGGTCGGTGTGGATGCCCAGACGCTGGACCCGGCCCGAGGCGTCGCGCCCGAGCACCTCGACAGACTCGAGTACGCCAAATTCCTGCGGCCCGATCTCGCGCTCGAGTTCTTCGCCCAGGTGCTCGCGCATCTTCTGCGCGAGTTCGCGTGCACTCCACTCCTCGACCCAGCGGAACTGCGCACTCTCCCGGCACCAGCTCCTGCCACGCACGTCCGCGTCGCGCCGGCCGGTCAGGTAGGGTGCACCCTCACGGTCCCAGACATCGGTGAGCGTCGAGGTATGTCCGCCGCAGGTGGACGAGTAATAGGCCCGGGCCAGCTCACCATCGAAGATGATTACTTGCCCGCTGGTCTCGCGCACTGCGCGGTCGGTGATCGGCGCGGTGCCGGTGTGGCCGCGATAGACCTGATCGCGCGTATCCGCATAGAGGTCAAAGCCCAGCGATTCCCAGCGTCCGAGATGGCGCAGCGTGTAGGTGCGCGCGGCGATGGCCTGGGCCTTCACCGCCTCGAGCGCGTCGTCACCCGGTCGACCGATTTCCCACGGCACCACACCGCGCAGGTACTCCTCGATCGCCACCAGGTTGACCAGCGTGATCCCGCCCCACGTCGCCTTCTGCACGATCAGGGCGCCACCAAAGATGTCCGGGCCGAGGCGCCACTCGCCCGAGCCGTACAGGTGGACGGGGCCAGGACCCAGTGCGTGTGTCTGGCCCGAATACTCGAGTTCGATCTGCCCGTTTACCTCTCGCAGCCGGGCATCACCCTTGCCGACTTCACCCTGCACGTTCTGGTCGCGCCAGTGGAATCCACCCGTGTTGCCCAGCGTCACTTCGCTGACCGCGACACGCAGTGCCACGCGGACGGCATCCTCACCGTCGATACGTCCGGTAGTCATGCTTGGCGGATCGCCGCAGGCGGCCAGGAGGAGCAGCAAAATCAGTAACGCGCACGGTCTCAGGTATGTCGTCTTGCCCCTCACTCCCCCACCCCCGATCCGGAGTAGAGTGCACCAGCAACACAGTCACGACCCGCGCCAGTCAGGGCTGCGAGATCGCAGTGTGTACCGCGCGCGCGCATCAGGGCCAGCCAGGCAAAATCGACGGCCTCCTTGGCGTCACCATTCTCGCCGATGGACTCGATCGGCTCGACTGACAGATCGCCGAGGGCCGTTGTAAGTGAATGCATGAGCGCGCGGTTGTGGCGTCCGCCTCCGGTGACGAGCATCCGGGTACGCTGGCCGCGTCGCCAGTCTGCCGGTAATGAAGCAATCTGGTCTGCAATCGCGGCGACGGAGATGGCCACCAGCGTCGCCATCCGGTCCGCGTCATCCATCGAGACGGGGCAGGCCTGCAGGAATGCCTCCAGCCAGTGCTCGCCGAATTGCTCGCGCCCACCGCTACGCCCGAGGGGCAGGGAGAACCAGGCATCCTCCAGCATCCGCGCTACCACGTCGGGATCGACTTCGCCGTGTGCAGCGAGTTCCCCGCCGGCATCGAAATGCCGCGTCCCGCCACTGATGCGCCGCATCCAGGCGTCGAGCACGAGGTTGGCCGGACCGGCGTCACCGGCATGCAGATCGCCGCTCGAATTCGCAGCGGCGGGGATCGCGGTGAAGTTGGCGATGCCGCCGAGATTGAGGATGATGCGGTCCTCATCCTGGTCCGCGCGCAGACGCAGGTCGGCCACAGGCGCCAGCGGCGCGCCCTGCCCACCCAATGCGATGTCGGCACTGCGGAAGTCGCAGGCCACGTCGCGCCCGCTGAGCGCGGCCAGCGCGGCCCCGTTGAGCAATTGCCAGCCGTGACCCCCTTGACTGCCTGGGTCACCGGGGTCACCGGGTGCGTGCGCAACCGTCACGCCGTGCGCGCCGATCAACATGGCCGCGTGCTCTGGATCGACGAGTTCCAGGGCCCGCACATGATCGCGGGCCAACGCGAAGCCAAGCTGGCTCAACTGCGCCGCCGTGGTCGCGCCGCCTGAGGCGATTTCACGCAGGCGTTCGGTGCTCACCTCGCTGAAATCGGCGGTCTCGAATTCCTCGAGCGTCGCGTGGCCTTCAGGATCAAAGTGAACGCGGGCGGCATCGATGCCATCCAGACTCGTCCCCACCATCATGCCGATGACGCGGGTTGCAGACACGCTCACGCGCTCCGCCCCTGCACGGCCCCGCGCAAATGGCCCTGTACAGCAGCCAGGCGTCGGTCTGCTTCTTCCAGTGTGATCTCCTCGCGCGCCATGAGTACCGCCGGCTTGACGCGCGACCCGGTCAGCTCGAGCAGGGCGGCGGCCCGGTCGTAGTCCACGCCGCCGAGTTCCATGACCAGACCACGCGCACGCTGCACCAACTTCTCGCTGGTCGGCGCCACGTCGACCATCAGGTTCTCGTAGGTCTTGCCCCAACGCACCATCGCCGCCGTGGTGATCATGGTCAGCATCATCTTCTGGGACAACGCTGCCTTCATGCGTGTGCTGCCGGTGATGGCCTCTGGTCCGGTCACGACCTCGATGACCAGGTCCGCCGGTGTCGTGCCCTCTGAGTCCATGGAGTTGCAGACCAGGAAGGCCGTGAAGGCGCCACGCGAGGAAGCCTCCCTCAGCGCGGCCCGCACGAATGGCGTGCGCCGGCTGGCCGAGATTCCGACCACGACATCGTCACTGCCCACGGACGCTGCGTCGATCGCCGCCACGCCCTCTTCTTCGCGATCCTCCACGCCTTCCGCGCTGCGAATCAGCGTCTCGTAGCCGCCGGCGATCAGGCCCACCACGGTCGCCGGATCGGTGCTGAAGGTGGGCGGGCACTCTGCTGCGTCCAGGACACCCAGGCGCCCTGAGGTTCCTGCGCCAACGTAGAGCAGTCGCCCGCCGGCCCGGAAGGCATCGACGATATGGTCGACCAGTATGGCCAGCTCATCCAGGCGTGCCTGCACGCAGTCGAGGACCGTGCGGTCCTCGGCATGGATCATTTCCAGGACTTCCCGTGTTCCGGCGAGGTCGATCTCCCGCGTACGCGGATTGCGGGCCTCGGTGCTCAGCCCGCGCAGGAGTTCGAATAGGGTGCGGTCGTTCAGGTCGGATCTCCCCGGCTCGACCGCTCCCTGTGGGCGATCAACGCATGATGACGATTCGCCCCATGTCGCTGCGGGCGGATCCAGCCGGACCCTCGACGCTGATCCGGTAGAAATAGGTGCCGTTGGCCAGCTCATCGCCGCCACGGTCGCGCGCATCGAAGTCCAGCACGATGGCCGTGACCGGCGTCGGCCGGTACTCGCGCGAGCTCACCTCGTTGCCGGCGAGATCGTACACGCTGAGCCGGGCCCGATCCACCGTCCCCTCGACCTCGACGACAACACGCGCCTCACCCTGCATCGGGTTTGGGAAGACCACGTGGCGCAAGACCTTCAACGCACCTGTTCCCGGCCCCTGCCCACCACCGGCCACCAGTGTGCTGTGGCCCTGCAGGATCAGGTTCAGGACGCCGGGCTCCTCGCCCGCGCGACCCAGTGCATCGAAGCTCACGATCCAGTCCCGCCCGCTACCCACCTTGTCCAGGGCCAGGATGTCCACGCCGATGTAGTCGATGACGATGTCGCTGTCGATGAGGTCCACCGGGCTCGCGAACTCCACGCGCATCGAACGCACCACGCCCTCCTCGAACGGAACATTCGAGCCGGGTACCACCGGTTCGCCATCGACAAAGAAATCCAGGGGCAGCCCCACCTGCAGGCCAAGCACGGTGCGACGCAGGCCGGGCCTTGCCTCATCGAAAGTCGCGATCTCCACGCTGTAGGCCTGCGGGTAGACCGGCACGGCCAGGGCGAGCTGCGCGAGGCGCGGGTCAGGCCCGGTGAGCGGTGGCAGCAGAGCCGAGTAGTCGCGACCCTCGCTGTCGGTGATTTCCACATGCGACAGGCCCGTCTCGTCCACGAGGTCGAGGTCGATGCCTACTGTGGCCAGCCCCGCATCGGCGACCAGGAAGGCCCCCTCACCGAGCGGGCTGCCGTCGTGCGTTGCCTCCATGCGCGGCGCCCCGGCGTCCATGCGCAGCAAGGGATCACCGAGCAGGTTGTACTGCGAGACCATTTCGTCCACGCGATAGAGGCTCAGCGGCAAGGTCTCCAGTTCGGCCCGCGCCATCACATCGCCAAGGATCCACTGGTTACGCAGGCCAGCGCCGAAGACCGGCGAGTCGGTCACGCGTCGCACGAACATGGTTTCGCCCAGCACTTGCATGAACGCGGCGTTGGGCGTCAGGAACTCGAATCCACTGCTGCCATATGTCGCGATCGCACCTGCCCGCGCCGGCCGCATCAGAAGCTCGCCCAGCGACGGCCCCTCCCGGCCTTCCTCGGAGCGCAGGAAATCCGATACGTGGCAGCCCATTCCGAAGAAAACGAAGGGACGTCCGTCATTACGGAGCAAGGAGAGTGAGCCTGTCAGGACGAGGTTCTCGTGACCAAGCACGTTGAAGTTG
>Ga0164313_10000909_pt1 | contig 25196 bp, 16 predicted proteins | sample GuaBasSedimGuay4_FD_113735 | JGI IMG/M metagenome (GOLD analysis project Ga0164313, IMG submission 113735) | Subseafloor sediment microbial communities from Guaymas Basin, Gulf of California, Mexico - Guay4, Core 4569-4, 0-3 cm | ecosystem: Environmental > Aquatic > Marine > Hydrothermal vents... | reverse complement strand
TTTGTATTCCCCGGAGTTGACCCGGAAGCCGGTGAAATAAGTGAAGGCCGAGTAAAGCAGTCCCAGGGAGTGGGGGAAGTGCAGCTCTTCCAGGATGTCGACGCGGTTGCCGGTGCCGTGGCCCAGGGAAGTGGTGGCCCATTCGCCGACCCCGTCCATGGTCAACACGGCCGCGCTTTCAAATGGGCTGGGGAAAAAGGCGCTGGCCGCGTGCGATTCGTGGTGCTCGCAGAAATAAAGATTTTTCGCGCGACCGCCGCCGGCCTCGCGCAGGGCGTTTTCGATGTCCGTGGGGATCCACAATTTTTCCTGAAGCCACAGGGGAATGGCCATCATGAACGGTTGCAAACCCCGGGGCGCCACCGAGAAATAGGTCTTGGCGATGCGACCGAACTTGGTCAGGGGTTTGTCGTAGAAAACCACCGCGTCGACACCGTTTTTAGCCACCCCGCCTTCGGCGAGACAGTAGCGGACGGAATTAATGGGGAAGGCGGAATCGTGTTTGCGCCTGGTGAAGCGCTCTTCCTGGGCGGCAGCAGTCACTTTCCCGTCCTGGACCAGACAGGCCGCCGAATCGTGGTAGTACGCGGAGATACCGAGGATGTTCATGGCCGTTGTGATCCTTCCGGGCCGCGGGCGGTGCCGACGGGATGCAGGTGGGCCCGGGCATCCCGGTCTTCCCGCAGGAACTGCCTGTCGATATTTTCGTCGCGTGACTTGGAGGATCTTTTGACCCAGTAGGTCCACTGCGGGTCCCGGAATTTACGGTGCAGGGGATCGCGGCTTTGCAGACGCAGGATCAAGGCCACTGGAGTAAAAAAGAGAAAAAAGAAGGGGACCAGCAGCAGGTAGGTGAGCGCATTTCCGACAACTCTGCCCAACCAGCGTCCAAAACCGTGAATGGGCCGGTAGGCCCGGGGGGAAACAAGCCCCAGAACCAGTATGAAACCAGCGAGGGCCCAGACCACCTGAGCAAAAAGATGATGGTGAAGAACAAAATAAAGCGCTCCGCCCACCAACCCCATGACCATGGCCTGGATAATGGCTCCGCGGCGAAGACCGGCCGCGGCGGCAACGGAGCCGGAATCGGTGGATGAGCGCCAGTCCCAGGTGGCCTGCATGACGCGTCGGGTGGAGTTTGCCTGCATATGGTCGCCTTAATCTGAAGGCCAGTGGGATGCGATACAGGCCGCTCCACCCTGGGGTGGGGCGGCCTGTCAACCCTGAGTCAGGGTCAGCTTCTGATCTTGCCGATCTCGTCGGTCAAGGTCGGCACGATGTCGAACAGATCGCCAACGATGCCGTAGTCCGCCACCTTGAAGATGGGGGCGTTGGCATCCTTGTTGATCGCCACGATACACTTGCTGCTGCTCATGCCGGCCAGGTGCTGGATGGCGCCGCTGATGCCGCAGGCAATGTACAGGTTCGGCCCGACGGTCTTGCCGGTCTGCCCCACCTGATGGGAGTATTCAACCCAGCCGGCGTCGACGATGGCCCGGCTGGCGCCGGCGGCGGCGCCCAGGGAGTCGGCCAGCTTCTCGATCATTGCAAAATTCTCGGCGCCCTTGATGCCCCGGCCGCCGGAAACGATGGCTTCGGCCTCGGTCAATTCGATCTTGCCGCCACCGCCCGCCTCGATCCGTTCCACGACTGCCTTGGCGTCGATCCCGGAGACACCGGCGTCGAAAGTTTCGCCGGTGGCAGGTGCGGCCTTTTCTTCAAGGATGAAGGCGTTGGGCCGGATACCCACGACAGCCATGGCCGTGTTGACAACAACATCGGCGAAGCACTTGCCCGCGAAGATGGGGCGCCGCACTTCCCAGCCGCCGTCATGTTTGAGACCCACGGCGTCGCTGATGCAGGCGCAATCCAGCTTGGCCGCGACCTTGGGCCCGAGATCCTTGCCCATGGCCGTGGAGCCGATGAGCAGGATGTCCGGTCCGGCCGCCTTGCAGAAGGCAGCCAGGGCGGTCCCGTAGATTTCACTGTTGTAGATGTTGAACTCATCGCCGGTGGCGGACCAGACCTTGTCGGCCCCGTACTTTCCGGCTTCGGCTGCGGCCGCGGCGGGGTCGCCCCCCAGGATGACGCTCCACACTTCGCCACCGCCGGCGTCGGCGATGCGGCGGGCTTCGCTGATCATCTGCCAGGCCACCTTTTTCATGGCGCCGTCCCGCTGTTCGATGAATACGGCTATGTTCGGCATATCAAAACTCCCCTCGGCCATGGGCCGGGTTGGAAAACGCGGGTCTTAGATCACCTTGGCTTCTTCATGAAGCAGGCGGGCCAGTTCTTTGGCGGCGGCGGCCGGTTCATCGGCCTCGACCAGTTTGCATTCGGCCCGCGCCGGAGGCGGGGAGTAGAGCTTGACCGTGACCATGCTGGCCGGGACTTCGATGCCCAGGTCGGCGCAGGTCAGGGTTTCCATGGGTTTCATGCCGGCCTTCATGATGTTGGGCAGGCTCGGCAGGCGGGGCTCGTTCAACCCCTTCTGGCAGGTCAGCACCGCGGGCAGGGACGCCTTGACGATCTCCTTGCCGCCCTCGATTTCCCGGTGGGCAATCAGGGATCCGTCGCCCAGTTCGAGTTTCGTGATGGTCGAAACATGGGGCAGACCCATCTTCTCGGCCACCATGATGCCGACCTGTCCGCTGTCGTCGTCGATGGCCTTGATGCCGAAAAGGATAAGGTCGAAGGAATCGCGAGCCAGGGCGGCGGTCAGAACCGTGGCCAGGGCAGTCTCGTCGGCACCGTCGAGGGCGGGATCGGTGATGATCACGGCCTTGTCGCAGCCCACGGCCAGACAATCTTTCTTGAGGGTTTCCTTGACGGTGTCGGGACCGATGGTGATGGCCGTCACTTCGACTTCGCCACCGGCATCCTTGATCTTGATGGCCTCTTCGACGGCGTAGGCGTCGTAGGGGTTCAGGACCCTGGTGAATCCTGATTCGTCCAGTTCGGCGGCGGGCGCCGCCAGATTGATCCTGGTTTCCGAATCGGGAACCTGCTTAACACATACGGCTATCTTCATGGTTCCTCCCGGGGGCGTTTGGCGCCCCGTTCTGGTTGCAAAAGAGGGACTGGAAATCGTGTGTACCAATAATAAAAGGTGGATTTGCGGTCGTCAATTTTCCAACAACCAGGTTTGGCCTTGCCACATCCCGAAAATACAGGAATCTTTGTAGTCTGTAAGGCGTATAGTGTCGAATCGGTCGGTTATACCGGCCCATTTTTCAACCCGTTTGATAATGAAAGGGCATGGAATAAGATGGCCTGGAACCGAACAGCTGATCGGAGAGGTGTCCCGGTGCTGCTGATGGCGCTGTCCCTGATCCTTCTGGTGGGAAGCAGCGGATGTGGAGACGGGGGTGGGGATCAGGCGGCCCATGGTGGCCAGGGCAAGGGTCCCGCAGCCGGTGCTCACGCAAAGGGCCAGCGGCCCGCCCAGCCAGCTATCCCGGTCGCGGTGACCCGTGTGGTCAGCGGTTCCATTTCCAGTTATTACCGGGCCACAGCTACCCTCGAGGCCGAAAAGGAAGCCCAGATCCTGGCCCGGGTGACGGGTGTCGTGGAGACGATTCTGGCGGAGGAGGGGGACCAGGTCACCGCCGGTGACCCTCTCCTGAAGGTGGATAACGACGAATACCGCTATCGCCTGGAACAGGCCGCCGCGTCCACGGCCAACCTTCGCTCGCGATATGAGCGCATGGAAAAAATGATGAAGGAAGAGTTGGCCACGGAGGAGGAATATCAGGCCGTCCGCAGCGAACTGGCCAGCGCCGAGGCCAACGAAGGGCTCGCGCGGCTTGCCCTGTCGCATACCACCGTAACAGCTCCCTTCAGCGGTCGCGTCACCGGGAGGCTGGTGGATGTGGGGCAGAACCTGACCATGGGCGACGCGGTGATGATCATGGCTGATTTCGATCCCCTGCTGGCGCGGGTCCATGTGCCCAGCCGGGAATTCAAGAAGCTCCAGGCCGACCAGCCGGTCAACCTGGTGCTGGACAGCACCGGGACCCTGCTGGCAGGGCGTATCAAATTGATCAGTCCGGTCATCGACCCCACCAGCGGGACCATCAAACTTACCATCGAGGTGCCGGACTACCCGGACCAGACCCGGCCGGGGGATTTTGCCCAGGTGCAGATCGTGACTGAGAGGCGCGACCAGGTAATCCTGGTGCCCCGCATCGCGGTCCTGACCGACAAGGGAGAATCGGTGGTCTACACCGTGATCCCGGCGGAAGAACCCGCTGCTGAACCCACCGCCGAGCGGCGCATTGTAGAGGTGGGCTTCACCGACGATGATCGCGCCCAGATCCTGTCGGGCCTGGCCGTGGATGAAACCGTGGTGGTCAAGGGCCAGCGTTCCCTGAAAAACGGCTCCCCCCTCAAAATCCTTGAAGACGATTCAGGGGCGGGCAACTGATGCAGACGATAGTCAGTCTGGCTGTCCGGCGCCGGGTCAGCGTAGTGATGGCCGCGCTGGCGGTCATCGCCTTCGGGCTGGTCGGTTACAACCGGCTTTCCCTCGAGCTGTTTCCGGACATCACCTATCCCTCCATCACCGTGCAGACCGATTTTCCCGACACCGCTCCCCAGGAAGTCGAAAACCTGGTCACCCGCCCGGTGGAAGAGGCCGTCGGCGTGCTGCGCGGACTGCAGACTATCCACTCGGTATCGCGGGCGGGCATGTCCGAGGTCACCCTGGAGTTCGAGTGGGGTTCGGACATGGACCTCCTGTCCATGGAAGTCCGGGAGATGCTCGACCGGTTGGTCCTGCCCGATGAGGCCACCGATCCGGTGGTTCTGCGCTTCGACCCCAGCCTGGACCCCATCATTCGTCTGGCCCTGGCCGGAGACAGCGATCTGACCACGTTGCGCCGCCTGGCCGACCGGCAGATCAAACAGGATTTCGAAACGGTCAAGGGCGTGGCGGCAGCGGGTATCAAGGGCGGGCTGGAAGAGGAAATCCAGATCGAGATCGACCAGGAGCGTCTGGCGGCCCTGGGCATCCCTCTCGACAGGGTCCGGCAGGTCGTGGGTGTCAGCAACGTGAACCTGCCCGGCGGTGCCCTGCGCGGACGGGATAGCCAATATCTCATCCGCACCATCAACGAGTTCCAGGACGTGGAGGAGATCGCCAACCTGATCATCGTCCACAACGAGGGCGCCTCGGTGCGCTTGCGCGATGTGGCGACGGTGCGGTGGGGCAGCCGGGAACGCGAAGAGATCACGCGGGTGAACGGGCATGAATCCGTGGAAATCTCTTTCTACAAGGAGGGCGACGCCAACACCGTGACGGTGGCCCGCCGCCTGCGGGAGCGGATCGCCGAATGGCAGGACGGAAAACTTCCCGAAGGCGCTTCGCTGACGGTTCTTTTCGACCAGTCCCAGTTTATCCAGCAGGCGGTCGACGAGGTGCGCAACGCCGCCTTGATCGGCGGGGTGCTGGCGATCATTGTCCTGTTCCTGTTCCTGAAGGACGCGCGCAGCACGCTGATCATTGCCACTTCGATTCCCATCTCCGTCATCGCGACCTTTATCGCGATGTACAAGATGGACATTTCCCTGAACATCATGTCCCTCGGTGGCCTGACCCTGGGCATTGGAATGTTGGTGGACAATTCGATCGTTGTGCTGGAATCCATATTCCGCAAGCGGAAGGAAGGGCAGTCCCTGTTCGCGTCCGCCGTCAACGGCACCTCCGAGGTCGGAGGTGCGGTGGTGGCTTCCACGTTGACCACCGTGGCCGTGTTCTTGCCCATCGTGTTTGTCGAAGGGGTGGCCGGACAGTTGTTCCGCGACCAGGCCCTGACCGTGACCTTCAGCATCCTGGCCTCGCTGGTGGTGGCCGTGACGGTGATCCCCATGCTGAGCGCCGCGGGCGGTCGATTACCGCGGGCTGACCGGGTGGCCGAAACCTTGAAGGAGAGTTCGGCGGGCAACTCGCCGGCGGAAACGGGCTCCGACCTGACCCTGGGCTGGTTTTCGAAACTTTACGACCGTCTGCTCAAGGGTTCCCTCAGGTTCAGATATCTGACTCTGCTGGTCGGGTTCGGGCTGTTCTTCGCGGCCCTTGGTGCGGTGGGTCTCCTGGGCACCGAGCTCATTCCGGAACTGAGTGAAGGTGAATTCTTTTTCGAAGTCAAATTGCCGGAGGGCGCCTCCCTGGCAGCCACCGATCGGTCCATCAAGCTGATGGAGACCGCCGCGGGAAGCGAAACCGCGGTGGACCGTTATTATGCGACGGTGGGCAGCCGGCTGGTGTCCGGCGGGATGTCCCTGAACACCAAAGCCGAAAACCTGGGCCAGCTGAACCTGGTGATGAAGGATCGGTCCGACAGCGAAGGCGAACTGGCCGTCGCCGAACGCCTGCGCCAGGAGTTTTCCGCCCTGCCCGACCTGGAGATCAAGTTCGGGCGGCCTTCCTACTTCAGCCTCAAGACACCGATCGAGGTTCTCATCTTCGGCTACGATCTCGACCTTCTGCGCTCCTACTCCCTGGAACTGGTCGGTAAAATGAACGCGGTACCGGGTCTGGCCGATGTGCGTTCTTCCCTGGAGGCGGGCAATCCCGAACTCCAAATCGTTTTTGACCGGGAGCGCCTGGCCGCCCTGGGCCTGGATATGGGTGTGCTTTCTGAAACCCTGAAAAACAGGGTCCTGGGAGTGGTGCCCACCAAGTTCAAGGAACAGGATCGCCAGATCGACATCCGTATCCGCAACCGGGAAAGTAATCGGCAAACGGTGAACGACGTTCGCAACCTCATCATTCCCGGACCGAACGGAGAGCCCCTGCGGTTGCTGTCGGTGGCCAGGGTAACGGAGGCTCGGGGCCCGGCGGAAATCCATCGGCTGCAGCAGCAGCGTGCGGCCGTGATCTCCGCCAACCTGGACGGGCGTGGCCTCGGCGCGGTCATCAACGATGTTCAGCGCGTGATGGACGACATGCCCCGAACCGCGGGCCTGTCCCTGGATCTGGGCGGACAGAACAAGGAAATGCAGGTCAGCTTCGGCAGTCTGCGCTTCGCTATCCTGTTGGCCATTTTCCTGGTCTACCTGGTCATGGCCGCGACGTTTGAATCATTTCTGCACCCTTTCCTGGTGCTGTTCACCATACCCCTGGCGCTGGTCGGCGTGGTGGCCGGCCTGCTGGCGACTTCCACCCAGATAACCGTCATTGTGCTGATCGGGACGGTGATGCTGGTGGGGATCGTGGTCAATAACGCCATCGTTCTCATCGATACCATCAACCGCCTGCGGCGTGATGGAGTTGCCAAACGCGAGGCCGTAATAAAGGCGGGACACATCAGGTTGAGACCTATCCTGATGACGACTCTGACGACCATCCTGGGATTGATGCCCATGGCCCTGGCCTGGGGCGAGGGCGCCGAGTTGCGATCCCCCCTGGCGATCACTGTGGCCAGCGGACTGGCCCTGAGCACTCTGCTGACCCTGGTGGTCATCCCCGCGGCCTACCTGGTGGTGCCGTCGCGGGTGGGCAAAGAAGATTGAGAGGAAACCGTTCATGACGCTCCCGGAACTGGCCATCAAACGGCCCGTCACCACCTTGATGGTGCTGGTGAGCATCGTTGTGCTCGGTCTCGTGGCCCTGGCCCGGCTGCCGCTGGCCTTCATGCCGGATATTACGGAACCAGAACTGTTTATACATCTTCCTTACGACAATGCTTCACCCGAACAGGTGGAGCGCATGATCGTCCGGCCGGTCGAAGACGCCGTCGGCAGCGTGCGTGGATTGCAGAGCATGTGGTCCCGTTGCGGCAGCGACGGCGGGCGCATCAGGTTGGATTTCGCCTGGGACGTGGACATGCATCTGGCCCGGGTCGAAGTGTGGGAGCGCATCGACCGGATCCGGGGGGAACTGCCCGAGGACATCGGCGACATCCAGGTCTCGACCAACTGGGATTCGCGGGACACGGACCAGCCGGTGCTGGAGGGGCGCCTCAGTTCACCGCGCGATCTGAGTGAAAGCTATGACTTGCTGGAGAGGAAGATCATCCGGCCCCTGGAGCGGGTGTCGGGCGTCGCCCAGGTCCGTCTGGACGGGGTGAATCCACGGGAAGTCCGGATCAACCTGCGGGTGGCGGACCTCGATCTGCACGGCGTCGACGTCAGGGACGTGGCCCGCGCCTTGCGCACCGGAAATTTTGACCAGTCCCTGGGCAAGATCACCTCGAAGGATTCCCGTTGGACCTTGCGCACAATCGGAACCTTCGGCAACGTCGACCAGATCAGCAACCTGCCCTTGCGCGCTGATGGCCTGCGCTTGTCCGACGTGGCGGACGTGGTCTACCAGGAGCCGCCCCTGGAATACGGGCGCCATCTCGATGGCGACTTTGCCATCGGTGTTACCGTGACCCAGGAATCCAAGGCCAACACGGTGGAAGTCTGCGACCAATTGGAAGCGGCCATCGCCCGCATGAACGACGACCCGGAACTGGAGGGCGTCAACTTCCTGGTCTGGTTCAGCCAGGGACAGGAGATCCGCAAAACCCTCAAGGATCTGACCTTCACGGGTATCTTCGGCTCCATTCTGGCCGCCCTGGTTCTCTTCGGATTCCTGCGGCGTGTTTCCACCACCCTGGTGGCCGTCAGCTGCATCCCCTTTTCGCTGATCGTGACCTGCGGCATCGTCTGGGCCCAGGGCAAATCGCTCAATACCCTGACGCTGCTTGGGCTGATCGTGGGCATCGGCATGCTGGTCGACAACGCGGTCGTGGTGATGGAAAACATCTTCCGACACCGCGAACTGGGCGCCGACCGCAAAACCGCCGCCCGCCTGGGCGCCCGTGAAGTCACCACCGCGGTGGTCGCCGCGACGCTGACTTCCGTCATCGTATTCATACCGCTGATTTTCAACAAACCCAGCGAGATGAATCTCTATCTCAAGGAATTGGGTATCACCGTCTGCCTTACCCTGCTCGCCTCGCTGTTCATCAGCCAAACGCTCATTCCCCTGGCCACCTCGTGGTACATCAAGTCCAAGCCCCGGCCCCGGGGCAAGGTCATGATAAAGATGGAGGATGTCTATCAGCGGATGCTGGCCACCAGCCTCAAACGCCGGTGGATCAGCCCGGTGGTGGGCCTGGTGGTCATCGGGTCAGCAGTCTTCCCCTACCAGCGCGTGGATATGAATTTCGACCCCAGCCAGACCGAACTTTTTGTCCAGGTCCGCTACGAATTCAGCGAGGAAATGAGCCTCGAACGCAAAGAGGAAGTGATCACCCAGGTCGAACACGTCCTCGAACCCCATCGCGAAGAGCTCATGGCGCGTTCGATCTACAGCTTCTGGAGTGACCGGTTTTCTCTGACAAGAATTTACCTCGAGGAGGGGCAGGCAAACGATGAGAACATCAACAAGGTCCGCAACTCCCTGCGCGGACTGCTGCCGGAACTGGCCGGAGTCCAACTGAAGGTCCAGGAGAACAGCATGGGCTGGCGGCGACATCGCGGCCGCGACCGGGTGGCCTTCCAGCTGGTGGGGGAGGATACCCAGGTCCTGATGGAGTTGGCCGAGGCCGCGATCCTGAAGATTGAAACGATTCCCGGCTTGATCGACGTTGAGACACGGCACGCCGAGGCCCAGCAGGAACTGCACATCGAACCGGACCGCGATCTGGCCGCCCGGTACGACATCACCCCCGATCAGGTTTCCCAGGTGGTGGGATTGACCTACCGCGGCCGCCGGTTGCAGCGGTTCCGGACCCCGGAAGGGGAGCGGGAAATGCGCCTGACCCTGGACGAGCAGGAGGTCGAGAGCCTGGACCAGCTCCAGAACCTGGTCATGCATACCCCCGAAGGTGAAAAAGTGCCCCTGGCCGCGGTGGCCGACCTGAACCAGCGCCCTGGCCGCGAGCATATCCAGAGAGACAACCGGCTGACCAGTGTCTGGGTCACGGCCCGCTATCAGGATGGAACACGTGACGACTACATTCCGCTGGTGACGCAGGCCCTGGGGGAAATGGAATTTCCCTTCGGCTACAACTGGACTTTTGGGCAGTGGGAGACCCGTCAGAAGGAACAGTCCAAGGAGTTTTTGACCAACCTTCTGCTGGCCCTGATGCTGGTGTTCGCGGTCATGGCGGGACTCTTCGAATCGGTCCGGCAGGCCCTGGCCCTGATGGTGTCGTTGCCCTTCGCCCTGTCCGGTGCGATCTGGACCCTGTACTTCACCGGGACTTCTTTCGACCAGCCCGCGGCCATCGGTCTTCTTTTGCTGATCGGCATTGTGGTCAACAACGGTATTGTCATGCTCGAGCACATCAATCAGTATCGCCGTAATGGAATGGAGAGAACCGAAGCGATGATGCGGGGCGGCCGCGAGCGCCTGCGCCCCATCATCATGACGGCGGTAACCACCTTGATCGGTCTGGTGCCCATCGTGGTCCAGAAGCCTTCCCTGGGCGGTGTCTATTACTACTCCATGGCCCTGGTGATCATGGGGGGCCTGTTCGTGAGCGCGTTCCTGACGTTGATCCTGTTACCCACGACCACGACCCTGTCCGAAGACATGTTCGGAGCCCTGGGGCGTTTTCCGCGGAAACTGTTGTCCTTTCGCAAATCGGCGCCTGAAATTTCCGCCGACCAATAATATCAGCGGAGCTTGAAACATGTCCGATCAGGAGCGCGACTTTCCCACCGTCTTTTTAGCGGAGCTGAAAGAGATCCTGGGCGTGGCGGGTTTCCACGCCGACGAAGCCACCCGGTTGGTCTACTCCCGGGACGCGTCCCACCTGACAATCGGCCAACCCTTGGCCGTGGCCCTTCCTGCCGATGATTCCCAACTCCGCCAGGTGATCGCGTTGTGTGGCAACGCAGGTGTTCCGGTAGTTTGCCGCGGCACCGGAACGGGGTTGAGCGGGGGCGCGGTGCCTGGTTCCGGGTCCGTCGTCATCGGAACCTCGCGGCTGACGGCTCTCGGCCCGGTTGATCTGACCGGCCGCAGGGTCCGGGTCCAGCCCGGAGCCCTGAACGATGGGGTATCCCGCCACTCGGCGGACTGCGGTCTTCATTTCGCCCCCGATCCCTCGAGCCAGGCCGCGGCCAGTATCGGCGGCAATATCGCCGAGAACGCGGGCGGTCCCCACTGCCTGCGACACGGCGTCACCCTGCAGCACCTTTTGCATCTGGAATGGTCCGATGACCGTGGCAGGCTTCTGCGCACGGGCCGGGGGTTGGCGGCCGAGCGAGGTCTGGATCTGGTTTCACTGCTTTGCGGCAGCGAGGGAACTCTGGGACTGGTGACCTCCTCCGACCTCAGGCTGGTGGCGAACCCCGCGGATGAGTCCACCCTTTTGGCTTTTTTCCCCGATCTGGAAGATGCCGCCCGCGCCGTGGTCGGCCTGTTGAGTGAGGGTCTGGCGCCGGTGGCGGTGGAGATGGTGGACCAGGCGATGCTGGCGGCCGTGGAGGAGGCTTTCGGTTTCGGATTTCCCACCGATGTCGAAGCGGCAATGATCGTTGAATTCGTGGGGCAACCGGAAGAGATCACCGAAGACGGTATTCGTGCCTCCGCCCTGCTGTCCGACAACGGGGCCCGTGAAGTGCGATCCGCCGCCGACGATGCCGAGCGCACCGAACTGTGGAAGTGCCGCAAGAAAGCCTTCGGCGCGGTGGGGCGCCTGGCGCCCAGTTATGTCACCATGGATGTGGTTGTCCCATTGGGTGAACTGCCGGGACTGGTACGGGAAATCCAGGTCATCAAGGCTGAACACGGGGTGAATATCGCCACCGCCTTCCATGCCGGGGACGGCAACCTGCACCCCGGTGTGCACTACGACGACCGGGATCCCGATCAGACCCGCCGCGCCCACGCGGCCGCCGATTCCATTATCAGGGCGGCCCTGGACAGGGATGGAAGTGTCACCGGAGAACATGGCGTGGGGATTGAAAAACTCCATGTGGTGCCCTGGCAGATCGACGGTGAATCGGCGCGCCTGCAACGGGGCATCAAGGATATTTTCGATCCCGGGAACATCCTGAATCCGGGTAAGCTGCATCCTCCGGCGGACGCTCACTTCCGACAGGTCAAACCCCTCCCTGACGGGATCGAATTCAAGTGGCCGAACCTGACGGTAACCGCGCCGGCGGACACTACTCTGGTCGAAATTCAAGAAACCGCCATGGAGCGGGGATTCTGGATCCCCGTCGGGGCCTTTTCCGGTAATCCGGGAATCGGACTGGGGGCCGGTGGAACGGTGGGGGACCTGGTGGCTCACCTTGTTTCCGGCCCCGCCTTTTGCGCAGCGGGAACGGCCCGCCAATACCTTCTGGAACTCTGGGCGGAAACGGGGGACAGGCGCCTTTTTCATGCAGGCGCCCCGGTGTTCAAGAACGTGGCCGGGTATGACCTGGTTCATATGCTGTGCGGTTCGGGCCGGGTTTATGCCCGTCCCCTGGCGGCGACATTTCAGCTCCGTCCGATTCCCGAAAGTGTCGGCTGCTGGCATTTCCCGCTGGCTGATCCGAACCGGCGGGAAGAGGATCTCGGCCGGCTGACGCGATTCCTGGCCCAGCGGGACGACGGATTGGGCGGTCCGGTGATGATCGTCGATACCTTCGCGGAAAATCCCGAACCTGGGGCGGTCATCCTGGTCCCGGGCCGCGACAGACCATGGGACCTGGGCCAGGTGGACAAGGACATAAAGGATATTTTGGATGTGCCTCAGTCCGTCGCGCACCGGGAATTCCCTTTCGGCCGTGCCCGGGAACTTCTGGACAGCGGCCTGATACCCGACTGGGCTCTTTCCTCGCCTGAATGGACATTTTTTGCCAGGCTGCCCGATGAGGATGCGACCCCGGGAATGTGGCCATCCACAGCCGGCAGATGGATATGGCAGGCGGCGCCGCGGCTGGTTTGGTCGCCCGACCCCGCGGCCCCGTATCCTGGTTGGCACTCCGACCTGTTCTGTACCGATGGCCGTATGCAAACGCCTTGCGCCCCGGTCGATGGCGTGCCCCTGGAGTTCCTGAAAAAGATGAAAGTCCTGTTCGATCCCTCCGGCGCCCTGGACACCCCGCCGTGGCTGGAGGAAAAAGATGTCTGACCAGCACATGGCATCCGCCGCCTCCACAGGCCAACAACTCGAGGATCTGTTGCGGCAGTGCGTGCAATGCGGTTTGTGCCTTCCCCATTGCGCGACCTGGTTGGCCACCGGCAACGAGGTTCAATCTCCCCGGGGACGGTTGCTGTTGTTGGGAGAGATGCTCCGGTTGGACGGGACGGATACGGCCCCGGTTCCCGGAGCGTTCCTGCGGGCTTTCGACCAGTGCATCGGCTGCCGGGCCTGCGAAACCGCCTGTCCGAGCGGAGTTCCCTTTAACCTTCTGGAGTACGGGCAGCAGAGGGCCATGGCCATGCCCCTCGACCGCATGGGCGGGTTGCCGAGGCCGGCGGTTCCCGGCCCTTTCCTGCGCCGGATGGACAGACCGGATTTTCTCGGATTTCTTTCCCGAACCGCGGGCCTGGCGCGAAGCCTGCTTGCAGTCGCGGTCGGGAAGATGTGGCGCCGCCGCTTGGCAGAAGCTCCGGTCGGGGTGGGTCACCTGGTCCGCCTTTTGGGCTCCATGCCCGCCTCTCCGCGGACCGACACTGGCTTGCTGCAAATGCTGGACGGATTGTGCCACAGGGAGCCACGGGACAAGCAGGTTAGTGAAGTCTCAACTCCGGTCCCGGCACCCCCGGGACACGGTCCTCGGGTGGCTTTTTTCCACGGCTGCGCCAACGCCGGCCTGTTGCCTGGTACTTCCCGCCGCTTCGTTGACCTGCTGGGGTGGGCCGGATGCCGGGTGGAAGAACCCCTTGAACAGGATTGCTGTGGAGCCCTGGCTTCCCATACCGGCCGGCCGGGACGGGCGGCCTCCTTGCGGGCGCGTAACCGGAATGCCTTTTCCGGGGTGGTGGCAGAGGGAGCGGTCATCGTGGCCGAGGCCGCCGGTTGTGGCCATGAGCTCAAGTCATACGGTGAAGAATTCCAAGAGAAAGTGGTCGACGGGGTTGTCTTATTGGCCGGGTTGGATCTGCCGCCTCTGGGGCGGGTTCCACTGCGGGTTGTCTATCACGATCCCTGCCACGCCAGGCACGGGCAGGGAATCATCGCCGAACCCCGCCGGTTGTTGGCGGCCATTCCCGGCCTCGAACTGGTCGAGCCGGAGGAAGCGGAAGTCTGCTGCGGCAGCGGGGGAGCCTGGGGATTGCGCTATCCGGAAATTTCCGCGGACCTGGGACGCCGCAAAGCCGCGAATCTGGCCGCCACGGGTGCTGATCTGGTGGTGACCTCGAACCCCGGCTGTCTGGGGCAGATTGCGGACGGGCTGCTTCTGGACACCCCCGGCCTTCCCATCCTGCCGTTGACCGACCTGATATGGTACGCGGTTAAAAGGGGATCAACGACCTGATCCCATCCGGAATATCAGCCTAGAAAAATCCGAAGGTGGCGCCGAAGGACAGGGACCACGCGTGCGTATTGCTGAAGGTGTCTTCCGGCCACAAAGTATCGTCCCCGGTCATGAAGTAACGCCACAGCCACTCGAATTCCAGGGCAAAGCTCTTGCTGATCTCATATTCCGTCCCCAAACCGAAAGCGACAGCCGGGTCATCACCCTTGAAAGGCTTGTCGTCCAACTTGATCACCTCGGTGCCGCGGGCCCCCTGGGTCAGTTCCCATTGAACGATGCCGCCGGCGGCGGTCAGGTAGGGATTGAATTTTGAATTCCGCATCATGATGTTGCCGAGGTAGCCCATGATCCCGAATTCCACCCCGTCCAGTTTCCAGGTGGATTGGCTGACAAGTCCCAGGTCGTTGTAGTTGTCCAGCCTGGACTGGTTGCTGCTGGTCTTCTGTGTGCCACGGTAGCCCCGGATGAAAATATTGAAACCGTCCATGAGGTAGTAACGAAGGGTTCCGTCGAAACTCCAGTCCCCGACGGTCAGGTTGTTCATGGTGTAATGCTCGTCTTTGACCATATGCAGGGCGGCCCAGTAGCTGGCCCGGGCCGTAATGGCAAAATTATAATCATGGCGAATCCGGGCGGGCGCCGCGGGTTCCTGGCCGGCGGGGACAACCACGGCCTCGGATCCGGGGACCCGATTGAATTTGATGAAGCGACTGTTGCCGCGCAGGGACAAGGTTCCGGTCACCCGGTCGTCGCCCGCGATATATGACCCGCTGAAGTGGGCCGGGAAAGGAGCGCCTTCGGGTTTCAAAGTGAAACTGATGCGGGTGTCGGTAACCTTCAGACCGGTGATGGTCGTTTCCCCGATGGCCTCACTTTCCATGGTTCCGGTCCAATCGTTCCCCTGTTTGTCCAGATTGAGGAGGATTTCAACCTCCTGGCCGTCCGGGGTCCTCATGGTTCCAGTCCATTCGCCGGCCGGGGAAGTTCCCGCCAAGGCTGCGAAAGGGGTGGATATGGCCACTAACAGGCCAAAAAGAATGAAAGCAGAACAAACCCTGGGATGGATTCCCTGCGGCATTGGCATTCTCCTCATGAATGGCTCCAAAAAACAGGCTGGGGTAGTGTGAAGAATATACAGTTTGGGGTTGATCTTGTCCAATCTCCATTGATGCAGGTCGTTTGGGGGCAACAGGAAAATAAATTATAACCTGCTTGCAATCAGGCCTTTGAATTAGGTATACTAACAGTCAGATGGTCAGAGGTGGTTGATCTATTGATTACCGGTTGCCATCGCCCTTTTTCGATGCGGGTTTTCGGGGGGGTCTTGGCTGGACGCCCACGGAGAATTCGAAGTTGAATTGAACGCCTCAGGGGAAATGAGTCGCCTTCTGAACGCTGGAGATTCGCTCTTCGCCCGCATCGATAATTTTTTTTGTACTGCCTGCCTGAATTTCAGTGAGTTTGGAACCCAATGAAAAAAAACATTACCGCTCCCAGTCTGGATTTTCTTCATTCCCTGCCCAAGACCGATCTCCATGTCCATCTCGATGGTTCCCTTCGCCTGGGCACTGTTCGGGAACTGGCCGCGGAACACGAGTTGGGATTCAATTTCAAAACCGATGAAGATGTGCGGGCCGTCTGCCAGGTACCCGACGATTGCGAAAGCCTGGTGGATTATCTGCGGGTCTTCGACATCACCCTGAAACTCATGCAGACCGCCGACGAGTTGACCCGGATCGCCTATGAACTGGCCGAAGACGCCCACCGGGAAAATGTCCGCTACATGGAAGTGCGCTACTCGCCCTTGCTGCACACCCAGAAGGGTCTCGATTACGACAGTACCGTGGCGGCCGTCCAGGAGGGGCTCGATCTGGCCCGGCGGCAGTATGGCATCGTCTGCGGACAGATCATCTGTGGTATCCGGCACATCTCCGCCGAATCCTCCCTGGAGTTGGCGGACCTGGCAGTGCGCTGGAAAGGGCGCGGCGTGGTGGGTTTCGATCTGGCGGGCGCGGAAAAGGATTATCCGGCCAAGGATCATATCGCCGCCTTCCAGAAAGTCCTGAACAACAACATCAATATCACCATCCATGCCGGCGAAGCCTTCGGCGCTCCTTCCATCCACCAGGCCCTGCATTATTGCCGCGCCCGCCGGATCGGACACGGGACCCATCTGATCGAGGACATCGATCTGATGAACTGGGTCAATGACCACCGGATTCCCGTGGAAATCTGCCTGGCCAGCAACCTCCAGACTAAAGCCATACCCGATTACCAGAGCCACCCCATCCGCCGGTTCATGGAGGAGGGGTTGCGGGTCACCCTGAACACGGACAACCGCCTGGTTTCCGGCACCACCGTGACCAACGAATACCGGCTGGCCGTGGAAAATTACGGGTTGAGCGAAGACGAGGTCCTCGGACTGGTGATGAACGGGTTCAAGTCGGCTTTTCTTCCCCTGAAGGAAAAGACCCAGCTCCTGGATCAGGTGCTGGCCGAGTTCGCGTCCCTGGGGGCATCGTTTTCCGGGGAAATTTCCCGCCGCCGCCGCATCCAGATCTAGCAGCATTTTCAATCAGCGCGGGGGGCGTTACCGATCGGTTGCAATCACCAGGTTGGTGCAGTTTCTGTGCAGGCGGTCCACGCGCCGGTTAAGAAACCCGTTTGAAACGGTGCAACCGCGGCTTTCAAGGAGAGTGAAGTAGACGCTGGGCCTGGAAATCCTGATTCCCCCTTCAGCGGCCGTCCGTCGGGGATCCCGGAGGCAGGCTTCCAGGGTTTTCCAGGCCATCATATAATTGGTGATGCAGAACAGTTTGTACTGATTCAGGTTTGAATCCAGGTTCAGGAGATATTCCCTGCCGCCGGCCAGATGGGAAAGGGCGGCGCTTGCCAGGGTGCGAACTTCCCAGCCGGGTTCGTCGGAGTGGTTGACCGGCTTGGGGCCCGGCCAATGGGGGCTCGGTTCGGTGGGACAATAGTGGATGTCGCGGAGACGATCCTTCCGGAGGTCCTTGACGATGTTGGTCAACTGAAGCCCGAGCCCGAGTTCCACGGCCCCATCTTTCGCGGCGGACCTGTCGGTCCCGCTGATGGAGCCGAACAATTCGTTCATCATCAATCCGACGGTTCCCGCCACGTAGTAGCAGTATCGATCCAACTGGTCGTCGGATTCGAAGCGGAGGGACCCGCGGGCATCCTTAAGCTCGAGGAACTGGACCATGCCCTCGGCCATCTCCGCCGCATACCGGAAAATCGTGTCCTTGACGGGGCCGGGAAACGACCGGATCAGGGCCAGGATCGAGGGTTCATGAAGGGTGAGCTGTTCATCGCAGGTTGCCGGTGTCACGAACAGGTCGGTGACTTGAGGGGACTCCGGGGCGGGCGATTCCCCGAGCCTGTCGGCGAATCCCTTCAGGAATCGGCATTTCGTGTTGGTGGACAGGGTTTCGCAGTCTTCGATCGTATCGGCGACCCGGCACAACAGGTAGGCGGACGAGGCATAGGTGCGGAACGGTTCCTTCAGCATCCTGATGGTCAGGGCGAAGGTCCGGGAAACCCGGTTCAGCCACAATTGGAGCTCGTCCCTGTTCATGGGGCTTTCAATGTCCGGCGGTTTCAATAGTCCTCGGTTCATCATCATCCATCGGCACGTAATGCCTGCAAATATCGCCTGCGGATTTCGAAGGCCAACACTCCGAAGCTGACCGCCACGTTCAGCGAGTGTTTGACGCCCGCCATGGGAATTTCCACCACATGATCCACCAGGTCCAGTAATTCCTCGTTTACCCCGTTGACTTCATGACCAACGATGAAGCAATGGGGAAAGGGAAAGTCGAAGCTGTCCCAACTGACGGACCGTTCGGTTTGTTCGAGGGCGATCAGGGGCAGGCCCTGATCCTTCAGGTGGCGGGCGGCGGCCACCGAGTCGCTCCAGTAATCCCAGGGAACACTCCTGGTGGCTCCCAGGGCGGTCTTTTCAATATCAGGTCGGGGCGGTGTGGCCGTCATTCCGCACAGGTACAATCCGCCGAGGGCCACCGAATCGGCGGTGCGAAAGATCGAGCCCACATTCCAGACACTGCGGATGTTGTCGAGGATCGCATACGCGGGCAGCCGGCCCCCGGGAGGGGCTGCAAGAGAGGCTTCCTGGGGTCGGGGCCGCCGCTGGTCGGGGCCGTTGGGGTCGTTGTCGTTCATCATTTTGATATATTGGCGCAGGACAATGCGTTTGGCAACCAACCAACCCGATATTCTCCAATTCCAGGGGTAAACCCGGAGCCCGGTTGGTCGATAATGGTAGCAGGCGAACCATAATCCATTGTCCCCAAGGAATGAATCCCGCTCAATGAAACGCAACACCGTCAGTTTATGTCTGATAGCGCGAGACGAAGAAGCCACCATCGGTATGGCCATCAAGTCCGTATTGGCCTTGGTGGACGAAGTGATCGTGGTCGATACGGGGTCCCTGGACAATACCCGCATCATCGCCGAAGGGTACGGCGCCAAGGTTTTTGACGTGCCCTGGGAAGACGATTTTTCGGCCGCCCGCAACGCGGCCCTGGACCAGGTCACCAGCCAGTGGGTGCTGGTTCTGGACGCCGACGAGTTTCTGGAGCCGGTCCGCCCCGTGGAATTCCAGCGCCTGCTGCATGACCCGGCCGCTGCCGGCTACCGGCTGCGCATGGCCGGCGGGGGCGTTGCCCGGGATTCCTCGCTGACCAGCCGTGTCCGGTTGTTTCGCAACGTGCGTGAAGTCCGGTACCGGTATCCCATCCACGAAAGGCTCGCGCCGTCCCTGAACGAGTGGGCGAGTCGGGAAAACCTTCTGATTCTCGATTCGGACATGGCGGTGGTGCATGACCGCAATGATTCCGCCCGCCGTACGACCAGACGCGAACGCAACCAGCGAATCCTGCGCAAGGCCCTGGAGCTCTATCCGGGTGAATCCTATTTTCCGTATCGCATGGGATGTGAGGGGTTGTCCCTGTTGGACGGCGAGGTCCTGCCGGTGGCGGGCCTGGGGGCGGCCCTGGTCCATCTGCGCGCCGCCTGGGAAAAAGTGGGCCACCTGGACCCCGCTGAACAGAAAACCCTGACCTGGCTGCCGGATCTCGGCGCCAAAATAACTTCAAGTCTGTTGGCTGTCGGTGAAATCGGCGAGGCGGCCCTGAAGGTCGAAAAAATGCGGGAAATTTTTCCCGGCCATCCCCTGGTTCTTCTGCAGGCCGTGGCCGTTGAGTGCGCCCGGTTGCGGACGCCTGGAGGACCACGTGGGAAAACCGTCCGCGGAAAGATCGTAGCCCGCGCCCGGCGGGAGCTTAAATACCTCATGCGGGCCCCGGCCGGAACCCCCGGAACGCCCGTGGACAGCCGGGTGCGAAAGCTGTATCCTCTGCGCTATCTGGGCGAGCTGGCCCTGTTGGAGGGTAAGGTGACCGATGCGGTGGGCCTGTTCGAAAAGGCCCTGAGTCTGGATCCCAACTACTCCTGCGGTTGGCTGGGTCTCGCCGAATGTTCACGATTCGCCGGTGACAGCAAGCGGGCTCTCAAACTCTATCTGCGTACCGTGACCGAGAATGACGGCAACCATCGGGCCTGGATCCGCGGGTGCGACCTGATGAACCAGATGGAATTCCAGGACAATGCCTCCAGCTGGTGGTGCAAGGTCGTTGAAAAATTCCCCGAGCATCCCGCGGTCCTTGCCGGCGTTCCCGTGCCCCTGTAGAGCATTCCCACCACCCGGGCCTGTTGCCCCGGGTAGGAGATAATCATGAATCGCAAAGCGAGGTCTCACGCCCGGGGCTCGGATCCGAGGCGAAGCGATCCGCCTCCCCGCCGCCGGGTTTTCACCAACCGCAATCTGCGCATGGATTCCATCGCCGCTGTCGGCTTCGATATGGACCATACCCTGGCCGTCTACAATACCGACAACTTCAATCACCTGAGTTTTGTCATGGCCATCGAGGCCCTGATCCGGGACAAGGGTTATCCCGAAGAAATTCGCGCCATCGATTGGGAACCCGAGGCGGCAATCCGTGGGCTGGTGGTAGACAAAAAGCTCGGCAACCTGCTTAAAATAGATGCCTACAATCATGTCACCCGGGCACGTCACGGACGCAAGTTCCTTGATCGGGATGAGCGCCGGAAGCGGTATCCGCGGAGCGGTATCCGTTTGGGAACAACCAGGTATCGTGTATTCGACACCCTCTTTGATCTGCCCGAGGGGAGCCTTTACGCCTCCCTGGTTCACCTGAAGGAAACCAAGCGCGGCCTGTTGGGGATGAACTTCCACACCCTTTATGACGATATCCGCGGAGCGGTGGATACCCTGCATGCCGACGGCTCCCTCAAGGCCAGGATCACAGCCGACCTGGATTCCTATTTCCTGAAAGATCCCAACCTTCTGCCCACCCTGCGCAAGTACCGCAAAGCGGGCAAAAAACTCTTCCTGCTCACAAATTCGGAAGTGCCCTACACCGCCGCGGTCATGGATCACCTGATCGGTGGGAAAAAGGGGTCCTGGGAAGGGATTTTCGACCTGGTGGTCTGTTTTTCATGCAAACCCGGTTTTTTCGTGGCCCGCGGGAATGGCGAGCCGGTCGAGCAGGGGGCCTTTCCCCAGATGCCCAACCGCAAAGGCCACTGCTATGAGGGCGGCGATTCCTTTTTCCTGGAAAAGAAAATCGGCTGCAGCGGCGATGAAATTCTCTACTTCGGAGACCATACCTACGGCGATATTCTGCGCAGTAAAAAGAGTGTCGGCTGGCGGACGGCGATGATCGTCCCGGAGGTGGAACAGGAGGTTGCGGCCCTGCGCCCTTTGAGGGATGATTGGCAGGCCCTGGCCGTTCTGGAGGATAAGCTGGAGGATCTGATCATGGAACGCGACCACCTGCGGGCGGTCGATGGCCGGACCAATGACCGGACCAATGACCGGATCGCCGAACTGGACAAGCTGGTGGGAGATGCGTTGGGTAAAAGGGCCCGTCTCCAGAGGAATCTGCGGGCGGTTTTCAACCCACACTGGGAGTCCCTTTTCCGCGAGGGAAGGGCCGCCAGCCGTTTGGGCAGACAATTGATGGAATTTGCTTGTATCTACACCAGCAGAGTGAGTAATTTCCTTAATTATCCGACTGATAAGTTCTTCGCGCGACCTGTAGAGGTCCTGCCCCACGAAAGATGGGCGCTGCCTGAAACCTGATCACGGTTTTGATTCGGTAAATCGACCGTGGTATCAAAAGGGAAAAGGAGAAGAAAATGATGGGGTCCAAATCGGTTCTCGTTATCGGGACCGGCACCATCGGTGAGCCGTTGATCGGTCTGCTCTGCAACTTCAAAGCCCAGCTGGGCATTGACGAGGTCCTGTTTCACAAACGGACGCCGTTGCTGAACGACCGCAGCAAGGTTCAGAACCTTCTGCGCCGGGGCGCGCATCTGGTCACGGACAAGGAACAGGTGTCCGGGTTTGAAAAAATGGGCCTGAAAATCGAACACACCACCGATGAGGCCATGGACATGGCCAAGGTGGTTGTGGACTGCACGCCCAGCGGCAACTCGATGAAGGAAAATCTGTACAGCAAGTACGAGGATAACACCGACCTGTTCATTGCCCAGGGCAGTGAATTCGGCTTCGGCAAGCAGTACGCCCGCGGCATCAACGACGAGGTGCTGGATCCAAAAAGTGACAAGTACCTGCAGATCGTCAGTTGCAACACCCACAACCTTTCGGTGCTGATCAAGATGTTCGGCATCGCCGACCAGGGACCGGAAAACCTGACCGAAGGCCGCTTCATCTGCATGCGGCGGTCCAACGACATCAGCCAGGACGACAAGTTCGTTCCCAGTCCCCAGGTGGGTAACCACAAGGACCTTCGGTTCGGCACGCACCACGCGCGCGACGCCTGGCATCTCTACCAGACCAAGGGCGCGGAGTATGATCTTAACCTGTTCAGCAGCGCCATGAAGATGAACAGCCAGCTCATGCACATCATCCAGTTCACCATGAAGGTTGAAAAACCGGTGACGCGGGAGGAGGTCCTCCAGCGGGTCCACGACGATGACCGGGTGGCGGTCACCTACAAGACCACCGCCAACAGCGTGTTTTCCTTCGGCAGGGATCATGGATTCAACGGCCGCATCCTGAACCAGTCGGTCATGCCCATCGATACGATCCATGTTTCGGAGGACGGGAAAACCATCAGCGGGTACTGCTTTACGCCCCAGGATGGAAACAGCCTGCTCAGCTCCGTGGCCGCCACGGTGTGGGGGCTCTACCCGGAGACCTACGACAAGATTGTGCAGTGTCTGGCGCCTTACTTCTTCCAGGAAGTTTGAGGGCGGGGCACCGGAGGCGGAAACGGGACAACTGTCGATAAAGGGGACGAAGGCGCTGCATCCATGCAGCGCCTTCTCTGTCCTCGGCCCTCCGCCATCCTGGCTCCGGGCCTGCGGAGGCCCCTTTATCGACAGTTGTCCCGTTTCCGCTTCACCCACACCTCAGACATAAGATTTAGGTTGTGCCTCTGGGGTTTTGCGGAGGGGATGGGAGGTGGTTTTCTGAGGGTTCTGTATGGGCCCTTTTCCGGACGTCATGAAGGCCCCGTAAGCCAGGACGGCGGAAGGGGTCCTGAATGCGAGCAAGGCCGCCACATGGATGTGGCGGCCCTGCGTTCCGGAAAAGGGCCCATACAGAACCCTCAGAAAATCAGCCCCCCACCGCCAACGAAGAAACCTGGAGGGACAGCTCTTCAGCTTTAATTCGAGGCGGATAGTCCTGATCGGATTTATCAATGCTCCACTGAAGCTGTTTGAGAGCCTGGCGCGCCATCTCTCCCTGCCTGAGGGCCAGGTGGCATTCGACCTTGAGAACCAGAATGTTGATGAGCCGGGGGTTGACTGCCAGCATGGGATCCAGGACTTCGAGGGCCTTGTCGGATTGTCCGGCGGCGTGGAGGGAAGATGCCCAACGGAATCTGGCATACCACTGGTCGTGGAAAGGCCTGGAATCCCGGGCGACGGTCACGGCTTTTTCCCAGTTTTCGACGGCCAGCTCGTGATCTTCCACAACATCGGCCAACAGGGCCGAGAACTGGAAGGCGGCGGAGTCGATGTTCAGTTTGGCTTTGGGATATTTTTTATATTCCTGGCCCTTGCGCCAGACGGCCAGCGTGGAGTCCAGGACAGCCCTGCCCTCTTCCACCTTGCCTGCGTAGGCCATTCTGATCCCGCGGTAGATGGGGGTGTTTTCGTCGTCGGGATAACGGCCGCTGTAGATGGCGATCATGCGGTCCAACTCTTCATCCAGACCGGCCACCAGGTAGGTCGATACGATGTCGTGGTCCACCTTCTTTTCGATTTCGCTTCCGGCCACCTGGCCACGGACTTTTTCCAGGATGTTCAGGCCGGTCTTCAACTGCCCGCGCGAGATGTAGGTTTTGCCCAGGTTGATCAGGGAGTGGTAGAAGTCGGGCTGCATCTTGATCGAGGTCCTGAATTCGGCTTCCGCATCCTCGTAGCGGCCCATCACCATCAGGACTTCGCCGAGGGAATCGTGGGGGTTGGCCAGGTCCGGGGCCAGGAAGGAGTATTTCCGCATGTACTCGATGGCTTTTTCGTAATTGCCGCGGTTCAGTTCCATGTAGCCCAGATTGTTGTAGCTGCTGGCGTAGTTGGGATCGACATCCAGGACTTTCAGCCAGGCCTTCTCGACATCGTCGGGGTCTTCGGACATCATGGCGTTGCCGGCCAGGGCCTCGAGTACGAAGATATTTTCGGGGGCTTCGGTTTCCAGGCGATCCAGGATTGAGTCACGCATTCCATAGAATTGTGATTTGTGCCATCCGCTGAGCCGGAGTTGGGCAAGCATGCGGCGCTGGTCATATTCGATCACCTGGGTCAGGCTGTCGGCGCGAGCCAACTCAGCGGCGGCATTATCTTTTTCGCCCAACCGGCTATAGGCGAAGGCCCGGGAAATAGCAGCTTCGGCCAGGGTGGGGTCCAATTCGAGGCATTGTCCGAGTTTATTGACGGCAGAGTTCCAGCGGAAAGCGTTGAGGTCTTCGGTGCCTTCCTCACAGAGCCTGATGGCTTCGGGACTGTCGGATATCTGATCGTGCCCGTTTCCGCCGGTAAGCCCAAAGCCAAGTCCGATAAGGACTAAGGCGGCCATCAATCCCATGATCATCCACTTCAAAGCGATGCCTCCATCCAAAAGCCACAAGGTGATCACACACCCCAAAAAGGGGTCAGCCATCACAAACAACAGGGAATCTACGGGCAAACGCCCGTGATTGTTGCACTTCCGTTAAAATAATTTTGGCCGTCAGAGTGACCGGGACACTCTCATTCAGTCACCGCGACGTCGCTGGTTGCCAGGATTTTCAAACCCACCATGGTGATGTCGTCATCCGCGTCGTCGCGGCCGCTGAATTCCGCCAGTTCCCGGTTCACGGTCCTGAAAACCTCCGCCACGTCTTCGTCCCGTTGTCGGTACAGAAGGCGGTTGAGTCGATCCTCGCCGAATTCATCTTCGCCCGCCGGGTCCTGGGTCTCGGTCAGGCCGTCGGTGTACAGGAAAAGAAGGTCGCCGGCATTGAGCTGAATCGTTCCTTCTTCGTAGGTGCCGAAATCAAAGGCACCCAGAGGCAGCCCGCCTTTTTCCAGTAGTTCGAGATTTCCGTCGTTTCGCATCACGACCGGAGCGTTATGGCCGCCGGAGCTGTAGATCAACTGGCGCGTTTCGGGATCGAACACGGCCAGAAACAGGGTGGCGAAAT
>Ga0164313_10000908_pt1 | contig 25220 bp, 17 predicted proteins | sample GuaBasSedimGuay4_FD_113735 | JGI IMG/M metagenome (GOLD analysis project Ga0164313, IMG submission 113735) | Subseafloor sediment microbial communities from Guaymas Basin, Gulf of California, Mexico - Guay4, Core 4569-4, 0-3 cm | ecosystem: Environmental > Aquatic > Marine > Hydrothermal vents... | reverse complement strand
CTTCTCCGCCTGAATATACAATTCCTCCTCGCCAAGCTTATCCTCCATCCGGATCTCATTAAAGTTATCCGGCCCGCCACCCTTGGTGCTGCGTGACTTGATGCCGCTTTGAGTCTTGTTGGCTTCCAGTGCATAAGGGGGCATGCAATCAAAGTTGTACACGCGACCTGTAATGATCGGCTGATCCGGGTCACCTTCCATGAAGCTTACGATGACTTCCTGGCCGATTCGGGGAGTATGAATACCGCCCCATTTGGCCCCGGCCCAGGCTTGTGAAACACGTACCCAGCAGGAACTGTTCTGGTCTTTCTTGCCATAACGATCCCAATGAAACTGAACGATCACCCGTCCATACTTATCGGTATGGATTTCTTCACCAGCGGGACCGACCACAATTGCCGTTTGAGGTCCCTGCACCATGGGTTTGGGTGTCTTCCTGGCAGAACGAAAACGCGTTAACTTGCTTATCACTCCAATTTGGCAACGGTAGACTTCTTCGGAGCGACCCTCCCCGGAGATGAACGATTGGTTATCAATATGATGGCTGACAGAAGTAACCAGGTAATCACCATTTTGATCTTCCCTGGGATAGTCCTCAAATGTAAACCAGCAACCTGCCGACATTCCCCGGCACGGTCCACCGCCCTGAACCGTGTCTTTTTGGCATTTTAATTCCTGCAGCCGGATTTCTACGTAATTCTCGCCATCGGCAGGCCCCGGATACTCTCCGGGATAGTCAAAAACTTCGGAGTCAACCAGCGGGTAAGCATGTGTACTGTCGTCCTGGGCTTTTTTAAGCAGAGGGACTTTGGGGGCTTCAAAATTAAAATCCTGCACCGCATACCTGTCCGGCATGATGAGTTGCCTGGTGGTCCACGCATCCAAATGATCATCCATCTCATCCATACCACGGAAGCTTTCAGAATGAAACGTAACCTTGTTATATCCCGGAAACGGTTGATGCGCAGAAACGTTATCCGCCATCACCAATATATGCTTATCAGCCTCATGCTTAAAGAAATAATAGATGCCTTCTTGCTCCATTAGCCGACTGATAAAATTAAAATCTGACTCACGGTATTGAACACAGTAGTCAAATTTTCTATATGTACCACTTAAGTTTTCTTCAAAGTCTTTCATACCATTGTCACGGAATACGTTTTTGATAATATCCGGTACACTCAAGTTCTGAAAAATCTGACAATCGGCGGTTCGGGTCAGAAACCAGAACCATGGACGAACAGTTGCCTGGTACCTTGCGAAATGGTCGCTGATCCCTGCAAATACGAACTCTGTTATAAATCCGTTAAAATACCGTTCACCATTAGCAACTACCAGTACAACCGTTACCTGTTGCCCCACCACATCATCGAATTGAAGTTCGTAGTTCGGGCTCAGCAACTCCAGTTGATATGCAAACAAGCGGCCCATCTGTTCTTCACCGGTCATCGACCCCACGAGTAGATCATCTCCCAGTGAAGATACGAATCTGACCGGAAAATTGTCGTCTTTAGCTTTTGTTGCTGACATATGAGAAATCCATTTGGTTTATTGAAGACGCGTTAACCATTCTAGCAGCTAATTCTGAATTAAATACCCGCCCGGATGCTATGAACAGGTTCACAGTTATATCAAACCATCCTTTCTGCTTCACGTTGAAGACGCTCCGGATTCAGCAGCGTAATGTTGCCTTTATTAATACCCACAATCCCCTGCGATTCCCAGTCACGAAGCTGTTTGTTAACACTCTCCCTGGAGGCGTTGATAAGGGTACCCAGTTCATATTGAGACAAGCGGATATCAATCAGTCTTTGTCCGGAGCCTGAGCTGTTATCTGCAATGCTTGTACTCAACAGGAACTTGGCCAGGCGTGCTGATACATCCAAAAAGACCGAATCCTGATAAAGCTCATCGGTTGCACGCAGCCGGTTTGCGAGTGTTGACAGCATTCGCGTCAGAAACTGTGTTGCTGTGTGCGGGTGCTCCTGCAACAATCGCTGATACTCTGAATGACCAAGCACCAGCAGTTCGGATTCTTCAATAGCCGTGACGGTCGCACTGCGCAGACGACCATCGATCATCGACAACTCACCAAAGTAATCATCTTTTCGTAATACGGCAAAAGAAATTTCCTTACCCTGATCAGATAACACAGACACCTTCAGACTACCGGAAGTAACGATATACATGTCTCGTCCGCCACTACCCTGGCTGACAATAACTGTCTTACGGCGAAATGTTCGCCGCGTACATAGAGCAAGAATGTTTTTCTGATCCTGCTGCGTCAGCCCGGTTAAAAGAGATTCGCTATTGTGCACCCGTTCCCAGTCTCCCCTGATTTCATTGCCATCGTATTTCTGCTATGACAAAGCACTAAAACATGTGTAAAGCTTACATTAATGAAAATTACCGCATTCAATACTATAGTGTAGAACACAGGGGGGATTTTGCACCCTCCAAAAGAACTTTAAAACAGCTGATATTTTAATGACTGAGCAACCACCAACAGAATTGACTATCCTATTTGCGGACATTTGCCGCAGCACTGTTCTGTTCAACGAATTAGGTGATCAGGCCGCTTTGGATTTAGTCATGCAAGCCATGCAACTGGCAGGTAATATCGCCGGGCAAAACAAGGGAACCGTCATCGGTACCATCGGCGACGAAATCATGTGCACGTTTGATGCTCCTGAGGATGCCCTGGTAACTGCAAACCAGATTCACCATCAAATGCATAACAACAGTTCAATGCAGGAACACCAGTTGGCGATGAGGGTGGGTATCAACAGTGGTGCTGTAATAAGCACCAGCGAAAGTGTTTACGGGGATACGGTGAACATTGCTGCGCGCCTGTCGCAGCAGGCAAAGGCAAACCAGAGCCTGGTCTCCTCAACCACGGTAGAATCCATAAGGGAAGGCCTGCAAAGTCAATTACGCCCTGTTGGTCAACTAAGTCTGCGTGGCAAGGCAGGCATGATTGAAGTTCACGAATTACTCGAGCCTGACACGGAAGAAGAAATAACTGAGGTAACTGCCGGTAATGCTGTCACTGCCCGTTCATTCTTAATGACGGCTCGATATCTGACACGGCAAATGCGCTTTGATCCGATGCTGGTCCGCTTTCTGTTTGGTCGTGGCATGGATTGTGACCAGGTCATCGATCACCCCACGATTTCCCGCGAACATGCGGAGTTTCTGTATCGAAACGGACAATTTATTTTGCGTGACTTCAGTACCAACGGCACCATGATCGTACAACAGGGAAAACCGGAACGGCTCCACCGCTCCAGCATAGAACTTCGAGGCAGTGGCAAAATATATCTCGGCAGAACACTAAACCTGATGCAGTATTGCATTGAGTTCACCTGCCAGGGTAGCAGGTGAACCAATTATTCAGCGAAGTGCCTGTCGGGCCTAACTAAAGTTATAAACGAAGTTATCGTCCTTCGCGTCAATCTCAATGGCCTTCAGTGGTGTACCCGCAGCCATGCGTGACAGCAACTCACGACTGATTGCGGGCAATACGGTGTTGGTCAGGATGGCATCAATCATACGTCCCCCGCTTTCCAATTCCGTACAGCGTGCCGCGATCAGTTCCAGCACCGCCTCGGTGTACGTTAACGGAATTTCGTGGTTTTCAGCCATCCGTTTAACAATGCGTTTCAGTTGCAATACGATGATCAGGTGCAACACCTCATCGTTAAGTGGATAGTACGGAATACTGACGATACGGCCGAGCAAGGCGGCCGGGAAAATCTTCAGCTGAGGCTCACGCAGGGCCTTGGCAATGCCCTCAGCATCCGGCATTAACTCAGGATCCTTGGCGAAATTCATGATCAACTCGCTACCAACATTTGATGTCAGCAAGATCAGCGTATTTCTGAAATCGATCATGCGGCCTTCACCATCTTCCATTACGCCCTTGTCGAATACCTGGAAGAAAATTTCGTGAACATCAGGATGGGCCTTTTCAACCTCATCCAGCAAAACCACGCTGTACGGACGACGACGCACTGCCTCGGTTAAGACACCACCTTCGCCATACCCCACGTAACCAGGAGGCGCACCTTTAAGGGTTGAAACGGTATGCGCTTCCTGGAACTCACTCATATTTATTGTGATCAGATTTTGCTCACCGCCGTACAGTGTTTCCGCCAGCGCCAGCGCCGTTTCGGTCTTGCCAACACCACTGGGGCCACACAGCATAAATACGCCAATCGGCTTGCTCGGGTTATCAAGTTGAGCGCGACTGGTCTGAACACGGCTAACGATCATTTCAAGGCCATGATCCTGACCCACCACACGTTTACGCAAGCGGTCTGTCATGTTCAGGATGCTTTCAATTTCATCCTTGACCATGCTACCGACCGGAATCCCGGTCCAGTCCTCAACCACAGAGGCAACAGCTGCGGCATCAACACTGTGAAAAACGAGCGGCTGATCACCCTGTAAGCCGGACAGCTCACTTTGCAGGTCATCGAGCTTCTGCCTCATTGCAGCCTCGTCTTCGGCTACATCTTCATCGCCGGACTCTTCCGCGGCATCACTGCCTGCTTCAACAGCATCGGAGGCCTCCGCTTCACTGCTCTCCTCTACCGGAGAGTCGCTTTCAGCCTTTGTTGAAGAATCCTCTTCCTCTTCTGCATCCGTTTCATCAAGAGCCACCAGTCGCTTACGCAACTTAAGAATATCGTCAACCAGCGCTTTTTCCTGGCTCCACCTTTCATTCAGTTCCGCACTGCGTGCACGTTCTTCAGTGAGCTCCTGTTGAATCTTTTCTGCACGTGCTTCATCGGCGTGACCAACTGCACGTTCGCGTTCGAGAATCTCTTCTTCCAGTTCCAGTGCAATGATGCGGTGATCGGAATCCTCCAGCGGTGCGGGCGTCGAATGCAGCGCCACCGCAACACGGGCACAGGCTGTATCGAGCAGGCTGACCGCCTTATCCGGCAGTTGCCGCGCAGGGATGTAACGATGCGCAAGCGTTGTTGCAGAAGATACAGCTTCATCAAAAACCTGCACCTGGTGATGGCGTTCCATTACGGGTGATATGCAGCGCAACATGCGAATGCATTTCTCCTCACTGGGCTCACCCACCTGCACCGTCTGGAATCGCCTGGTCAGTGCAGGATCTTTCTCAATGTACTTTTTGTATTCGGCAAATGTTGTCGCTGCGACTGTACGCAAAGTACCACGAGCAAGGGCTGGCTTTAACAGATTGGCGGCATCACCGGTACCTTCCTGACCCCCGGCACCAATGAGCGTATGCGCCTCATCGATGAATAATATGATAGGGATTTCGGAAGCATGAACCTCGTCAATGATCTGGCGCAAACGCTGTTCAAACTCGCCTTTCATACTGGCACCCGCTTGCAACAAGCCAAGGTCCAGGACTTTCAGTGCTACATTTTTCAGTTGTGGAGGGACATCCCCGGAAGCCAGTCGCATGGCAAAACCTTCAACCACCGCAGTTTTACCCACACCCGCTTCGCCGATCAGGATCGGGTTATTCTGTCTGCGCCGCATCAGGATGTCGATAATCTGGCGAATTTCCTCATCACGACCAACGATAGGATCCAGTTCACCGGTGCGGGCCTGTTCTGTCAGGTCCACCGTGAACTTCGCCAGCGCTTCACCCTTACCAAGTGGACCACTTGCTTCACCACCTGCGGCACCTGCTGATGAAAGGTCCGAGCCGTCAGTAGCAACAAGATGCTCCTCCGGTGAGCCTGATGTAATCTTGTCAAACTCATCGACCAGTGTGTCGATCTTGATATCGTCAAACTGTTTTGAAATACCCAACAATTCACTTCTCAGTGCACGGCTTTTGAGTATGCCAATAACCAGGTAACCACTGCGGATCTGCGGTGACTGGTACATCAAGCTTCCGTACACCCAGGCCCGCTCTACTGCTTCCTCGAGGTGGGAAGATAAATCGCTGACAGAGCTTGCACCCCGTGGCAGGCGATCCAGCGCCTTGGTGAAATCTGCAGCAAGGTGGCCAATCTCGATATCAAAATGGTCGACAATACGACGTAGGTCAGAATCTTGTAATTGTAAAACCTGTTGCAACCAATGGATCAGTTCAACATATGGATTGCCACGCATCTTACAAAATACGGTTGCGCTCTCAATACCCTGGTAAAGCAAACTGTTCAGCTTTCCAAATAACGCAGTTCTGCTAATTTCTGTCACAATCCCAGCTCCTTCAAATTAGTGGTTAATTATTAATTAAGTATATACGTGTCTCTAGTGAATATAATTTTCGACCTGCAATAGTAAATCATCGACATGATCAAACTGGCTTTCTGTCTGTAGCCAGCTTGTCCAGCCCAGGGCACCACTTTTTCCAAGACAGGTTACAGGTTTTTCTTCCTTTTTCAGGATGAGATTAACTTCCCATAAATACTCCAGGCCGACATAGTTCCTGACAACCGCTACCAGCGCATCAAATGACTTGCCAGAAGGCAGGAAGGCCTCGTATTGATCCAGGCTAAGTGGTCCCAGGATGATCCGGAATTTGTCCTGACGCTGCCAGACACGCTCGCCGATAACCGTATCCGACCCCAGGCAGCCATTCATACTACTGTCACCTAGTTGTACCCGGTCTGTAGCGGGTATCTTCATCCAATGTGCAATAAACTCATGTAATTGTGTCGGAACATCAAAATATCCCCTGATCATGGAAATTAATCCGTCAGCATGGCGGGGCAGACTGCTCAGATGACCTGCGAAACTGAGTTTTGAAAGATGATGCATCGAATCGGTATCCCTGAGACTGGGCATACCAAGCCCGAACAGGGAACCAACATACATGGCAAAACGGTCCTCTTTGGGCCGGTCGAACTGCACCGCGGGCTGTGCCTGAGCCCATGCACGGTAAAACAGGCTCACAACCCGATGATGGAACATGTCTATAAACCGGGCCATGGAGTGGTCACGATGATGTCGGGACCGGTCCCTAACATACTCTGTCAGGTGCAAAGGTAGTGCTCCATTGGGTCCAAACATACCCATAAACCGCTGTGATAAGCGGGGGTATTGGCTCGAACTATCGATGGTCAAACCGGCAAGAGTAGAAGGAGCAAAAAAAGTATAAGGTTCCTGGGTGAACCTGAGCGGGTCATCGGACGGCTTATTGGCTTTGCCGGTAAGCGGCTTGTCCTCATAAAAACAGTTAATACAGCGCACAGTCTGAAAAAAGCCATAGCGATACGGCTTTTCGCTGACACTGGTGAGATACTCTACAACTGAGGTCTCAGACCTGCCTTCACTGGCCATCTGGCAACCTCGGTTTTGCTGTCTGTCATGACGATAGTTTCTGTCATGTGGTTGATGGATACATACTTCCGGAAAAACTCATTTAAGACCGATCCGAACAGGTACATGCCGCCGGCTTCAAAGCCGGTTTCATCCAGGGTCAGTGTAATTTCCAGACCACGCCCAAAACTGATCGGCCCGGCAATTGGCAAGCGCCGGGTCACGGCCTTCGCATTTATTGACAAAAGTCCATTAATCTGACGTTCACCAACCCTGTGGCCATTGCTGTAAAGTTGCAACAACTCACGCAAGGCCGCCGCCCCCTCTTCCGGATTTTCGTCGATCAGTGACAGGAAATTCAGAGACAGGTGATTAATCAGTTTCCAGGCATGGCCACCGGTTGTGACCTGTGCACTCGGCCTGGTCGGCCCGGCAACACAACGAATCTTGTCAATGGGAGCATTGACTGCCAGTGTAAAATCACCACTTTTCTGGCCCAATGGCATCTGCATCGGAAGGTCACGATTACTGCACAGTGTCTTAATACCCATCTGTATAAGATTGCTGTTATAGGGAGATTCATTGGAATCTACCAGGGAAATAAATACTTCCTGGCCCAGGTATGCAGAGCGTGCGCCACGAGAGTGTTGCTTGGATGACAACAACCTGGCCTTTCTCCGAACGGAGAAAAATGCTGCGTGTTCTGCCGGAATGTGCTCATCCTTGAGGCCATAGAATGGCAAAAAATCCTGTTTTTCATCCGCATGCTTACCATAACCGGATACATCGAGAACCTGGTGAACCTCGTAATCCAGCGGACGACTCCTGTCAGCTATCACGTGAAACTCATGATCTTTTTTATTGAGGGTGACACGGTCGGCACGCTTGGGAAAAAGATTGATGGCCGGTGTACAAAACGGCATGAAATTACTTTTATCCACAATATTCTCAAAATCATTGTTGCGGGTGTCTAAATGTACTATCAGGTCAAACCGCCTTCCGCTTATTCTGGGCAGGACTTTATCGAGGCCGGTAAAATTAATAAACCTGAAACGCTCGGGAAATGCAAAATACTCTCGTAATAGCCGATAGCCTTCAAATGACCGGGAACGATAACTGAGCATGGCCTGCTCTGGCTCAAATCCATATGTGGTCACGTTGTCTTTTGACAGAGGGAAAACCTGGCGATCCTTTTTCCCGCCAGTGATGATCGTAAACCCGCAAGCCCCTGCCAGAATATGCTCATATAAAGCCATGGGAAGAGTTCCGCTACCACCGAGAAATAACGGTAATTTCTTCATCTCCAATTCGGAAATTTCAATGCCCTTTGCCACTTCTATACCTATCCGTACGCCTGACGATACCTGGCGGTGGGGCTTAATACCAAGGTTTGCCAGGGCAGCACGTGTTCCCAGGTAATCTGCCTCAACCACGGTGACAGGAAACAGGTCTACATCATGTGACGTCCTGTATTCACACTGTGTTTGCATATTTGGACCAAGACCGCTATGTAGGGAAGTGCTCTTCTCGATCCGGTAGCCCTTGGCCAAGTCGGTATCACCACAATCAGGTTGTAGCTGTACGACTGTCATGGAAGGTAATGGTGCAAGGTAATCCGGATAAACAATTTCCAGAAGATGTTGGCAGAATTGAGGGAATTCCTCTTCGATCTTGAGTTGTACGCGGGCTGTCAGGAAAGCAAAACCCTCGAGCATTCGTTCAACATAGGGGTCGGCACATTCCAGGCCTTCCATGCCCAGACGACCGGCAACCTTGGGAAAATGATGCGCAAACTCATTGCCCATTTCACGCATGAAATTGAGCTCAATATTGTAATGATGAAGTAACCTTGAGTCCATTTCAGTTTAGTCGAAATCCTCGGTTAGTTGGAATTCACCACATTCCAGATCAAGTTCACTTTTAAGCACTATCTGAAATGGCGATGGCTGGCCGAAAACGGCACCGGCAATCTCGAACACCAGCGAATTGTGGGACATGGCGTCAGGATTAGAATGCACCTTAACTTTCAGGCTGTTACGAATGATACGTGGCTCAAATTGCTGGATAGCAGCCCTTATGGATTTCTCCACGCTCCGAACATTGATGGTGGATGAGGTATGGCCGGACAAATCTGGTAAGCCGTAATTGAGAACGGATCGCTTCACTTCCGGGTACTTTTCCAGGTCTTCACACACATCCAGTGCAACACAATTCAACAGCCAGCCAAGATCACGGATAACTGCCTTTTTGAATTGTGACTGACTCATACTCTGTTGTGAACTGCTCTCCTTGCTTTTATCAGGATGCAGATCAGTCAATCGATCGAGCAGAGAAGGCTGCAATCTTTCTTTGAGCGACCATTGCCCCATACTCAGTGATCACTCATCAAATTCAATACTGCGAACTTGCAGGAGTGAATAATCCTTTTGATCTGTTGCAAAAATTCGTTGCCCTGTGCCTTCGACAATGTCTCCGGTATGAGGCATCCAGTCAGTACGACGTGACAACAAGCCCGGCCCGGACACCCCATCAATTCGGGGATAACGAGCCGGTACCATTACCATCAATTTACCACCATTGGTCCACGTAACTTCCGCCGGTAGCCAGATGAGATCACGTAGGTCGCTGGGCTCTTCAGTATGCAGTTTTTGCACCCGGGACATTGGAACCCAGTAATACTGCCCGTTAAATATGAACTCAAACACCGGTCCAAATCTTTGATCCGCATCTGCCAGCCAGGTAAAAGTTTCGTCGTTTATTTTACCGCTGCGTGTTTCCGCCTGATCGAATGCCTCTGCATTAAGCTTGGAGAACTGCGCCATATCACCATTGGCAAAAGCCTGTTGTGCTTCGACCAGTAAAGCAACCCACTCTTCCGGTTCACCAAAAATCAGTGGTTTACTTTTACCAGCAAAAACGGCTTCCCGATGCAGTTCACAATTAATAACGTCACGATACGCCATCACCATGAGTTCGGCCGTTGAATCCAGCTCTCCCGCTATCTCAAGCTGCGTTTGTGCTCGTTTCAATTGACCCGTAATCGCGAGCAGCTGAAAGAGAAATATCCGCAATTTTGCGTCCGCAGGTTGTTTTCTGACCTGCTCCTGAAGTATATCCAACGCACCTTTAGGGTCGCCAGCGTGTAACAGTGTCTCAGCGGTCATTGAACTTTCCCGTAGCCGGGCAAAAACCCGTTAACAAAACCTTCAGCCTTAGCCCGGCAGCCACTAGCTGGCCTTACAGACTTAAAGATTGAACAAACTGTGCTTTTTTCACTAAAAAAAACAGCAAGGTTTATTCAACTTTGTTTGTTGCAGGTGTAATTGTAAACTCTTTTTCAGCCGCCAAAGTTCCATCATCCAGCTGGTCTGAGATTTTTTGGTGCGCTTTCTCAAAAACCATGGTTATGTTGTCATAGCTATCTGGACTATTTGCGTCATGACTCTGTGACAGGCCGGCAATCATGAGTTTAGTGAATTCAACCGTTAACCATGTTCCTTCCTCTTTGTCATCTATTCTCCTCGTCATTTCCAGCGTAGCGGTAGGAACAACCTTACCAGACAAGAGAAACCCCATCAAAGTAGCGGTAACCGAGCTAGTAATGCAACTAACCGAAACTGGACCAATTTGTGATGACCCTCCAGACTTTCCCCCACCGTACATACTCACACTACTGTGAGCATCCCAGGTAAAGTTTTGAAGATCAATCCATTTTTCGTGCTTACTATCTTTAGAATTACCCTCAACGCCATCAAGCTTCAAATAAATTGCCATTATTAATGTCCTCGTTTATGTCTGTTAAAAATCATTTGCCTGTTTCACTCAATGTCAGCTAATACAACTCTTGAACATCGATTAAGCGGTTATCTCCACATCACCAGTGAAATATAATCGATTTATCGCGTCCCTGATGTGAAGCAGTTCACTTGCTGTCAAACCCGCTATAAATCCTGAAGTTTGGCTTTGAATCAATCGTGCACCCTGTCTTCAGGCTTTGGCCGACGGCAACTTGGATACCAATCGCAATGACACAGTCAGACCTTCCAATTGGTAATGGGGTCGCAAGTAGAATCGGGAGCGATAGTAACCTGGGTTGCTTTCATCTTCCTCCACCACTACTTCAGCCGCGGCCAGCGGTTTTCGGGCTTTTGTGCTTTCACTGGAATTCGTGGGGTCACCATCCACATACTGAAGGATCCATTTGTTAAGCCACTTCTGCATATCGTCCCTTTCCTTAAATGAACCAATCTTGTCACGCACGATACATTTCAAGTAATGTGCGAAACGGCAGGTTGCAAACAAGTAGGGTAAACGCGCAGCCAGGTTTGCATTAGCGGTGGCATCAGGGTCCTCATATTCCTGCGGCTTTTGCAGTGACTGCGCACCGATAAAGGCAGCGAAATCAGAGTTCTTCTTGTGAATTAACGGCATGAATCCGTTCTTCGCCAGCTCGGCCTCCCGGCGATCGCTGATAGCGATTTCGGTGGGGCACTTCATATCCACACCACCATCGTCCGTCGGGAAAGAATGCGTGGGCAGATTTTCAACCGCACCACCCGATTCAATTCCACGTATTCGCGAACACCAGCCATATAATTTGAAGGACTGATTGATATTAACGCTCATCGCATAAGCTGCATTACACCAGCTATACTTGGAGGAATCAGCACCCTCAGTATCTTCTTCAAAATCAAAAGCATCCACAGGATCAGTGGCAGCGCCGTAGGGTGTTCTGCCGAGGAAACGTGGCATGGCGAGGCCCAGGTAACGGGCATCATCCGATTCACGCAATGAACGCCAGGCTGCATATTCAGGTGTTCCAAAAATCTTGGTCAGGTCACGTGGATTGCTCAGTTCACTCCATGAGTCAAACTGCAGGGTTTTCGGTGCCACTGCGGAAATAAATGGCGCATGCATGGCGGCACAAATTTGCGACATGCCCTTGAGCGTTTCCACATCCTGCGGGCCATGATCAAAGTAATAGTCGCCGGTAATACAACCAAATGGTTCTCCACCAAACTGGCCATATTCGTGTTCATACATCTGCTTAAACAAGGGACTCTGATCCCAGGCGGTACCTTTGAATTTCTTCAGGGTCTTGTGCAATTCCTTCTTGGAAATACTCATAACCTTGATCTTCAGGAATTCGTCCGTCTCGGTGTTGTTAACCATGTAGGACAGACCACGCCATGCACTTTCCAGTTGCTGGAATTCTTCATTATGAAGGATCTTGTTCACCTGTTCGGTCAGCTTCTGATCGATTTGTGCAATGAGCGACTGAATGGAAGCAACTGCATCCTCAGAAACCACGTTGGTATCTTTAAGCACATACTCCGCGAGGGTTTCCACCGCCGATGATATCTCTTCCTTGGCACGGTCACTTTTAGGTCTGAACTCCTGGTTCAGCAGTGATGCAAAGTCACTCGTTTCGCCAACTTCCGTCGCTGCTTGTTGTGAGGAAACTTTCTGTTCTTCAGCCATAATTATTCTCCACCCTCTTCATCCGAGCCATCATCAGGCTTTGGTGCTGCTACCAGGGACTGTAGTAGTGCCGGATCCTTGATCGCGTTTGCAATCAACTCTTCTGCACCGGTTTTGCCGTCCATATAGGTCACCAGGTTGCTCAACTGGGTACGTGCTTCAAGCAACTTGTTCAGCGAGTCAACTTTACGTGCCACTGCATCCGGTGAGAAATCGTCCATGCTTTCAAATGTCAAATCGACATTCAGCTGGCCTTCACCCGTCAGGGTATTGTCAACACGAAATGCAGCGCGGGGCTTCATCGCTTTCATGCGGGCGTCGAAGTTATCAATATCAAATTCGACAAATTTACGATCCGCAACCGGTTCCTGTGCTTCGGCAGGCTTACCTGCCAGATCAGCCATAACGCCCTGTACAAATGGCAGGTTAACTTTCTTTTCCGACCCGTAAAGCTCTACGTCATATTCAATCTGCACACGTGGAGCGCGATTTCGAGCTATAAATTTTTGACTACTTCCTGAACCCATGGCTTGTCTCCTGACTTTAGTTCATATTAAAAACAACATTGTTACGATGACATTTCTTTTTACACTCTACCTACTGTTAAATAATTTCACTCGGACGAACCAGCACCAGAACCGCTGATGATTTGAAATTGTGTCACACCATCCGGTGCAATATCCTCGAGAATCTCTGAAAAAGACTTGGTGACCAGGCTTTGGGCCCTACGCAATAACAGGGGAACGGGACTGGATGGTTCATGTGCAGAATAATATTCACATATCTTGTCAATCGCATGTATCACGTCATTTCGGTTGTTCACCGCACCGCTAATTGGCACCAAAACCTCCGTGGCCCCTTGTTCAACCTCACCAGCTCCAGCATCCCCGCCATCGACCACTGCGGCGGCAACCGGTGAATATTTGCTGATAGCCTTATGAATTTGCGTCAACACGTCCAGCGTTTCATCGATACTCAAAGCTGGCGAATCCACAGTAAATTGATCCCACAACTCAGCTAAGCGTTTCAATTGTGTAATTGACCCACTCACACCTTCACCCAAAGCCGTCATGGCATCGGTATCAGCTTCACTGAAAGCACCCTGGATTAATGCAATATCCTGGACTTCTTCATCACCGACAGGGTCCGACCTACCTTCCGCCAGTTCGATATCCCGCATAGAAAATGCGCCAAGCCCTTTCAATTCAACCAAGGGCGCTTTTTCAAGACCGACGCAAACGAGATCATGATCATCCAACAATTGCAGAATATTAAAACGCATGGTTGGATCGTTATTGTCTTCGACATCAAGTTCGGGATAGATCGTGTCCCAATGTGCCTCGATACAGGCATTTAGCGACTCCAGCGAATCACTGAAGGCCCCCAGGCCATTGAGATGTAAATCTGCCAGCGCAGCATTTGTCAGCACTCGCAGATCGCGGGTGCGGACGAGAAGATCATCGACCTGCTCGCTAACGCCTTTCCAGTCCGGTCCCTCGCCGGGAATGATGGTATCGCCGAATTCCTGTTCCGGCTTTGTTTGCATCATACTTTCCATTTGCTGGAAAGCAGGATCATATTCAAGATCTTCACCGCAAGGCAGATCTTCAGAAATTGGCTGTATAAGTTCTTCAGCCGAAAGTCGCATACTTCGCTCCCTTTCAGCAACCGTCCCCGAACCCTCACTAAATTTTTAGCGACCTGACTGGAAGCAAATTAATTATTCCACCGGCAGATTCAGAACTATTGCTTTTTTTGGTTTTATATTTAAATAATTTATTTATACAATAACAATAGGCAATTTTTATGCAGATAACAATGTGCAAATATTCCTATGGAGTATAGTGTAAATTGATGCACAAGCAACACACGTAAGTGCTTAAGTGGCAAAACGGATACTTTTAAATAGTTAAGTTATTAATTTTGCTAATTTTTGAGTGTTGGCTATGACCACAACTTACTGCTGAAGCATTGGAAAAAATAAAATAATTACTGGTTGTAGGTGTCAAGGGGGGACCGCTGTTGCTATATTTAAACTTACACATCAGACAATCCAAAAGGTCAGTTAGCCGATGCAATTAAGCCTCAAGATCACCAGTTATCAACGGCTCACCCCTGGTCAGGATCAGGAATTTCACCCAACATCCGACTCCTTCACTATTGGAAGGAACCACGACAATGACTGGGCCATACCCGACCCGCAACGGTTTCTTTCCGGATCCCATTGCCGTATCCATAGCGAGGGCGACCAACATTACATCACTGATACCAGCACCAATGGCGTTTTCCTGAATGGGGCGGAAGATCGTTTGCAGCGTAATGAATCAATTGAGCTTAGTAAGGGCGACACTTTCAGAATTGGTGACTATGAGTTCGAAGTGATATTTGCCGACCCTTCACTGGCAGGTAACCCGCAAACCAGCGATGAAGATACCTTCACCGGATTTGACTCTTTTCCGGAAGATGATTCCTCCTCTGAAGCCGAGTCCTTTTCCGGGGACGATCCGTTTTCCGAGGCTGACCCTTTCTCTGAACCCGATCCTTTTGCTGAGCCTGATCCCTTTGCATCTCAGGAAAATGTCGATGGTGGCTTCAAGAAGGACATCAATACACCGCTTGCACAGATGGATGAATCACCATTGGGGCAACCTGTAAGCCTCGACAGCCTGATGGACCTGGATGATGAGGACGACGCAGAAGATCTCGATTCTGCCGACAATCTTGAACAACGCCATTCACCAATGAGCGAGGCGTTCAAACCAACCGCGCACAAACCTGCACCGGTGGCAAGTCAGACACCACCGGCCAGCCAGAATCCAGCAGTCGACCAGAGTGGTGGCTCCGGCAGCATCCCCGATGACTGGGACGAAGCAACCGGTTTGTTGCGAATTCCTGATTTTGATGCTGGTCCGCCCAAATCAGACTCAGCGGATTTCCCGGATGACTGGGATGAGTCAACCGGTATTCGCAAACCACCTGAAAAGAAACAAGCACCGAAACCCACTCCTGCAAAGCCTCAGGAAACCGCAAAACCACAAGCCAAACCACAAGCCAAACCACCAGCAGCGGCCAAAGCACCCGCAACCCCTGCACCAGCCCCTGCGGCTCCAGCCCCGGTTACTCCGGACCCGGCACCTGTGGCTGAAACAACGGTCACCGGCGATGGTAGTGCCGCAGCAGCATTTGCGCGTGGTGCGGGTTTGGAGCTTAAAAAGGTTTCCGCAATTGACGAGCAGGTACTATTCGAGCAAGTCGGCAGAATGCTGGCCGTGTTTACCAAGGGCCTGATCCAGACCCTTGGTGGACGTACCGAGATCAAGAGTGAGTTCAGACTTGAACAGACCATGATCCGCCCGGCGGAGAATAACCCGTTCAAGTTTTCTACTTCGGAGGCAATGACAATGCTGCAATTGCTGAGCAAAAGCGACCCCGCCTATTTATCCGGGGCAAACGCCATCAGCGAAGCCTTTGACGATGTCAACGCCCACCAGTTGGCCGTGGTTGCCGGGATGGAAGCTGCATTGCAGAACATTCTGGACCGGTTTAATCCAAAAACACTTGAACACAAGATGGAATCAGATTCAGTCCTTGATCGTATTCTGCCTGTCGGCAAGAAGGCCAGGCACTGGGATGTGTTTAAATTGTTATTTGACGAAATTGCCGGTGAAGCCGAAGATGATTTCCAGCAACTTTTCGGAAGGGAGTTTTCCCGTGCATATGAAGACCAACTTGACCGCCTGAAAGATTCAAAATAACGGAGTAAAAAATGAGCCTTACAAAAACCAACATCAAGAACATTTCCCAAGCCTCAATTCTTGGCCTGATGGCAGTCGCCATTGTTTTAATGTTAAGTGCCTGCGCAGGTGCACCCAAGAAAGAAAAACTTGGCCTGACCATCACCGCCTCGGCGGATGTAAACCCGGACATGCAGGGCCGGCCTTCGCCTGTCATCCTGCACATTCTTGAGCTCAGTTCAGCAGAGCAATTCAATAGCCTGGACTATGTCAGCCTTGCTCAATCATCAACTGCGGCACTGGGCCCTGCTCTACTGGGTAAAAAACAGGAAGTCCTGCAGCCTGGCAGCAGCCGGGAACTGCCGCTGGAATTGAACCCCCAAACAACAGTAATCGGCCTGGTCGCCGGCTACCGCGATATTGACAACGCAATCTGGCGCACGAGCGTTCCCATCACCCCGGGTGACACCAAACATTTGAGTATCACTCTCAATCAACAACAGATTGTCACATCCGTCTCAGACTAGGAAACACCCAATACCATGTCATGGACTTCAAAAATTATCTGGTCGGAGGGAATGTTCCTGCGCCCGCAACATTTCCAGCAAAATGACCGTTACCTCGAAGCACTGATCGAGAACCGGGTCAGCCCCATGCGACCCTATTCCTGGGGAATAGAGGAATTGGTCATCAACCAGGAAGCCCTTAGCCTGGGTAAGATTGAAATCACAAAATGCAAGGCCATACTGCCGGACGGGACAACTCTCGACATCCCGACCGCCGACGCGCCCCCCACGCCGATTGAGCCGGATAAGAACACCAAGGATGAGAATTTCTATCTCTGCCTGATGGAAAAGCGCCCAAACGCCACCGAGGCCAGCCGGGAAGATGATGACAGCCTCGAAGTTCGCTACAGCATCGCTGCTACTGACGTACGTGATGCCAGTTTGCCGGAGGACTCCGATGCACCGATCGAACTGGGTCGTAAAAACCTGTTATTGCTGACCGAGAGTGATGAACGCACAGAATATGCCTGCATCGGCATTGGCCGCATTATCGAGGTTCGCAGTGATAAACGGGTGGTACTGGATGATTCATTTATTGCTTCGGCCGTTGATTGCCAGAATGACTTGCAACTCTCCGGCTATATAAAAGAGATCCAGGGACTACTCAAGCAACGTGCGGAAGCGATTGCCGTGCGTCTCGATGCGTCTGGCGGCAGCAGCGGCAGCGGAACGGCCCAGGTCGAAGACTACATGTTATTACAACTGATCAACGGTTATGAGTCGGTTTTTGCGCATCTGGGCAAACTACCTGCCTATCATCCGGAAGCACTTTTCCAGGTTTGCCTGAAGCTGGCTGGCGAACTCGCCACCTTCACGACTACAGATCATCGCCCCCAGGGCTTACCTGAATACGACCACACAAACCTCGCCTCAACCTTCATTTCCATCATGACCGAATTACGGCGTTCTCTTGGTGTGGTATTCGAACATAGTGCGCAACAGTTCCCGTTCAAACATTACAAGCGGGTTGGCATTAATCTCGCCATCATCAATGACAAGTCATTGTTCGATGATGCGGTGTTTGTACTGGCGGTGAAAGCGGATATGGCCACAGAAAAACTTCGTAGCCAGTTCCCGTCACAGGCCAAGATCGGACCGAAAGAATCTATGAAGCAATTGATCACGTCCCAGTTACCGGGAATAGAACTAGAAGCCTTATCGGTTGCGCCACGCCAGATCCCTTTTCACTCCGGTTTCTCCTATTTTGAACTGAACAAACGCGGAGACTTGTGGAAAAAATTATCAAGCTCCGCAGGCCTTGGCTTACATCCCGGCGGCAAATATCCCGGACTTGAACTTGAGCTCTGGGCAATTAGAGGTTAACCGACATGCCAGATAAAGATGATCCTTTTTTCAACATGGATGAAGAACACACTATCATCAAACCCAACCCGGGCGGCCTTTACAAAGGTCCGGCAAAACGGGAACCACGACGTGAATCTAATGAAAAAGTTGACCTCACGGGGCGCCCTGGTCTGAACCCGCTGGAAAAATCTGCTTCTGTTTTACTTAACCTGCTTAGCCAAATCCGCAACACCAGTTCACATCCAAATCCGACCGGCCTGCACAAGCAACTGGCTACTGAAATTCAACGATTCGAGGCCACGGCACAGCGCGAAGGCATAAAACCCGAGACCATATTCATCGCGCGCTATGCACTCTGTACCACAATCGATGAGTTTGTAATGACTACACCATGGGGATCAGGCAGCATCTGGAATACGCAAAGCCTGCTTAGCATGTTCCATAAGGAAACCCGGGGTGGCGAGCGATTTTTCCAAATGCTGAAGAAGCTCAACCAGGATCCTTCCCGCAATATTGATCTGCTGGAGTTGTTGTATGTCTGCCTGTCACTGGGCTTCCAGGGCAAGTACCGGATTTCACGCGATGGCATCAACGAACTGGCGGAATTACGAGAAAGTCTTTATTACACCATCCGAAATCAACGTGAAGAACCAGAGGCGGGTTTATCCCCGCACTGGGAAGGCCTGAAGAAATCCTCGATCTCCAGGACAGCACTCATTCCAGCATGGCTGGCAGCGGGTATCGTCTTCCTGCTGTTGGTCGGTATTTTCAGCTTGTGGCGTTTCAGTCTCGGTGGCTACATCGATCCGGTACACGCAGGGCTGATGACCGTGGGCCGCGAAGAATCCCTGGTGCCTACCCATTTGCTGGCGCCACCTCCGGATGTTTATATCCCCGACCCCGGCCCGGCCAGATTCGCTTTGAAGGAGTTCCTGGGGCCTGAAATCGGCAGGGGCCAGGTCAGCGTAGAAGAACTGGCAGATCGTATCGTTGTGCTGGTACCCGGCACTGTATTCGGTTCCGGGAGTGATTTAATCAGCGGTGAATTTCATAGCATCATCCACCGCATTGGAGAGGGCCTGGAGCAAACCAATGGCAGAATCATGGTGATCGGCCATACCGACAATGTGCCTATGCGCAGAAATCAGCGCTTCAGTTCGAACTTCAGCCTTTCTCAAAGCCGCGCCGAATCGGTTATCGTTTTGTTGAACGGTGTGGTCAGCAACCAGGGCAGGATGGTAGCCGAAGGACTTGGTCATACACGACCAGTGGCGCCAAATGATACGGCTACAGGCCGTGCGAAGAACCGCAGAGTGGAAATCACCCTGCTGGAGAGGGTCCGCGGATCATGATGATTATATCAAGACTTGCTTCAATGGGCATTTTTGCATTGATGGGCCTCGGTGTGCTGGCATACATGATCTGGTACTGGGGGCCGGTCATACGCTTTGGCGATTTTGCACCGCTCGCCTCGGTCATGGCGCGCGTCATCACGATCATATTGATATTTTCCGTGTGGGGCCTGATACGTTTTTTCAAATCCTGGCGGGATAAGAAGAAAAGCAGTGAGATTTCCAATGACCTGGCTGCATCAGCGGATGCCGTAGATCCTGCTGACGAGCAGTCAAAAGAAGAAATGGCGACGCTTAAAGATCGTTTTGACGATGCACTTAAAACATTGAAAAAAACCAATGTCGGCGGCAAGAAAATCAGATCGATCTACCAGTTGCCCTGGTACATCATCATCGGCCCACCCGGCTCCGGCAAGACCACCCTGTTGGTGAATTCCGGCCTGCAGTTTCCACTTGCAGACCAGGGCGAGCAGGCAAAAATACAGGGGATCGGTGGTACACGTTATTGTGACTGGTGGTTTACAGACGAAGCAGTAATGATTGATACCGCCGGGCGTTACACCACCCAGGACAGCAATGAGAAAGCTGATAACAAGGCCTGGTTCGGCTTTTTGAAGCTACTCAAGAAACATCGTAGAAGGCGTCCGATCAACGGCATTATCCTTGCCATCAGCATGGAAGAGCTTGCCCGGCAAAGCAGCGTTGAAAGAGAACGCAATGCATCTGCAATCAGTCACCGTATCCAGGAATTATACGAGCACCTGGGTATCCGCTTCCCGATCTACCTGATGTTTACCAAGTGTGACCTGATGGCAGGTTTCATGGAGTTCTATGGTGATCTTGACCGTAACGAACGCTCGCAGGTGTGGGGCTTTACCTATGGGCTCGATGATGAGCCTTTGGAAGGCTTCAATCGTGAGTTTGCTGTTCTGCAGGAACAGGCCGAAGTACGACTGGTGCAACGCCTTCAGGATGAGCGTGACGTTAACCGCCGTGAACTGATTTACAATTTCCCGATGCAACTCGGTGCCAGCAAGCAGGGTATCGAGGAGTTTCTGCAAAGGGTGTTCAAACCCAGTCGCTATACCAGCACACCACTGTTGCGTGGCATCTACTTCACCAGTGGTACCCAGGAGGGTACACCTTTCAACCGCATTATGAGCCAGCTTGCACGCAGCTTCAGCCTCAGCAGGGCTGCAACCCAAAGCACTCCCTCCAAAGGCAAGAGCTTCTTTATCAAAGACCTGATGAGCAAGGTTATTTTTGGTGAGTCAGGACTGGCCGGTGCCAATCTGAAAGTGGAGCGGATTTACGGCATCTTGCAGAAAACCGGTTTCGCACTGCTGATTGCCATTCCAATTTTGCTGAACCTCGGTTGGTGGATGAGTTACAGCAACAATAAGACATTGGCTGATGAAGTTGAGACTGCGACCACCAGCGTGCTGGAGAACAGCAAGAAAGTGTCTAAACGCGACCCATCGTTAAGTGGGATTTTGCCTTTACTTAATGAAGCAAGAGCGATGCCAACCGGCTATGCGGCACAATCAGAATCAGTACCGGTCAGTCGCAAGATGGGTCTTTACCAGGGCAAGCGGCTTGGCCGCAACGGCACCATTCCTGCCTACCAGCGACTGCTTGAGAATGCATTCCTGCCAAGATTGATGGTTCGGATGGAAAAACTTCTGAAAACCAATATGAACAATCCCGACTTAACCTACCAGGTACTAAAAGCCTACCTGATGTTAGGCAATCCGGAGCACATGAATACCGCATTTGTGAACGACTGGGTGCGACGTGACTGGGATTCAAGCCTGTCAAGAACGATGAGTGCTGACCAATTGGTGCAGTTGGGTGAGCATCTGGATTCATTACTGGAACTGGACCCGCTCACACCGCCATTTGAACTCGACAGCAACCTGATCATGACCGCACGCGACATGTTGTCAAACACGACACTGGCACAACGTATCTATGCCGTGATCAAGTCCGAACATCAGCACGAGGGTAAGGTTTTCAGTATCAACTCGGCTGCCGGCAGGGATGGTGCACGCGTATTTATCCGTATCAGTAACACCCCCATCAACCAGGGTGTACCGGCGTTGTTCTCACCTGAAGGTTATCATCAGATGTACCTGCCCTCGGAGACACGCATCGTCAATGAAATGGAAGACGAATCGTGGATATTTGCTACCGAGGTCCAGGGAGCCCAACAAATCCCGGTAGATCAGTTAACCAATTCCATCCGGCGGCTTTATTTCGAAGACTACACCCGAACCTGGGTGGCTTTCCTCGAGGATATACGCATCCGTCCATTTGCGAATCTGGCACAAGCGGCTGATATTCTAAGAGTTTTAACCGGAGATGACTCACCGCTGCGCCTGTTGATGTTAAATATTGCAGATGCGACACGCCTGGTGCCCGAACTGGTCATTAATGACAATGAAGACCAGAGTGTTTCAATAACTGATCGGATCGAGGCATTCCTGTCAGATTCAGACGACGACTCGATGTTGCTGGACCCGGCCATCGTGGATCATGCTTTCGCCGGACTGCATACTCTGAGCCTGGCCAAAGACGGCCGGCCCACCCCGCTGGACGGCTTGCTGGGAGATTTACAGGAGCTCTACATCTTCATTGATCAACTGGCACAAAGCTCACAGGACCAGTTGGCGACCGGTCTGCAAAACCAGGCGGGTACCGCCATAACCCGGGTGAGGTTAAGAGGCCAAAGAACTCCGGCCCCAATCCAGCAGTGGGTTTTGCTGGTAGTAGCAGATACCAACAACCTGGTTGCCGGTGGCGCGACTGCAGCAATCAAGGCAGCCTGGTCCACCGATGTTTACCCATTCTGTCGCCAGGCTTTGAATGGACGCTATCCCTTTAACAGTTCGGCTGAAAGAGGTGTGCAACTACGTGATTTTGGCGTGTTCTTTAAACCCGGTGGCACCATGGACACGTTCTTCGATCGCTACCTCAAAGAGATCGTGGTAACAACGGCCGGCACAAACTGGAAGTTGAAGCCCAATGTTGCCAAGAACATTAATATCTCAGCTTCTTCTATCAGGCAGATCCAGCGAGCCAGTAAAATCCGTGATGCATTCTTCGCTGGTGGTGGCGCCACCCCTTCTATCTCATTCGAGCTAAAACCGGTTGGAATGGATCCGGTAACAACGAATTTCACGCTGAACATCAATGGCCAAAGAACCAGCTACAGCCATGGCCCATTGTTGAGCCAATCTTTCATATGGCCAGGTGAAGGCGGGTCGAGCCAGGTTCACATGCAATTTAATCCAGCGCCTGCGAGTGGCCGGTCCGGCCAGACACTGGATGGTCCATGGGCATTCTTCCGCTTGCTGGACAGTGCCGGTATGAAGCCTTCATCAACACCTGAGAAATTCCGCACACGTCTGACATTGGGTGATCGCTGGGCTGAATATGAAATAAGGGCCAACAGCGCCTTTAATCCATTTAGCCTGCCCGATCTTCGTGCATTCCGCTGCCCAGAACAGCTATGACTGAAAACACCCGGAAAGATGGTCCTGATGATGTTAAAGATGACGCAAGTGATCAGGTAAGCAATGACCGGGAAGCGATTGAAGTGCCTGATACACCAGCAGACAGGGGCGACGATTTGCCGGGTGACTTACAGTCTGGCATCGAAGATACTGATGAGTCGTCCGAAGAGCCTGACTTGCTGTTTGCAAACATTGATGCCCTGATGGACGGATCTGACGCCCCACCTGGGGAATCGGTCAATCTTGATGATCACCCCTATAGTGACGAGAACGAAGCGGTTGAAGATCCGTTTCCAGCCGTTGAGCAGGCTGTCGAACCGCTTGAAGAAACATTTATACCGGTCAGCGACGCTGAAGATTTTGTTCCGGAGTCAGATGAACGTCCGGAAGATTTATATCCTGCAGATGAGGTGTCCGAAAGTAATGAGCCGGGTTCCAGCATGGATAACTTTTTCGGTGACCTGGACGAAAAGCCCGTTGAATCGGTTTTGCCGGTTGAACCAACCAGCTCAGCAGAGCCTGAAGCGGATGGCCCTATTATTGAACTTGGGTTTTATGGAAAATTACCCGCTTATGGGGATTTCATTCAAAAACGCCTTCCGCAGGACTTTATCAACCCGTGGCATGAGTGGGTACAAACCGGCATGTTGGCCTGCCGGGAACATGATCCCGAAGGCTGGATGACACTTTATCTGAACTGCCCCGCGTGGTGCTTTGTTCTCGCTGAAGGCATTTGTGGAGAACAGCCCGTCGCAGGCGTGACAATTCCCAGCGTCGATCGCGTCGGTCGCTACTTTAACTTTACAATGGCATCCATATTGCCCATTGGCACCAGCCCGACTGTTTTTGCCGCTGCGCGGCACAAATGGTTTGAGGACCTGGAAAGCCTGGCACTGACCATTCTGGATCAGGAAATGGATCAGGATGGTATCGAACGGTCAATAATTGATCAATCAGCAGAACTGGGCTGGGCACTGTCATCCAGACCTGCTTTTGAAAGCAGTGACGGTCATAGCCGTATCGCATCGAACGATTTAAATGGCGTGGTAGGATTCATCCCTGCCCTGCTCCACCAGATGATCAGCAATGAACAGGACCGATATGGAATATGGTGGCACCGGGGTTCATCACAGGCAACTGCCCAGATGCTCAGTTGTGCTGGAATGCCGGTTGGTGAAACCTTCCTGGGACTGATCATGGATAACGAATTACGGGATGCTTCGCGAACAGCAGCGCCCGAATCTGAATCAGATTACATGGATGAGCTACTCTCCGATTGACGGATCAATACTATGACTTTTAAATCCTCCGCAACAACCCATGTCGGCATGGTGCGCAAACTCAATGAAGATGCTTACGCAGAGCGTTCGGACATAGGTGTATGGATGGTGGCCGATGGCATGGGTGGTCATGAAGCCGGTGAAGTTGCCAGTGGGATGATAACCGATCACATTAAGAGCCTGAATCACGCCGGGAGTTTCGAAGAACTGTTTCAATCGGTGAAAGCGAGTATTGAAGCAGCAAATAGTGAGTTGGTCGAACAATCATCTGCTTACGATGCTCAAAGGGTTCCGGGCAGCACAGTCGTTGCCCTGGTGATTAACGGAACCCAAGGGGCCGTATTGTGGTGTGGAGACAGCCGGATATACCGCCGGCGCGACAAAATACTCCAACAACTAACACGCGATCATTCACATGTTCAGGACCTCGTGGACCAGAATATCATCCAGGCAGAAGATGCTGAATCCCATCCAATGGCCAATGTCATTACACGCGCGGTGGGTATCAATGAACCACTCGAGCTTGATTACGAACTAATGGATGTCAACCTGAACGATCAATTCCTGCTTTGTTCAGACGGTCTGAGCCGCCTGGCCTCTGACGAGGAAATCGCCTCCATGATGGCCAACAGGGATAGTGAAGAAGTGACCCAGTCTCTGCTGCATACCGCCCTGGTCAGGGGTGCGCCTGACCAGGGCGGTATGCAGCAGGGACTGGGTCACTTCT
>Ga0164313_10000907_pt1 | contig 25222 bp, 21 predicted proteins | sample GuaBasSedimGuay4_FD_113735 | JGI IMG/M metagenome (GOLD analysis project Ga0164313, IMG submission 113735) | Subseafloor sediment microbial communities from Guaymas Basin, Gulf of California, Mexico - Guay4, Core 4569-4, 0-3 cm | ecosystem: Environmental > Aquatic > Marine > Hydrothermal vents... | reverse complement strand
CGTAGTGCCAACAGAAATGAAGATAAATTTTGTCTCCCCTGTTTTACCTGATACGGTCATTGACCAATTGACGTTGTCGTCCAGCCCATAATCGAAAATGGTACCTGATTCGTCATGATTGCCAATTTTAAGCCAACAGCTCAAGGTCCATTCTGGAGAGGTAAGGGCGGAATTTGCTTCCACAAATGCCATATCATCTCCTGAAAATGCGAGTGCCGTTCCGAGGGTAGGTGATAACGTCACTTCTGCACCTGCTACAGGATTGCCGCTCAGTGTTTTGATCTGCCCCGTGACTACACCATTGGGATTTATAAATCCAAGTGTACTGCCCTTAAAGCCCTCACCAAATTGACTGACACCGGCTACTTCGTAGGTATAAAAATGACCTGCGAGCACATTAAAGTCGATGTACTTTCGCACATCCTTGTCGACATGTACGATAAGTGCACCGTCTCTGTAAATATTAAAACCAAGCTCGGGTGATGGGCTCAGAGCATCTATTTCCCAGTCGATCTGAATGCGGTCGACGAGATCGCCCTCACTGGCACCAACAAGTGGTTCAGAAGGAGGGAGATGAAATTTGCCGTAAAATCCTGCCGTCCCCTGATATTCCTGACTGAAGTACGAACCGATAAATACTTCACCTACGGCGCCTGTCATCCGATAATTGGAATTCAATGCGTTGCTCACGCTCCCGTAATTGGCGAGAATTGTACCCGTGTAAGTTGTATCTCCATTTATTTCGCCAAGATTGCAATCTGTGATTTGTGCAGATAGCGTATATCCCGCAGAAAGGAGAAAATATATCGTTAGAATAAAATTTAATTTTTTCATGGTTGAGTGTTTTGATTTGGTAAATTGATTTTTTGCATCAATTCATTACCTCACCCATATTTTGATATTCGCAATCCCGTATTGTTCGTTGTCTACTCCCGAATCCAAGTATGAACCAAATACCAAATAGAATTTATCCCCGGCGTATTTAATTTCGATTGTACCATGCTGCATTGTCTCCCCCACGCCGCCAGAACCAAAATCGACCATTCCAGGTAGAAAGCTAATACTCTTGGACCACGCACCGGTGATTTGATCATTCGGGGCAAGTTTGATGCCCGCAAAGCCCATTTCATGGTCCCAGGTATCATATGCAACATACACAAACTCAATTTTTACTTCAGAATGTGGTTTCCCTGTCAGGTCGTATTCTTTTGATAAAAAGTCACGATTATCCGGGGAAATCAGGTGGTATCCTACAATGGGACCCGGCACATTAAAACGAGTGGCGCCATAACCTGCTCCATTAAATCTTCCCCAATTGGAGCTATTTGCATTGTTGTCTTGATTATCATACACCAGCCATCCGTCATGACCTGTCTCAAAATTGTCATGTAATACAAGTCTCCAGTCATTCAAGCCGTCATAGCTGATTGTCCCGTTTTTACTGAGTTTGATTTCGCCTGCGGTATTAGCATCCCCTACGTGCAGTGTTTGGCTGACGGTCACTCCCTCTGAATTGGCTTTTAGTTTCTCCTGATTATTCGCAAAGAGGGATACCTCTCCATCAGCTGTCGAAAAGAGACCGCTGTCCTCGTCACCGCTATTTCCTTTGAATGCGTATCCATTATTATCGGCCCCATTTTCTCCGGGAGCACCACCTTCGGCGAGAATACCGCCATTGACCTGAAGTGTATGTGTTGCAGGCAAGGCTCCTCCTCCTATTGCAACCTTGTTTGAGATGAGGATGTCATCAGCCTGGACGACACCACTTGAGGGAAAAATATTGGATTCGCCAATCAGAGATAAGGCATATGGCGCCGATGTGAGCCTGAAGCGTGGAAGGAGCTCTGACGATCCGCCTACTTTGACCCCTAAATAGTACGTCGTGTCGAAAGGCACTGATAGAGGGTTTACATCACCCAAAAACACAGAGTAGATCCCTCCGCTGAGGTCAACATTTTCTTGTGTCTCGGTCCAGATAGCGGTCCCTCCTTGTTGTGATTCATAGAGATTAAAAGTAAGTGCGTATACACCGTCATCTACGGCTATGCCATTCGATTTTTTGAGAATACCCTGAAAGCTCAGCTTTGCGGCCTGTCCAGATATAGTTGTCGTTAAGAACATGCCGGCAAATGCCAGAACGAAAAACAGCATTTGATTTTTTGCGATACTTTTCATGTTAGTGATGTTAGATGTTAAGAAATTGAATAATTGTAGTGAGCGAGTACGATTTGCAATACATCGTCATTACCCGATATTTGGCAGCGGCAAGATCGTGAGGAGAGGAGGTGGCCGTCGGGTAGAATGGGTTCAAGAATCGGTAATATCCGTTCATTCAGGGCAGAAAGAACAAGACAAAACGCACAAAAGGCAGGATTGAAACACTGTATCTATCTGTAAAGCAGCTATTTAGATAAAGCGCTGGGTTTCACACTAAATTCTTCCTGGAACACCTTGGAAAAGTAAGACGGGTCCTTGAATCCTGTATGAAAAGCAACCTCGTTCACGTTGATATCCGTGGATTCGAGTAGCAATCGGGCCTTCTGAAGACGAAATGAACGTATAAAACTGGATGGAGATGTACCGGTAAGGGCTTTGAGTTTTCTGAATAACTGGGGCCGGCTCATCCCTATGGCTTTGCAAAAATCGGGTAGACTAAACTCTTCACGGGCGTAATTCCCTTCAAGAATATCAGTGACTTTTTTGATGAAAGCAGCTTCTTTAGGGTGTATCGATTTTGTGACTTCTTCAGGAGCCGTCTGCAGCAGCACACCTTTGTACTTCTCCTTCATCTTCCTCCTCAGGTCATTCAGATTCTCCAGTCTCACGAGCAATTCTGTCACATCAAATGGCTTGGAGAGGTAGGCATCCGATCCTTGCCTCAAGCCTGTGATCTTTGATGCTGAATCGGCTTTGGCAGTGAGTAGTATGATAGGGATATGGCTGGTGCGCTCATCGTTTTTTAGGAAGTCACAGACCTCGTAACCGTCCTTCTCGGGCATCATCACATCACTGATGATCAGGTCAGGAATATCCTCAAGTGCTTTTTCGATCCCTATCCTCCCGTTGTAGGCGATGTCTAGTTGATAATCGTTTTTGAGGCACGACTTCAGGTAGGAGACCACATCCGGATTGTCCTCGATGATCAGGAGGTGGGGCAAGTCAGAGTTCTGTCCATTCGTAAGGTTCGGAGTGACCACTGTGCCATTCGCCATTGTCATGAGCTCACTTTCGTCTAGTGGTTGATAGTCCGATAGGTTCTCTGATGCTACTTGTGTCACAGGGAGTGAAACAAGAACTTGCGTCCCTTTCTCGATTTCGCTGGACATCTCAATACTCCCCTGCATGAGTTCTACCAGCTCTTTTGCATGCGCCAGACCTATACCGGATCCTTCGCGTGCCCGCGTACTCGAATTGTCAGCCTGATAAAAGCGATCAAAGATATGGACGAGGTCTTCCTCCGGGATGCCAATTCCGGTATCCGAAATTTCGATCTCAAGCCTTTCCATGTCATTTCGTTGCGTAGCACCCCGTGCAGACTCGCGTCGTAGGACATCACGTTTTTCAGCTCCTCTGCCGCCAACTGTTTTTCGCACCTTGACCCAAACTTCTCCACCAGACGGTGTGAATTTAAGCGCGTTGGAAATCAGATTTGTCAGTACCTGTTGCAGTAATTCCGGGTCATGATCCATTGACACCTGACTGATCTCTGTCCTGAACCGCAGGGACAGGTTTTGCTGGTTGGCATAAGACTGAAATGAGGCTGTCACATAATGCAGGAAAGGAATGATATCACCGTTTCTATAGTCAATCTTAAGCGAATTGTTATCCAGTTTTGAAAGGTCGAGAAGCTGATTGATCAGGCGTAACATACTTCGCCCATTTCGCTGGATCAGCTGCATGCCTTCTGCAAGATGCTCCTTTGGTGCTTTCTGAATCTGCTCCGACATCCCTAAAATGACGGTCAGTGGCGTGCGAAATTCATGCGTCAGGTTCGTAAACAGCCGGCTCTTGAATGTGTCGAGATCTTTTAATCTGGTCGTTTCCTCTTTTTCAAATAATAGCTGGTGTTTGAGTTTGATGCGTCGCGCCGTAAACCAATAAAGCCCTGTCAAAAGTGCTATCAGGCAAATAACGTAGAAGGTATAAGCCCAGCTTGTTTTCCACCAGGGTGCATGAACAATGATGTGCACTTTGAGCTGATCAGAGCTCCATCCTCCCTTGTCATCGAGAGCTTTGACGTTGAGAATATAGTCGCCGATTGGGAGGTCGTTAAAAGAGGCCGTGTTGAATTTTGTAGGCCTTGACCATACGATGTCGTGCCCTTCCAGGTTGTAACTGTACCTGATATTTCCAGGATTTGTATAATCCGTTAAGACATATTCAAAAGATACTGAGGTATTATAATGATAGATATCTACCGTGGGTTCTATTGCGTGAAAATAATCGGTGATCAGACTATCCACGTTATTATCCGTTTTGGTAAATGAAGTCAATACCAATTCCCCCTGCGTTTTCGTTTGCCCATATTCCTGCATGACATCTTCTGGATAAAATACGCTCACGCCGCTCATGCCACCAAAAAAGAACTGTCCCTTAGCGGATTTAAAAAGAGACCTTCGATTAAATTCATTATTGGCGAGGCCATCTCCCTCGTAGAAATTAACAAAGGTTTCTGATGCAATATGAAACCGCGAAAGACCTGATTCCGTACTGAGCCAAAGGCAAGAGTCGCCTTCCGGCAGGATGCCGCATACATTATTATTGCAAAGTCCGTTGTCAGTTGTATAGCTTTCTACGTGGTCTGTTTTGGGATCATACATCAGCAGGCCATTGACATCCGTAGCAAGCCATACTTTACCGTTGCCGTCCGGATAGATATATCTGATGACAACTACCGATCCCAATACTTCTTGCCCTATGTATTGTATTTTACCGTCTGCCAGGTTGTAATTTATGAGGCCTTCAGATGCGAGCCAGAGATTTTGATTGATAATGTCATACTTGAGTCCTGAAATATCGTGTGAAAATTTGGAGAGCCTTACCCATTGACCCATGCCAGAGTTTTCACTTAACGTATACAATTCCTTTTTATAGGCCCACCAGAGATTGCCACGATTATCGCTTGTGAAAATTCCAACATCCAAATTTCCGAATGGTGGGGCCTTGTAATTATTATCCAATTTACCAGTTCGAATATCTATTCGTTTGCCATTATTCAACAGGATGTGGTGGTTTTTATATGCAAGGTCAAAAGGCGTAAATTCAATATCTGGAAACCCGTGGGTTGCTATCCCGGTGACAGGATCTATACGGAAAATGCCATTATAAAAGCTGGCATAGATATATCCGTTACTGTCCTCGGTCATTCCCCGGAAGCTGCAATACCCGCCACAGGTCTCAGATTTGTCGGTATAGTAAGTATCAAAGAGATTTCGTTGGGGAGTCACCTTGATCAAGCCAAGCATGGTGTTTATCCAAATTGATCCACCTCGGTCCTGAAACATCCCTGATAGTGTCACGCGGTAAGGAATGCGCTTTTTTATTTCGCTTGTATAATCATATACAAGGTTTTGTTTCGCATGATAGTAAAGTAAACTGCCTTTCTCATAGCCGACCCAAAGGTCGCCATTATTGGTTTCGATATACGACGAAATCACATCATTGGGTAATACATTTGAACTCTTGCTGAACGGGTGCAATTCAAAAGATTCACTCTGATTGTTTAAGACGTATAGTTTATCTTCTGCAGACATATAGAGTTCCCCGGACGACCCTGATTTTAATCTGTAAATATCACTGCCCGACACGATGGGATAGCTATGCGTCTGACGTCCGGCAGGATTTATTGTATGGATAGCATTCGTTTGTTTATTTGGAAAATAGATATTGCCACTACTGTCACTGTAGATAGAGCCTGTCTCATCCTTATAATGCACAGAGATGTCGTCAACAGTTGCGATTCTTCTTGTAATACCATCCCTGAATTGAAGAAAACTTATGTTGTTATCATCACCGTTAAAAATGACAATCAGAATCGCATCATTCATATAATTATAGGCCAAAGAATGCAAGACCCTTCCTCCACTGCTCACGAAACTGTCGAGCGGAAAGAAAGTCTGTTCTTCCGTAATTGTATTAAATGACACAATACTATTGCCTTCAAAAAAGTAGATGTCGCTATTGATATTGAGAATGTTGTTTGCGGCAGATCTGTTTTTAAATATGGAAGCATCGTTGTTTAGGTGATTCACGAAATGATGCCCGTCAAAGCGATTAATGCCTCCCGACTGTATCCATATCAAGCCTTGCGTGTCCTGAGCAAAATCCCAGATGCGATTGCTGGACAATCCACTTTCTGTATTGTAAAACTTAAAGAGTGCGTTTTGGGCGGAGGAACCAAACGAGCACAACAAGGCTACCAGAACGAGTAGTGTACATTTCTTCATGAAGTGCTCTCAGGGTGATGTGTAGTGATCGAATACAGGAGTTAAGGTAGCCATTAAGCTTCGAGATACAAAGGAGCAAATACTACAACACTGACCGAAGCGTCAGAAAGGTGCATGCTGATGGACTCCTTGCTACTCCTCCCAGACGTGACAGAGATGCTTGCCATTCTGCCCAGACGTGACAGAGGTCCTTGCCATTCCGTGTTGACTGATTTGTTTTTCATTTATAGTTTCTCTTACTTCAGTTTTTGTCAGACTATTTAACATTGCTGGAAATATGTTAGGCTTTTGACCCTGGCATATGTTATCAAGTGATATTTCTATCATAAATTCACCCTGAATTGTCTCCGATCCATGCTCACAAGAAGATTACCTTTACTGAGGCGCGGAAAGGAGTCCTTTGGACATTTGAACCGGAAACATGCTGCAGGCATCAGATATCACATATACATACAATGGCGGACTCAAATTGGTCTTCCCCAATATCTCCTGCCCTACAGGTCAGCACTGGCTATTGCTGGGCCAGAGCGGTAGTGGAAAAACCACACTCCTGCACCTCCTCGCCGGACTCCGCACACCAACGACTGGCTCGGTAAGTATCGGTGGAACAGACATCAGTAAACTCCGCGCCTCCAGGCTCGACAAATTTCGTGGCAAGAATATCGGCATCGTCTTTCAAGAGCCACACTTCATGCGCGCCCTGAATGTTGAAGAAAATCTGGCCCTCACTCAGTCGCTGTCAGGCCAGAAGGTTGATAAGAAGAAGATTCACACACTACTGGACAGGCTCAATATCGCGCACAAGCTCAAGTCCGATACGAGTGCACTTAGCCAGGGAGAAAAACAGCGCGTGGCGATCGCACGAGCACTCATCAACGATCCTGTACTCATCCTTGCCGATGAACCCACATCGGCATTGGACGACAAAAATACGCGTGAGGTCATAAGCCTCCTCGAAGAGCAAGCGACAGCCGCTGGTGCGACCCTCCTGGTTGTCACGCATGACAATCGCCTCAGGGAACAGTTTCCAAATCAGATTACTCTATGAAACAGCACACTCCATGAATCTGATCACCTTAAGCTGGAAAAACCTGACGAGCAAGCCTTGGATGACCCTCCTGAGTGTGGTCCTGTTTGCCTTGGGGGTAGGGCTGATTTCACTCCTCTTCCTTCTCGAACATCAATTGCAGGAAAAGTTTGAAAAAAACCTGGCTGGCATTGACCTGGTCGTAGGCGCAAAAGGCAGCCCCCTTCAGCTCATTCTGAGCAGTATGTATCACATCGATGCACCAACGGGAAATATTTCGCTCAAAGAGGCGAAGCCATTTCTTAATCCGAAGCATCCACTCATAGCAAAGGCGGTCCCCTTGTCAATGGGAGATAGCTACAGAGCCTACCGGATTATAGGAACAACACATGACTTTGTAGATCTGTATGAAGCCGAAATTGCCTCCGGTAAAATCTGGGAGCAGAACTTCGAAGTGACGATCGGCCATGGTGTCGCTCTGGATCTCGGTCTCAAAATTGGCGATAAGTTCAGTAGCTCCCACGGGCTGATGGATGACGACGATTTTGCACATGACGATGCCGAGTCTTTTGTCGTAGTTGGCATTCTAGAACCCTCAGGATCGGTCATAGACCAACTCATATTATGCACGCCCCAAAGTTTTTGGCTTGTTCACGACCACGAGGAAGAGGCTCCTGCAGGCGAACACGATCATGACTCACATGCAGAAGGTGCACATCCCACATCGAGCATCCCGCATCCCGCATCCCTCTTAAAGGAAGATCCCAACAAACAAATCACGGCCCTCCTCCTAAAATTCAAAGGAAAAAGCTACCAGGCGCTCAATATGCAGCGCAATATCAATGAGAATACAGAAATGCAGGCCGCAACGCCGGCCATCGAGATCACCCGGCTCTTCAACCTCATGGACGCGGGTGAACAAGCGCTGCGCATCCTTGCGATGGTCATCATATTTGTCTCCGGATTGAGTGTGTTTATTTCACTGTATTCATCTCTGCGTGACAGGCGCTACGAGCTTGCCCTCATGCGTGTGTCGGGAGCTACACCGGCTCAATTGTTTCTCCTCATCATCATGGAGGGGCTCATTCTGGCGATTGTGGGCTGGACTGTTGGAATGGTGCTCAGCCATGGAGGAATGCAGATTTTTGCAGGGGTTATGAAGACTTCGTATCGCTATGCATTTTCGGGACTTCAGTTTTTGCCTCGGGAGTGGTATTTGCTATTTGGGGCACTGGCGATAGGCTTTGTGGCGGCAGTGATACCGGCGATTCAGGCTTCGAGGACTGATATTTCGGAGACATTAGCGGAGGGGAAGTAGGTAATTGCCATTGAGCCTAATCAGCTCTAACCACCGACGACCGGCCACCCCTACCCAATGCATTAAACGCCCGCAACCGAATCTCGTCAGCAGAAACTCGCACAGACCCGTCGTACAAAGTGGACGAAACTGTGGGTTCAGTACCATCAATCGTATACCTGATCTCCAAACCTGCGTAGCGCACATTGGCCTCCAGCTGCCCACTCAGGTAGACCGCCCCTGGCATCGGTATCCTGTACGCCACACCACCGTCAAAGTAGTCGAGAAGTGGGAGTTCCACCGCACCCACAGTATTTGCAAATATTGCCCAATCGGCATGAATCGCGTTGAGTCGGTCACTCTTACTGTCAGGTGAAGTCCAGCCAGGTGCTTTGCTCCATGCCCTCTCCGCCAGTCCAAGCAACTTTGGAAAAAGATAATAATCAAGCCGGTCAGAATTGCGGACTGTTTCACTCCATAGCTGACCCTGAATACCACGAATATTTTTGCGGGCCGAAGGTTGCAATCTCACTTTTCCGGCAATGTACTCTGGCTCCAGTAGCTCACCGTTGTACTTTTCTGTAGCCGTTGAAAACATATCCATCGGTTCAAATTCAAATGCACTACGTGTATCTACATATCCAGACCAGGTCAGTCCCGGCTCGGAGGGATCACGATTGTATGCCAGATCAAAATACAGATCGCCAGAATTGCACATGATGATTGGGTAGCCGCCATTGGCAAGCCGGTATGCCATGTCCTCACTTCCCCAACCCCAGACAGAATTCCAAACGTATGGCAGGACATTTTTTCCGGCAAAATCAAAGTTGATTTCTTTCTCGTTGTTACCGGTCTCAGATGTTTTGAGAACGATTTCTTCCCACCCCGCACTTGTGAGATCGTATTTTTCCAGAATGGCCATAAATCGTTTGAAAAAATAGGGCGTCAAATCGTCGGCACTATCCAATTGCGCGTTTTGTGAGATCATGTTAACGCAGATCGGAGATTTTCGCCAGGCACCGTGTGGCACCTCATCTCCACCGCTGTGGATTGCAGTAAGCGGAGCACCTGCCTCACGATATATGCTGACAATCTCATCTACAACTTTTTCAATAAAGTGGTAGGTCGACTCCTGACATATGCAGACAACATTATCATCGTAATGTTGAGCACTCGAATACTCAGACGCATCGTCGGGGTCGCTTAGTAGATATTCAATTGCTTGCGCCGGGTCGCCTGATTTTTCGAATTTATTCTGCCGCGCAATCATGGCTTTTATTGCCGCACGCGCATGGCCGGGGACGTCTATTTCTGTGATGACTTCAACATGATGCGCATTGGCATAACGCAACAGAGCAATAAATTCTGCTCTGGAATAATAGCCTGTTCCTGCACCGCGGTCAGGATCTGCAAACGGCCCTGAGCCATAGGCCGGATAGAGCATATCAAGTTCATCAAGCGTGTGCCCCCTGCGACTGCCCACTTCAGTCAACTCGGGCAAGCCGGGAATTTCAAGGCGCCATCCCTCGTCATTTGTAAGCGACAGATGCAATTTGTTCAATTTGTAATACGACATCTGATTAATAACTTCTTTGACCTGCGCGAGTGAATGAAAATTTCGCGCCACATCCAACTGCAATCCTCTGTAGGCAAATCGTGGAATATCTGTTATCGAACAACCCGTTACTGTCAAATAATTTTTTGGTTCACGGTAATTGTCAACAGGATATAATCTCGCAAGTGATTGAATGCCATAAAATACACCAGCCGCATCCGAGCCCAGTATTTCAATAACACCATTGGCGACATTTAAATGATATGCTTCGTCACCCTCAATGTCTTCATCTATGGATATAAGAATTTGCGCACCAACAAGATTTTCACCCATTTCAATTTTGCCTGTAAATACTTTTTTGAGCTGATCACGGAGCATATTCACTTCGGATGCAAGACCATCAGAATAACTGATTCCAATTTTGCCGCTGACCGTCATATGCCGCCCGTTGGGCTCAAAAGAGACGGGTGAAGGGATCAGGTGGAGCAACTTTTCAGAAGCCACGTTTGCTACATGGGATACATTTCGTGCATTTTCCTGATAACGCATTTGCACATCTTCCAACAATAACTCCTGTATTTCTGGCCTTTTAAGTCCTGGAAACACATTATTCTCTTTTATAGCAATAACATGATCTGAGGACGATCCAGTAGCACTGTTGATATAATAGGCCCCAACCGGTGCCAGGGAGATGCGTCCTGCAAATCCACCATAAGTAACCTGAAATGATCGTTGTCCGCCAGGTGCGATTGGGACAAAACTGCTGTCTGGATAAATTTTGCGGTAATCGCCGGTTATTGACTCAATGTGCAGGCCAGATCCCTCAGTAGTGATTTCGCGAGGTCGTGTCATTTGGCTAAAATAGATCGCCCAATCTGTGCCGGAGATTTCCCTTGCACTATGATTGGTAAGTGTAAAGGTTGTGACAGACAGTCCTGAGTGGGTGTCGAGCGAGTCAAACGACCACGACATTTCGATCGAGGAGGCGATAGGCGGCTCGGATGTCGTACAGCCCGAAAGCAGGGTCCATCCAATGACCGAAATAATGAGTATCTGTTTTATCATCATCGGTAAAATTAGAGAATCATTTACTTTTGGAATGAAGTGGATTATTGGCATCAGTTTGATCAGTGTGCCATTGAGCTCAACTCAACTCTTCTATACTCTCCTCCCGAAAACATACCAAGGAGTATCACAGGGAGATTATCTTTGCAAAACATGTTCGCAATTCTCAAAAAACTATTTCAGCGCACAACAACGGAACCAGATCCCATGAAGTATTTGATAGTAGGAATAGGAAATATGGGGGCGGAATATGACGGTACGCGCCACAACATCGGATTTGACGTTGTCGATGCCATGGCTAAAAAGCATAAAGTCCACTTTAAAAACGATCAGCTTGGAGATCTTGCTGAATTCAAAACACGTGGCAGAACATTTGTTTTGCTCAAGCCGTCGACCTATGTCAACCTCAGTGGAAAGTCGGTGCGCTACTGGATGCAAAAAAAGAAAATCCAAAAATCAAACCTTCTCGTCATCGTCGACGATATGAACCTCCCCTTCGGTAAATCGCGCCTGCGCGGCAAGGGATCAGACGGAGGACACAACGGCTTGAAAGACATCAATCAGATGCTCGGCAGCGATTATGCCCGACTGCGCCTTGGGATCGGTAATGCCCCAAAAGGACAGCACGTCAACTTTGTCCTTGGTCCCTGGTCTGACGCAGAGCGCGATGAGCTTCCCGCCATTTTCGATATGGCTATGCAGGTCGTGGTGAGTTTTGCGACTGCCGGGATTGGCCGTACGATGACTCAGTTTAATAAGGACTAGGAGGTATTTTTAAATAGATTCTTAATCGCATTGTCAAGTAGATAGCTCGAGACAGTACCCGGATTTGTAGAATTGATATTCGCCAACCTATCCATGGCTGATTTAATATCCAATTCCCCTTGCTCTTGTACGACGTAATTTGGAATCGAACGCATGCGCTCTGCGAGATATTTCTGTTCGGGCTGCCCGGGAGTGGGTATCAGGAGGGCCTTTTTGCCAGTTGTCTGCAAATCCATCAGGCTGCTATATCCTGAACGGCAGACGATCACAGATGTGGAATTTATAAGGTGTCCGACCTCTGTTCTATCCAAAGTGTCATACACGGTGATATTGCCTTCCTGTCTTGCTTCGGGACTCCCTTTTACGCCGCGCACGAGGGCACATTTTGCGTCGAGTGTCTCTAATTGTCTGCGAATTTCTACTTCCAGTGTTGTGCGCATCGGTTCAGGACCAGAGAGGATTGCGGCAATGATATATTCCTTGCGTGCTTCATTGCGTTTGTTCTGGTGCATCTCCATACTTGAGCTGCTGCTCACCAAGGTGCTTTGCCAGCCGATGCACTTCACACGGCTCTCCCCGGACATAGATAGCACACCGCTCAGCGTGCGCTCCTCATCATCGGGGATCCAGATATGATCAAATGACTTGAGCAATTTCGAAATCAGCATTTTTCCAATTCTGTCCTGCAGCGTATTTCCGGTTCGAAATTGCAACTGATGCGTGACCATGACAGAAGGAAGACCAGCGACGTGGCAACCATATCTATTGTCACTGATGATGGCATCTATTTTATCCTTCTTAGCGATATGCCGGGTGAGTGCATGCTCAGCTTTTATCGCTGATCTGATACGCTTCAAATTATATATGCCATTTAAAAAGAGGTTTTCGGCCAGATATTCGACGTTGTAAGATGGGAGTTTATACGAGGTGAGGGATGGAAATTCGGTGCGCAGAAAATCCAGTGCGAGGTTGTCTGATGCAAGAATGACTTCGTATCCCCGATCGAGCAATGCCCGGATAATTGGGATGGACCGGGTGGCATGTCCAAGTCCCCAGTCAAGAACACAGTATAGAATTCGTTTGTGCATCAGCCACAAGATAGTGATCGGCGCAAATCCGCTTAATCAGCGTCATCAGCGTTCCGTTAACCCATCAATTACCTAAGTAATCTATCAATTCAACCGAATCTCGTCATTATTCTTATCGAAGAATTTGTACCTCGTGACTGCAAAGTCGTCCTCTTCCTCAATCCTGATCCATCTGCGGTACTTGAGGTACCATCTGTGCTGAATACTCGGCAAGCCCTGCCTCAGAAATGCATATACGTATGGATGTGTCTGCAACGTGATTTGTGCTCCCGGATGTGCATTGACGATATATTTCAGGTCGCGCTCAATCGCATCTGTCAGTAAAATTGTCGGATTGACCTTGCCTGATCCCTGACATGTCGGGCAGGCCTCTGCTGTATTTATTTTGACTTCGGGCTTGACACGTTGACGCGTGATCTGCATCAGTCCGAATTTGCTTAAGGGCAGGATGGTGTGCTGAGCGCGGTCCTTTCGCATGAGGTCGCGCATCGTCGAGACCAGTTTCTGCTTGTTTTGCGCATTGCGCATATCGATGAAGTCGATGATGATGAGGCCCCCGATATCTCTCAATCTGAGTTGCCTTGCGATCTCTACAGCAGCCTCCATATTGACTGAAGATGCTGAGGACTCCTGATCGCGTTTATGCATTTTAGGGCCGCTATTGACGTCGATGACGTGCATGGCTTCAGTCGATTCTATCACAAGATATGCACCACTTGGCATGGTAGCAGTCTTGCCGAATGCAGCTTTGATCTGACGCGAAACCCCGAATGTGTCAAAAATCGGGCGACTGCTGCGGTGTTGTTGCACGATACTGACCTGCTTAGGGGCAATACTCGACATGAATCCCTTGATGTTCTGATACATCGCCTTGTCATTGACGACTATTTTATTGAAGGATTCGTTTAGTATATCGCGAAGGATCGAAGAAGTCTTGTCAAGTTCGCTCAGCAGCTTTTCGGGCTCTTGCTGGCCGATGAGCTGGGCGTGCAGTTGTTCCCACTTTGCAGTGAGGCCGCGAATTTCTTCATGCAGGTCAGCCACTTTTTTCCCTTCAGCTGCGGTGCGTACGATGATCCCGAAATTCTTGGGTCTGATACTGCTGATCAGTACCTGGAGCCGTTTGCGCTCCTCAGAATTCGCTATCTTCTTTGATATCGCAACAGCATTGGAAAAGGGTGTAAGCACCATAAACCTCCCGGGAATCGTGATCTCACAATTCAGACGCGGTCCCTTGGTCGAGATGGGTTCCTTAAGTACTTGTACCAGTACAGGTAGTCTCTTACTCAGGACCTGATCGATCTTACCTGTTTTGATGATCTCCGGCTCGAACGTAAAGTTGTCGAGCATAGCGGACTTCTGTCCACCATTCATCGAATCAGAAGTGTATTTGAGGAGGGATTTCAATTTCGGGCCGAGGTCGGTATAATGCAGAAACGCATCCTTGCGATGACCAATATCCACAAACGCGGCATTCAGGCCTGGCATTAGCTTCCGTACTCTGCCAAGAAAAATATCTCCAACAGAAAAATTGGACTGGGAACGTTGTTGATGTAATTCAACTAATCGTCCGTCCTCGAGCAACGCGATATCGACAGTAGTCGGGGTCGCGTTAATGATTAATTCTTTGTCCACAAGGGCCGTCTTTAATAGGTGACGGCATTGGAAGATGGATGGTACTATGCGCTCACCACCACTACGTGTAATGAGCTTCAGCTTTGTCAGAAGATAACCTTCGTGATTCTCAGCCGGGGTTTACGCTGCTACGGATGTCTCCGCATAGCTTACAATCAGATACATGCGCATCCCCAATGCCAAATAAACCCTATTGGTTATTTATTCTTCTTCTTGTGCCTGTTCTTTCTCAAGCGCTTTTTACGCTTGTGCGTTGAAATCTTATGTCTTTTTCTCTTTTTACCACAAGGCATATCTCTACAATTTATTTTTTAGAAATTCTTCTTCAATTCGTGCGGCGGTTTTTGACCGCCCTTACGGGATTTTTAGCTAATGGATGATTGCGACCGGATCTTTATCCTAGAAGCTCATCCCTTAATTCAAAATTTAGAATTCAAAATTCAAAATTCCAACACGCGTTTCAACGCGTGTCTATTTCCCTTCAATCAGATCACTATTACTCTTCACCTGGTCAATAAAAATTTTGGCAGGTTTGAACGCCGGGATGTAGTGCTCCGGAATCTCGATTGCGATATTTTTCTTGATATGGCGACCGATTTTCTTTGCTCTCTTCTTTACAATAAAAGAACCAAATCCCCTTACATATACGTTTTGCCCTTCAGCGAGTGAATTCTTCACTTCTTTGAAAAAAGTCTCCAATGTCACGAGCACATCAACTTTTGGTACGCCCGTTTTTTCGGATATCATGGCAACTAAGTCAGCTTTTCTCATCTTAATGACTGGTTTTTAATCAGTTATGTAAAATATCCCCCCTTTCAATATCAGGGGGCGCAAATGTCGGAAAATTATCCTCTTTCCAAGAGAAAAAATGCTTTTTTTTCTTCTTTTCTCGTTGAAAAACAGTGAGTTGAGTCAAATTACGGCTTTCTTCGTTGGGATTCTGAATTACTTTTGAATGCTCTATCTTTGCGTTTTAAGCCATTCGAGCATTATGATACAATCAATGACAGGTTTCGGGCGCCATGAAGTTTCCGTAGGTGACAATAAGGTACTGGTAGAGGTGCGATCACTCAATGGCAAGTTTGCCGACGTCCGGATAAAGACCGCTTTGCAACTTGGACAAAATGAAATCGAGTTGCGCAAATTGATTCTGGACAGAGCTGTCAGAGGTAAGATTGATGTTGTGATAGATATCAAGGGATCAGGGATTTCCGATGCTGGCATGCCAAATGGGGATATGATCAAGGCATACTACGAGAACCTGAAGGGCTTGGCGACAGAGCTGGGTGTAGAAGACAAGAGTCTGTTTTCAACGATACTGCGCATGCCAAACGTGTTTCAGTCAGAGAATGGGGATGTCGATGCTGATTTGTCAAAAGCATTGGTGGAAGCTGTGAATGGCGCCCTTGATAAATTGAAGATATTCAGAGAGAAAGAGGGGAAGAGTCTACATGATGATTTGCAGCAATGTGTGATGACTATTAGTCGATTATTGAAGGAAGTCGAACCATTCGAAGCAGACCGCACAGCGGCACTAAGAGAACGTCTCAGTCAGAAGATCACAGAAATTGAGCGCGAGTCAATGGATGCCAATCGGTTTGAACAAGAAGTATTGTACTATATGGACAAGCTGGATATCCATGAAGAGAAAGTGCGTTTGGAGCAGCACTGTCAATATTTTCTCGAAGTGCTGGATGGTGACGGAGGCGTAAAAGGGAAGAAGCTCAATTTTATCAGTCAGGAAATTGGTCGCGAGGTCAATACACTCGGGGCCAAGGCGCAGTGGAGCGCGATACAACGGCTCGTGGTCGATATGAAGGATAACCTTGAAAAAATTAAGGAGCAACTGGCCAACGCACTGTGAGTTCTGCATCAGATCAAAAAAGGCTTATTGTCGTAACAGCACCTTCCGGATCTGGAAAGACCACCATTGTGCGTCATTTACTGGCGAAGTACAATTCACTTGCCTTTTCAGTTTCGGCTGCGACCAGGGCCAGGCGGGCACATGAAAAACATGGCGTGGATTATTATTTCGTCTCGGGCGAAACATTCAGACAATGGATCGACGAGGATGCATTTGTAGAATGGCAAGAAGTCTACACAGATCAATATTATGGGACCCCCAGGTTTGAAATCGAGCGATTACATGGATTGGGCCGGCATGTGATATTTGATATCGACGTAGTGGGCGCCACAAATATCAAGAGAGAATTTCAGGATCAGGCAGTCGTGATTTTTGTTAAAGCGCCGTCGATGGATGCGATTATTGAACGATTAAAGTCCCGTAAGACAGAAACGGAACAAAGTTTGCAGAAGCGGATAAAGAAGATAGAGCGGGAATTGCAATTTGCTGACACGTTTGATTACGTTTTGGTAAATGACAATCTCGAAGAAGCTTTGCAAAGAGCAGAGCAAATAATCGAAAAAGAAATCACTTAGAACGACTGATTGACATGCATACATTGATCACAAACGGGATTCGCATTTCGGTGGAATGTTTCTACCAACCTGCGCATTCGGAGCCGCATCGGCAACGATACCTGCACGTGTACAATATTCGCATAGAGAACCGGAATGACTTTCCTGTAAAACTTCTTACCCGACGTTGGCTGATCACAGAAAGCAACGGCAGCAGCAAGCTTGTGGAAGGTGAGGGGGTGATCGGTCGTCAACCAATTATCGGGTCTGGTGAATTTCACGCGTACTCCTCTTACAGCATCCTATCCACTGAAATCGGCAAAATGTCCGGTACTTACGTAATGACACGCGAAGACACAAACGAACAGATGGAAGTCACAATCCCACCTTTCGTATTGGTCATCCCCGCAAAGTTGAATTAACGTCAATCTCAAAAGCGACCATAGCGACAAAAGAAACCAAAGCGACATTCTTTCCTGACTAGCTTGTCTCTGTTCACAAAAATTGTAATTTTGCGGTCCGCTTGAAAAAGCGGTGGAAGGTACCTTAGCTCAGTTGGTAGAGCACAGGACTGAAAATCCTGGTGTCCCTGGTTCGATTCCTGGAGGTACCACGAAAAAGCAGACGCCGATTTTCGGCGGCTGCTTTTTTAATTTAGGAGAAGGAGTGCATTGCTGCCAATCGACAATAGCGACAATAGCGACCACATTACAACAGTAAAAACAGCTACAACTACGACCAAAGAGCCAAAACCATCATACCCGCAATTTATCCCCACGTCTGAAGGAATAACATATATTATTTAGTTACATTTATCGTGCTATCCAACGGACTATTTCATTAATGGATGTCTTGCTGATGAAAACTATGAGTGAGGCATGGAATGGAGCCAGTTACCATGAGCGCTAAAACATACTACGAATCTCCTATCGGACTTATCGAAATTGAAGGGTCTGGTGCGGGTGTATCAGCGATTCGGTTTTCCCAAAAACGCGATGCGTCATCACCCGTAACCCCCCGACCCCTTCTCATCTGTGCAAAACAACTCGAAGAGTATTTTAATGGAGAGCGGACAGAGTTTGACGTACCTCTCGACTTGAGTTCATCTCCGGAATTTTATCGTGAGGTGTGGCGTCTGGTCAGGTCTATTCCCTATGGTCATACACGTTCGTATTCTGATATTGCGATTACGATGTCACGGCCACATGCCAGTCGTGCTGTCGGTCAGGCCAATGGGCGCAATCCGATTCCGATCATCATCCCCTGCCATCGCGTGATCGGTAAAAAAGGAGGATTGCGAGGCTATGCGTATGGGCTCGGGATCAAGCAGGCATTGCTCACAATGGAGAATCCACGGAAATATAATTTGCAACCGGCCTTGTTCTAAAAAAGATGAGTCGACGATTATTGACAATATTCGGAGCCTTGGCACTGGTCTTTGGCTATCTCTTTCTTGGCGAAGACATTCAGTACATGATGATACCTGCAGGTATCGCAGGATTGCTCTTCATCGTGACATGGTCGACTCAGTACAAGATAGACGGGATGTGGTATGAGCGACATCCACCGGAATTGGATGCGTCCATGCAGAAGTTGTTTGAGAAGTCCAGTGCATTTTATCGCAATTTGACTGATGAGAAGAAAAAGAAATTTGGAGAGAGAGTATCACTCTATGTGATCGTAAAAGAGTTTATCGGGCAGGGACAGGACAAGATCGCAGAGGATTTAAAGTATATGGTTGCGTTCTACGTGGTCCTCCTCACGTGGAACCGGGATGACTATTTGATTCCGAATTATGATCGTATCGTGTTTTACCTCCATCCATTTCTGACGCCGCACCACAATGAGGATGTGCATACCTATGAAGTGGAGCATACGGATGGCACCATCATATTGTCTATAAAGGAATTGGTGATGGGTTTTTTGTCCCCGGATAAATATTATCAAATCGGATTGCACGCTGCGGTTGAAGCGTATCTGGCCTGTTACTCTGTTGAAGATTTTCCTGAACTCAATGATGATATTTGGGAAAAGCTCGAGGCGATAAGCGGTTTTTCAAAGGAAAAAATTGAGAGTCACATTGGATTGAAACAAGATGATCCGAGGCCGATGGTCGTGCATCATTATATTTCATATGCCGATAAGTTTGTTGAAAAATCCCCGGATTTATATTTGGCATTGCGTGAGTACTTTGGGCATGGTCAATAATGGGAGTAGATGCATAAGCGAATAGCTTGGACCGCCACCTTTCTCTTGTCCTCATGGATAATGACAAGGGCATGCGGAGGCGTACCGGGATGTCATCCATGAGGACAAGAGCAAGGTGGGTACTAGCACCAAAGCACCAAAGCGCCGGATTACGGTTTCACTTTGTTCGGCCAAACATTTGCTGGGTATTTTAAATAGTAAATTAATGCACTTTTGGCTAGATTCCGTTTTGCCTAAGTTGAGGGGTGGTTATTATGAGCCCAGCTATGTTTTTTTTAAGAATTTCCCAGTATCCAATATAACGAATAGTAAAATTATTGAAGCAGTAAAAAGTGTACTCAACCTAAACAAACAAATGGAAAATGTGAAACTTGAAACTCAGCGGAATCAAATTCATCATGCAATCACCCATACAGAGAAGAAGATTGACGCATATGTTTATGAGCTTTACGACTTGAACGAAAAAGAGATTGAGCTTGTTGAGCAAATATAAATACTGGTAACTTTACAAAATAATAATGGCCGGATCAAACGCACATATCAATCCAGAAATGCTCATTTGGGCTAGAAAGACTGTGAAACTGTCTATCGAGTTAGCGGCGCAAAAGATATCGGTCAAGCCTGAAAGACTGGAAGCGTGGGAGAACGGCGATGCATATCCAACGATCAAACAACTCTACAAGATTGCGAATGTGTACAAACGACCATTTGCATTGTTTTACTTTTCTACGCCACCAAAGCATTTTAAACCACTCAAAGACTTTCGCAAGTTTGACCAGAGGTATGTGCTCACTGAAAATGAGGAGTATATTCTGCAAAAGGAACTTTTGCTTTTTCAGGAGAAAAGGCAGATTGCCCTGGATTTGTACGACCAGCTTAATACAGCAGTAACAGAGTTTGAACTCAAGGGCAGTTTGAAGAAGGCTCCTGAAGCACTTGCAAGACAAATACGTGAGTATTTCAAGATCAATCACAATGAGGTGGCCGAGATAAGACCTGGGTATGATGCCTTAAACTATTGGAAGAAACTGCTTGAGTCAAAAGGGATATTAGTTTTTCAAACTTCTGGCGTACCGCTTCACGTCATGAGAGGGGCGTGTGTGGCAAGGGATGTGTTACCCGTCATCATTATAAATAGTAATGACACAACAAATGGCCGCATATTTTCATTGTTTCACGAACTTGTGCATATCGTGTTGAGAGCGGATGGAATCAGCAATTTTAGATATAGCGATAGAAAATTGTACGATCAGATTGAAGTATACTGCAATCAGGTAGCGGCAGATGTATTAGTGCCGTCACAATATCTCATGAAATCACTTGTCGTGCAATCTCATGCCACTGATGTGAGTGCTTGGTCTGTTGATGAGCTCAATAAATTAGCACAAAGGTTTTGTGTAAGCCGTGAAGTAATTCTGCGGAGGCTATTAACCTTGGGAAGAACTTCAACTGAATTCTATCAGGACTTCAGGGATAATCAGGTTTACGACAAGAAGAAATCATCTACAGGTGGTGACTATTATCGCAATCAAATAGCTAAAAATGGAGGGCTATATCTAAATCTTGTCTTGCAAGGATATTATCAGGAGAAACTGACCGCAGCCTCCTTTTGGGATTACACAAAAATAAAAGCTTCAAATCTGGCCAAGCTAGAACAGCTCCTGTATGCAAAAGTATAGCATCGATACGAGTGCCATTCTTGATGCATGGATCAGGTATTATCCTCATGATACGTTTCCATCTTTCTGGAGCAGGTTTAAGGGCCTGGCTGGGTCACAAGTGGGTGTTGCGACTGAACTGATAGAGCATGAATTGAGCAAAAAGGATGATGGATGCCTTAAGTGGTTCAGAGAAAACAACTTGAGTGGTTTTTTTGTGGGGCTCACTGAATCTGTGCAAGACGTTGTTAGTGAGATGATGAAAAATCCTAATTATCAACGTTTAGTTGAGGACCGTAAGGGCACATTTGGAGCCGACCCATTCGTTATTGCATTGGCCAAAGTAGAGGATTTGATAGTAGTAACGGGTGAAAGGGCAAGTAACAATTTGACCAAACCAAAGATCCCGGATGTATGCAACGATATGGGTATTCAATGCATAAATATATTAGAGCTCATGCGTAGAGAGGGATGGCAGTTTTAGTAAAGCAGACACAAGGTTAATGATAGTAATACAATGATGCTCCTAAAGTGTAATACTGCACTGGTACGATACACTGACACATGATCCCTGACTTTACAATTATCGGCGCAGGCATATTCGGCCTCACTTCAGCGATCGAGTTACGGAACCGGGGTCACTCCGTAAAAGTCATAAGTCCGGGTTCTATCCCTCATCCACTTGCCGCTTCAGACGACATTAGCAAGATCGTGCGGATGGAGTATGGCCGGGACACATTTTATATGGAGGCTGTGGACCAGAGTATAGATATCTGGCATGACTGGAATCTGGAGTTTGGGACGGTGGTGTACCATGAAACAGGATTCGTCCTGCTCAGTTCGCAATCCATGGAGGAGCCGTCGCAAGATTACGAGTTGTCCAGCTTCAATCAATTAATCTCCCATGGTCATACGCCGGAGAGACTCGATGCGGATGAGATAGCGAAGCGTTTTCCTGCATTTGAATCTGGCCGGTACACAGATGGATTTTTTCATGCAAGGGCCGGGTACGCAGAGTCTGGTCGTGTTGTCAGCCTGCTCAAGGACAAGGCTGTAGAGCTAGGAATTGAGATCGCTGAGGGTATTGAAATTTCGGGACTGATTTCTGAGGATGCACAAGTGACTCATCTTGTTACATCTAATGCCATTCATATTCCTATTGGTCATTGCATTATTGCAGCTGGTGCAGCCACTTTAAATATTCTACCCGAAATGCGTGATTATCTCGTTTCGACCGGGCACCCTGTTTTTCATGTGAAGCCCGAATTTGAAGCTGATTTTACTGGTGAGAAATTCCCTGTTTTTGCAGCAGACATATCGAATTCCGGTTGGTATGGATTTCCATTGCACCAGAAAGCTGGGGTAGTTAAAATTGCAAATCACGGTATTGGGATACATGTAGATCCACAAAAAGACTCTAGAATTTTGCGTCAGGGGGATATAGATAAATTCAGATTGTTTATAAGTGCGTCAATACCCACTTTGGCAACTGCCCCGATTGTATATACGCGAAGGTGTTTGTATTCCGATACACGTGACGGACATTTTTGGATCGACAAGCATTCAGATTTCAATAACCTCACAATTGCGGCTGGTGGTAGTGGCCATGGATTTAAAATGGCTCCACTATTGGGAAAATGGATATGTGCGGCTGCTGAGGGGAGGAGGGATGATGTGCCGGAGAGATTTAGGTGGAGGGGATTTGAGTCTGTTGTGTCGAATGAAGAGGAGGCTCGAGCGGGTTTTTGAGGGTGGTGGTGTAAATGGGTCGCGGTGTATTTAACCGCCCCGCATAGCGAGGGCAGACAAGGACGCAGAGGACCGCAAGGGGTTTAAATTCACAACGACATGTCGATCACGGCAACGCCAATTGGTGGAGCTGTACCCATATTTTCAATAATGCCCAAGCCTTCTTCGAGTGACACGACTCCTGTGACCAGTTTGGCGGGATCACAGGCGCCCGACGAAATCAAATTAAACATCTCCGGATACTTGGCGGCTGCAACCCCATGGCTACCGATTACCTCAAGCTCTTTGGAAATGACTTTGTCCATGGCAATGCGTGGTAATTCTTTTTCCATTAATCCGATCTGGATATGTTTTCCCCGCGGACGTAAACTGTTCAGTCCAAAATTGATGAGCTCTTCTTTGCCGAGTGCATCAATTGTAATATCTACCGGGTCGCCGTTTATTGTATGTAACTCTTCAATGGAATATTCCTTTTCATGCAAATTAATCGTCTGCGTAGCACCCAAACGCGTTGCCAGATCTAATTTTGTCTGATTGATGTCGACGGCAATTACGTTTGCTCCAAGGGCAGCACCAATCATGACAGCAGATAGTCCTACACCTCCACAACCCAGAATAGCCACAGACTGTCCCGTCTCTAATTTCGCCTGAGCAGTCAAGGCGTGGTATGCCGTTCCGAATCGGCAGCCCAGACTCGCCGCTGTCACGTAACTGATATGTTCGGGCAGTGCGACCAGGTTAAAGTCTGCCTCATGGACCACGACATACTCTGAAAATGATCCCCAATGTGTAAATCCGGGCTGAGTCTGATGTGTACATACCTGCGGATGACCGATTTTACATTCGTGGCATCCTCCACATCCACAGACAAATGGCGCCGTGACGCGCTCACCCTCCTTCCAGTTCGTGACTTCTGGACCTAAAGCTGCAACTACTCCTGCAAATTCGTGCCCGGGGACATGTGGCAATTGGATATCTGAATCGAATCCCTGCCAGCCCCACCAATCACTACGACATATCCCGGATGCGCGTACTTCAATTAATGCGCCCTTTGGTGGGACATCGGGGATGGGTACAGATTTGATCTGTATCGGGGATTTAAAGTTGTTGTAGTATGCGGCTTTCAATTTTGTTGTGATTGTTAGATAGGTGGTTTTATTAAAGTTGATTTAATAGAACACGCCCGCCATCCGTAGTCAAGTGACGAAGGATGGGATGACGCGGATCGGACGGATTTTCACGGATTTTCTTTTCTGTGTCGTTCGCCAGTAGCGGAAGCGAGTTGTTTTTCATTGTTAGGGTGCAAAGAATAAAATAGCATAAAAAAGACCCGTGAAAATCCGTCCAATCCGTCTAATCAGTGTGCCATGAAAATCTAATATCAAAAAACTAAAGCCTCCTGATCTTAATATTCCGGTACATCACCTCGTGCCCATGATCCTGCAATCCAATATTCCCTTGTTTCTCCATGGCATACATCGCAAACTCACTGAATTTACTTTGTTGGACTTGTCTTTTCCATTTGATGGAGCCAATCTCGTATTGCACACATATTTTACCATTGAGCCAATGCTCGACATGATTGCCTCGCTTTAGTATGCGGGCCGTGTTCCATTCTCCGACAGGATTGGAATGATCCTCAGCGGCGGCTTCCAGATCATAATTATCCCCCGTCCGGTGCTTGTCCATCCAGTCACCCAGCATGGATTCGTACGTCGGATTATCCAGGATCTGATATTCCGGGGATAGATGCCAAATGGGAGAACCCTCGAACTCTTTGACCAGGTAGAAGACTCCGCTATTGGCTGAATCCGTCAACATGAATTCCAGTCTGAGCTCGAAATTTCCGTATCGTTCCTTTGTGACAATGTCACCGGCCAATCCCTCTTCCTCAGTGCCACTAAAGGTAATGACGAGGTTTTCGTCACGTACTTCCCAGCCTTTTTCGGGGAATGCCTTTTTGTTGTATCCTCGCCACGCATCGGTTGTTTTCCCATCAAAAAGGAGAATCCATCCTTCTGATTCTTCAATAGAAGTGAGGGTATTGTGCTGACCATGCAGCACAGCGCCGAGTGTCAATAAAAATACAATGCTTATCAAGTGTTTCATCCTCATCATATTAATTGTTCAATTGCATTTCATTCTCACAACTGCATTTCGTTCTCACAACTGCATTTTTATCGTTCAATTGCATTTACTGCCTCCAATGGCATTTTAATCCTTCAATTGCATTTTGACAGGATCCCAGTGCATTATTTGGTTATCAAAGTAACTGTCATTGCACAATAAAGCAGGTGCTGCTGCACGATAT
>Ga0164313_10000906_pt1 | contig 25225 bp, 16 predicted proteins | sample GuaBasSedimGuay4_FD_113735 | JGI IMG/M metagenome (GOLD analysis project Ga0164313, IMG submission 113735) | Subseafloor sediment microbial communities from Guaymas Basin, Gulf of California, Mexico - Guay4, Core 4569-4, 0-3 cm | ecosystem: Environmental > Aquatic > Marine > Hydrothermal vents... | reverse complement strand
CCACGGTGTCATGACGGCCCTGGCCTTCTCGTTGATCGGCTTCTTCTACGAGCAGACCCACACGCGCATGCTGGGCGACCTCGGCGGCCTGATGCAGCAGATCCCGTTCGTGGGCGTCTGCTTCGATGATGGCCATGGCCTCGCTGGGTCTGCCGGGCTTCGCCAACTTCGCCAGCGAGCTGCTGATCCTGGTGGGCAGCTGGGAGCGCTACCCGGTGGTGACCATCCTGGCCATCTTCGGCCTGGTGATCGGCGCCACCTATCTGCTGCGCACGGTGCGCGCCGCCTTCCTGGGCGAGATGGATCCCAAGTGGTCCAAGCTCAAGGACGCCCGCAGCCCCCTGGAGCGCGCGCCGTTCCTGCTGCTGCTGGGTGTGCTGCTGCTGTTCGGCTTCTACCCCTTCCCGCTGGTCGATCTGATCAGCTCGGGGGTCGAACCGGTGATCGAGATCCTGCAGGCCGCTGAGGCGGGGATGTAATCGTGGACATCGACACCTCCCAGATCCTCAGCATCTTCTCCACCGAAGCGTGGCTGGCCCTGCTGGCCCTGGTGCTCATCGCGATCGACCTGATCTCGGGCCGCGGGCGCCTGACCGGGCCGGCGGACGCCGTGCGCCTCACGGCCCTGGCGGGGCTGGCGCTGGTCCTGGTGCAGACCTTCAGCCTGGAGCCCGTGGTTGAGCCCAGCGTGTTCGGCACGCTCGACCCCTTCGCCATCTTCTTCAAGCGCTTCTTCGTGGCGTCGGCTCTGTTCACGATGTTCTTGAGCGGGCCCTACGACGCGCGCCTGCCCGCGGGCCGGGGCGAGTTCCCGGCCATGGTGGTCTTCATCACCATGGGCATGAGCATGCTGGCCTCGGTGTCCGACTTCGTGACGCTCTTCGTCGCGCTGGAGCTGGTGACCATCACCCTGTTCCTGCTGGTGGCCTGGCGTCCCGGACTGCCGCGCTCCATCGAGGCGGGCATCAAGTTCGTGGTGGTGGGAGCCATCGCCGCCTCGTTCCTGATCTACGGCACGGCCTTCGTCTACGGCGGCACCGGGTCGCTGGACTTCGCCGGGGTCTCGGCCGCTCTGGCCGCCGCTGAGAGCACGCCCGCGGGCCTCAAGTTCGGACTGCTGCTGGTGCTGGTGGGCCTGGGCTTCAAGCTGGGCGCGGTGCCCTTCCACGTCTGGATTCCGGACGTGTACCAAGGCGCTCCCACACCGGTGACCGCCTTCCTGTCGGTGGGCTCCAAGGCAGCCGGCGTGGTGCTGCTCATGCGCGTGGTCTACACGGTGCTGGGTCCCGTGGCCGCCGAGTGGGTCACGGTGCTGGCCGGCCTGGCCGCGCTGACCCTGCTCATGGGCAACCTGGGCGCCATCACCCAGACCGACCTCAAGCGCTTCCTGGGTTACTCGGGCATCGCCCACGCGGGCTTTCTGCTGCTGGCCCTGGCCACCGGCAGCGAGGCCTCGGCCAGCGCCATGCTGTTCTACATGGTGGCCTACCTGTTCACGAACATGACGGCCTTCCTGGTCATCATCATCGTGTCGCGCACGGCCGACAACGCGCACATGGACCGGGTCAACGGGCTGGCCGAGCGCTCGCCCTTCCTGGCTCTGGCGCTGACGGTGTCCATGCTGAGCCTGGCCGGCGTGCCGCCCTTCAGCGGCTTCGTGGCCAAGTTCATGGTGCTGCGCGCGGCCATGGCCAACGCGACCCTGCTGCCGGTGGTGATCCTCAGCCTGGTGATGATCGTCGTGTCGCTCTATTACTACCTCTGCGTGGTCAAGCGCATGTACTTCCGCGAGCCGGTCGACACGTCCGTGCTCGAGGTCAGCGCTACGTCCAAGCTGGTGCTGTACGTCGGCATCCTGGTGACCTTCGCCATCGGCATCTACATGGGGCCGCTGGTGGCGGCATCCGACGTCGGCGCCGCGGCGCTGTTCCGTTGAACGGCCGCGCACACCGCTCGCGTGGGCTGAGGAGCACGACGCGCGCCGCGCTCGCGCTGGGTCTGCTGCTGCTGGTGGTCGCCTGCGCCGCGCCGTTGGGGCCGGTGCGCCACGACCCCATCACGCCGGACGAGGTGCACGAGCACGTGGCCTACTTCGCCAGCGATGAGCTGCTGGGGCGCGAGGCCGGCACCGACGGCGAGCGCCTGGCCGCGGCCTACATCATCAAGCGCCTCGAGGTCCTGCCGCGCATGCAGCCCGGCGGCGAGGACGGCTGGCTGCAGGCCTTCACCGTCCCGGCCTCGCTGATGCCGACGGGGCCGGCCTTCTCGGCCGTCGCCGAACGGCAGCCCCCCGAGGACGAGACCGCCCTCAGCGACGCTGAGCTGGCCGATCAGGCGGCCGAGGCCGGGGCGCTCGAGCAAGCCGCGGGCGACGAGGCCGCGCAGGGTGAGTCCGTGGTGGCCCACAACGTCCTGGCCGTGCTGCCCGGCAGCGACCCTGAGCTGGCCCACGAGGTGATCGTGCTCGGCGCCCACTACGACCACGTCGGGCTGGGTGAGCACGGCAACAGCCTGACCATGCTGGACTTCGACGCCGCGCCCCTGGCCGACCGCATCCACAACGGCGCCGACGACAACGCCTCGGGCAGCGCCGTGCTGCTGGAGCTGGCCGAGTCGCTCTCCACGGCCTCGCGCCGCCCGCGTCGCACGCTCATCTTCCAGTGGTACTCGGGCGAGGAGCTGGGGCTGCTGGGCAGCCGACACTGGGTCGAGCACCCGAGCGTCGACTTCGAGCGCGTCGTGACCATGCTCAACATGGACATGGTCGGCCGCCTCACCGGCAGCACCCTCTCGGTGGGAGGCATCGGCACCAACGCGGCCTTCGAGGGGCCGCTGCGCAAGCACGGCCAGATCCTGGGCATCGAGCTGCTGCTCGACCCGGTGGGTGCGGCGCCCTCGGACAACGCGCCCTTTCACAGCGCGGGCGTGCCGGTGCTGTTCTTCTTTACCGGGCTGCACGACGACTACCACCGCCCATCCGACGAGCTGTCGGGCCTCAACGCGCGCGGCGCCGCACGGGTGGGCCGCCTGATCGAGGCCGTGTTCCGCGACCTCGACGCCATCGACAGCCTGCCGCCCTTCACGGCCGCGCCGGGTGCGGCCTACATGTTCCGGCCCTCGGCCTGGCTGGGGCTGGCGCTGATGGACACGCCCGCCTGGGTGCCCGGCGGCGCGCTGGTCTCCGTGGTGGTCGATGAGGGCCCGGCGGCGCGCGGCGGTCTGCAGCAGGGCGACGTGATCCTGCGCGTGGACGGCGGGCGCCCGCTCGACGCCGCCGCCGTGGAGGCCGCGATGTCGGAGCTCGACTCCGCGCGCACGCCGCGCCACCTGCAGGTCTGGCGCAACACCTCCGGCCGCGCGGTGACTGAGGACGACGACTGGCTCGACACGCACGAGCTGATCGAGCTGTCCGTCCGCGCCAGCGTGCGCTGAGAGCGCGACGAGCGTGAGTGGCCGCCCGCGCTCGCAGCAGGCGTTCATGAATAGACCAGGCTAGTCGCTGACGTGTTCGTGGCCGTGGCTGCGCAGGCAGTGGCGCAGGCGTTCCGCCGCCGCATCCAGGTCGTCAGCGCTGGCGTTCCTGTCGGCGTTGGCAAAGTTCAGCTCGCCTAGCGCGCGGATGGGCACCACGTGCAGGTGCACGTGATTGACCTCGAGGCCAGCGACGATCAGGCCCACCTTGGTGGGCTCGAAGGTCTCCTGCAGCGCGGCGCCGATCTGGCGCGCCACCTCGAACAGGTGCGCGTTCAGCTCGGGCGTCAGGTCGAGCCAGTGGTCGATCTCGTCCCTCGGCACCACCAGCACGTGGCCCGGCGCGAGGGGCTCGATGGTCAGGAAGGCCACGCAGTGCGGATCCTTCCAGATGAAGCGCCCGGGGAGCTCGCCGGCGATGATGCGCGTGAACAGGGTGGCCATGAGTGCTCCGTCGCGGGGAGCCCTGATTCTGGCCGCCCGGGGCCCCTGGTTGAAGGGCCGACGCTGCGGTCTTCTCCCGCGCCCGCGGCGCGCCGCTCGTAACGCGTAAGACCTGATGCCCCTCGGGCGTTACAACGGGGTCCGCTGCCCGGAGATGTGACATGCCTCGTCCGCTGCTGTTGCTGCTGCCGCCCGCCCTGTTGTCGCTGGTCCTCGCGTTGCCGACGGGCTCGGCGCCCCCGGGGATGGAGCTGCCTCCGTCCGCGCCTGCGGCTGCTGCGGCGTCCCCTGCCTCCGGCCCAGGCGCCGCCCGTCGTGCCCCGCCCGCTGCCGCCGCTGCTGCGCCCGCTGCCGCCGCTGCTGCGCCCGCTGGCGCCGCTGCTGCGCCCGCTGCCGCTGCCGCTGTTGCTCCGCTGCCGGTGGTGTCCGATGTCGAGACGCCCGGTGAGGGCTCGGGCGAGGCTCCGCAGGGCCTGACGCTGACGCTCGCTGAGGGCAGCCCGGCCGAGCCGGCCCGCCCCGATGCGCCCTCCGCCGCCCAGGCCACACGGCTGTCTGAGGCCGAGGTGCAGCGTCTGCTGACACGTCTCGGCCCCCTGGCTGCGCCCACCACGGACTCGGCCCAGCTCGGGCTGCCGCCCTCGGGCGCTCCGCCGCCGCTCACCGGTGGCGAGCTCGCGCTGCCCTTTCCCCCTCTCGCTGCGGGCGCGAGCGGGGGGGCGGGCCCCGGTCGGGGCAACGACCTGCGCCCCACGCCGCCGCTGAGCGTGCTGGCCGTGGCGCCCGAGGGCGAGCGCCCGCTGGTGGGCGTGGTCTCCATCACCTTCTCCGAGCCCATGGTGCCCCTGGCCGCGCTCGAGGTGGTGGACGCGGTCGAGGTGCCGGCGACGCTCTCACCCGCGGCCGCCGGGCGCTGGCGCTGGATCGATCCGCGCCTGCTGGTGTTCGAGGCCGAGGGGCGCCTGCCCGCCGCCAGCTCCTACGAGCTGCGGATTCCGGCCGGCACGCGCGCGGCCTCCGGCGCTCGCCTGGCCGACGAAGTGCGCACGCACTTCTCCACGCCGCCGGTGTCGGTGCAGCGCAGCAGCCCGAGCGCCGCCGACCCGGGGCGCGAGCAGACCACCGACCTGCGCCCGCTGCTGGTGCTGGGCTTTGATCAGGCCGTGGACGCCGCGGCGCTGCTTCCGTTCCTGCGGCTGACGTCGAGCGGCTTCTTCGGTGACACGGACTTCGCCCTGCGCCTGGCCTCCGCCGAGCGCCTCGACGAGAGCCAGCGCGAGGCCTTCTCCGATTGGCCGTCCCAGCGCCTGCTGCTGGTGGAGCCGCTGCAGGACCTGCCCGAGGACGAGACCATGCTGCTGGCCCTGGCGGCCGGCGCGCCCTCGGCCGAGGGACCGCGGCGCACGACCGGGGCTTGGCGCCTGCGCTTCCAGACCCGCGGCGAGCTGTCGATCAGCGACCGCAACGGCACCTGGCTCGACCCCCTGCGTCCGGGCCAGGGACTGAGCCTGCGCTTCAGCAACGCCCTGGCGCCGGACCAGCCGCTGGACGAGCTGCTGAGTCTGGACCCGCCGACGGAGCGGCTGAGTGCCTCCATCTGGGGCAACGGCCTGAGCGTGCAGGGCGGCTTCCCGCCCTCGTCCTCCTTCAAGCTGAGCATCTCGGGTGAGCTGCGCGACATCTACGGGCAGCGCCTGGGTGACGCCGAGGAGCTGACGCTGCACACCGGCAGTGTTCCGGCCAGCTACGCCATGCCCGGCCGCAGCACGGTGCTGCTGGATCCCTTCCTGCCGCCCGCGCTGCTGGTCGATTCGCTCAACCTGGACGAACTCGATGTCACGCTGCGGCGCGTGCGCCCACGGGACTGGCCGGAGTTCTCGCGCCTCGCCTCCGCGCGCCGCGGCACCAGCGCTGGCGACTTTGACCTCGGCGAGCGACTGCGTCAGCTCGAGCTGGAGCCCGGCGGCGCCCGGGACGAACGCCGCCGCACGGCCTTGGGCCTGGCGTCCGCCCTGCCCGACGACGTGGGTCACCTGCTGGTGCTGGTGGAGGGCGAGGTCGAACGACAGCCCTTCGTGGCGCAGTGGCTGCAGCGCACGCGCCTGGGTCTGGACGCGGCCTGCGACGGGCAGCGCCTGCTGGTGTGGGTCTCGTCGTTGCAGGACGGCAGCCCCGTGGCCGGGGCGCGCGTGGGGCTGCTGAGCAGCAGCGGGCGCGTGCTCACCGACGCCGATGGCTTGGCCGAGGTGCCCCTGCCCGAGGGCCGTCAGGACGCCGACACGCTGGTGGCCGAGTGGCAGGGCGACAGCGTGATCCTGCCCGAGGGCGACTGGAGCTGGCAGTGGCGCCGCCGCAGCGACTGGGTGCTCGAGCCCATGGGCACCCGCGCGCTGTGGTACGTGTTTGACGATCGCGGCACCTACCGCCCGGGCGAGCAGGTGCGCATCAAGGGCTGGCTGCGCCTGCGCGACGAGGACGACCCCGTCGACACCGGCCGGCTCCCACCCGCGGGCGCGCAGGTGACCTGGACCCTGCTGGGTCCGCGACACCATGAGTGGGCCACGGGCGAGGCGCAGCTGGACGCCGCCGGTGGCTTCGAGCTCACGCTCGAGCTGCCCGACGACGCCGACCCGGGGCGTGCGCGCCTGCGGCTGAAGGCGGCTGCGCTCGACGTCAGCGGCCGTCTGCGCGGGGAGGACAAGACGCACCTGATCCAGGTCGCGGAGTTCCGCCGCCCGGAGTACGAGGTGAGCGTGCGCGCGGGCGACGCGCTGAGCGTGGTGGGGGGCGCGCTGGAGCTCACGGCGCGGGCGGCCTACTACACCGGCGGCGGGCTGCGCGACGCTCAGGTGAAGTGGACCCTGCGTGCGCAGGACGCGGACTACGCGCCCCCGGGCTGGCCGGAGTTCCGCTTCGTGCCCGAGAGCTCAACCGACTGGTCGCACCATGGCGGCACCGCGACCCCCACGGCGGATTGGTCCTGGGAGGGCCACACCGACGCCCTGGGCGAGCATCGTCTGCGCGCCGAGCTGCTCAGGCTCAACCCCGCTCGCCCCCAGCTGCTCACGGCCGAGGCCGCCGTCAGCGACGTGAACGCTCAGCGCTGGGCCGGCAGCCTATCGCGCCTGGTGCACCCGGGCGACGCCTACGCGGGCCTGGCCATCGCGCGCGGCTTCGTCCGGGCCGACGAGCCCGTGCCCCTGCGCTTGCTGGTGGCCGACCGCGACGGCGCGCCCGTGCCCGGCCTGCCCATCAACGTGCGCGCCTCGCGCCAGGCCTGGGTCTGGGACCAGGACGGCTGGCATCAAGAGGAAGCGGACGTGCGCGAGGCCTCCGCGGTCTCCGCCAACGAGCCGGTGGAGCTGGCGCTGCGCCTGCCCGCCGGCGGTCGCTGGAGCATCGAGGTCAGCACTCGCGACGCGTCGGGGCGGCCCGCCCTGGCCTCGCGCTCGGTCTGGGTCGCCGGCGGCGAGCGCCTGCCCCCCGTGCCGCGCGTGGAGCTGCAGCAGCTGACCCTGCTGGCCGACGCCGAGCGCTACGAGCCGGGCCAGCGCGCCGAGGTGCTGGTGGCCGCGCCCTTCTCCAGCGGCGAGGGGCTGGCCACATTGAGCGCCGGCCCCATCGTCTGGCGGCAGCGCTTCTCCCTGGTCGACGGCAGTCACGTGCTGTCGCTGCCGGTGAGCGAGGCGCTGATGCCCAGCGCCGAGCTGCGGGTGGAGCTGGTGGGGCAATCCGTGCGTGCCGATCCCGACGGCCAGCCGCGGCCCGACCTGCCGCCGCGCCCGGCCCAGGCCGCGGGTCAGCTCACGCTGGAGGTATCGAGCGAGTCGCAGCGCCTGGCGCTGGAGCTGCTGCCCGCCGCCAGCGAGGTCAAGCCGGGCGAGGCACTCGATATCGCCGTGCGCGTGACCGACGCACAGGGCCTGCCGGTGCCCGCCGCGCAGGTCACGCTGGTGGTGGCCGACGAGGCCGTGTTGGCCCTGGCCCCCTGGGTGCTGAGCGACCCGCTGGCGGCGCTGCTGCCGGCGCGCTGGTACGGCTACGAGCTGGACCGCTCACGCCCGCTGGTGGTGCTTGGCGACCCGGCCCTGGCCCTGCCGCCGGGTTGGCCTGTGCAGCCCGTCCCGCTCCCGCGCGAGGACGGCCGCGACGGGGAGGATGCTATCGAGGAGGGCCTGCCCATGCTGAAGTCGTTGGGCTACCTGGGCGGCGACGGCTACGCGGCCTCGGCCGAGAGCGCTGCTCCGGTGCGCTCGGCCATGGCCGTACCCGGCGCCGCGCGCGCCGCCGCGCCGGGCGCCGAGCCTGTGGCCGTGCGCGCGGTGTTCGACGCGCTGGCCGCCTTCGAGCCCGGGCTGCTCACGGACAGCGACGGCGTGGCCCAGGTGCGCGTCCGCATGCCCGACAGCCTCACGCGCTACCGCATCAGCGCCGTGGCCGTGCACGGCGGCAGCCGCGCGGGCCAGGGTCAGGCCGCCCTCAGCGTGCGCCTGCCGCTGATGGTGCGCCCCTCACCGCCGCGCCTGCTCAACCTGGGCGACCGCGTTGAGCTGCCCATCGTGGTGCACAACGAGAGCGACCAGCCGCGGGTGGTGGACGTGGTGGCCGCGGTCAGCGGTCTGGAGCTGCCCGAGGGTGCGGGCCGCCGCGTGCGCGTCCCCGCGCGCGATCGCGTGGAGCTGCGCCTGCCCGTCAGGCCCAGCGCCAGCGGTCGCGCCAGCCTGTCCGTGCTGGCGGTCGACCACGACGACCCGGGCCTGGCGGACGCGGCTCGCCTGGAGCTGCCCGTGCTGATCCCCGCGGTCAAGCAGGCGTTTGCGCTCTACGGCAGCCTCGACGAGGGCCGCCTGCGCCTGCCGCTGCTGCCGCCCGACGACGTGGTGCCGGGCTTCGGCGGGCTCGAGGTCAGCGTGGCCAGCACCCAGCTCGCCGCGCTCACCGACGCCTTGTTGGCGGTGGGAGAGTACCCCTACGGCTGCGCCGAACAGCGCGCCTCGCGGGTGCTGTCGGTGTTGTCGCTGCACGACGTGCTGGACGCGTTCGAGGTGCCGGGTCGCCCCTCGCCCGCGGAGCTGTCGGCGTCGGTGGCGTCCGACCTCGAGCAGCTGCTGGCGCTGCAGAACGACGACGGCGGCTTTCCTTTCTGGCGCCAGGGCAAACCCTCCGAGCCGTTCTTGAGCGCGCACGTGGTGCACGCGCTGCTGCTGGCGCGCTCGCACGATCAGGCCCTGCCCGACGCGGCGCTGGAGCAGGGCCTCGCGTACCTGGACGAGCTGCCGCAACACATCGCGTCCTACCGCTGGCCTGTGCCCGCACGCGCGCGCAGCTCGATCCTGGCGTACGGACTGTGGGTGCAGCAGCGCGCAAACTGGCCCGTGCGTGAGCGCGCGCTCGAGCTGTTGTCCGATGGCGCCGCGGCCCTGGACGGCGAGGCCCTGGCCTGGCTGCTGCCGTTGCTCGACACGCCGGACTCGTCCCACGGGCTGGTGGCCCAGGCGCGCGCTGCCGTGCGGCGCGAGCTGCGCAATCGCGTGGCCGAGACCGCCGCCGAGGCGCAGCTCACCAGCGTCCAGGAGCAGGGCGGCCATCTGCTGCTGCACGGCCGCCGGCGGGCCACGGCGCTGCTGCTCGACGGGTTGCTGCGCACGGAGCCCGACAGCGCGCTGGTGCCCAAGCTGGTGAGCTGGCTGCTGGGCCAGCGCGTGGCCGGGCACTGGGGCAGCACCCAGGAGGACGTCTTTGCGCTGTTGGCCCTGCGCCGCGCCTTCGATGTGCTGGAGGCCGAGACGCCCGACAACCACGTGCGCGTCTGGGCCGGCTCGCGCCCGCTGCTGGACGAGCGCTTCGTCGGGCGCGACACCACACGACGGGCGCTCAGCATCCCGCACGAGCTGCTCGGCGAGTGGGCCGGGGCGCCCGGCCCCGACGGACCGCGGAGCCTCGAGCTGCTGCTGGACGAGACGGGCCCCGGGCGCCTGGTGTGGCGCGTGGGGTTGCGGCTGGCGCGGGCGTTGGAGGACCCGGCGCCCGAGTCGCGCGGCTTCAGCGTCTCGCGCAGCTACGAGTCGCTGGGTGATCCGAGCGATGTGCGCCGTGCCGCGGACGGCAGCTGGCAGATCAAGCGCGGCGCCACGCTGCGCGTGCGGCTGACCATGCTGGCGCCCGCCGAGCGACACCACGTGGCCCTGGTAGATCATCTGCCCGCCGGGCTCGAGCCCCTGGACGCGTCGCTGGCGGTGACCGGCGAGGTGCCCGGGGACGAGCCGGTGGACGTGACCCCCGCGGGCTTCTGGCGCTGCTTCTGGTGGGGCGGCCCCTGGTACGACCACACCTCGCTGCGTGACGCCGGCGCGGAGGTCTTCGCGGCGCGGCTGCCGGCTGACGTGCACACCTACGGCTACAGCGTGCGCGCCACGACGCCCGGCCGCTTCGTGGCGCCGCCGGCCCGGGCCGAGGAGATGTATGCGCCCGAGACCTTCGGCCACAGCGGCGCCGACGTGGTGCTGGTGCAGTGAGCGCCGCGGGGCCGGGCGCTCAGTCCACGTGCAGGAACAAGCTGGTGCTGTCGCAGCTCACGTCGTAGGTCTCGACGTCGCTGGTGCAGGGCGGCGTGCAGGTGCCGATGCGCACGTCGGCCGTGGCGCCGTGCAGCGGGCAGGTGACCTTGCTGCCCAGCAGCTTGCCCTCGCTGAACGAGCCGCCGGCATGGGGGCAGGCGTCGTCGATGGCGTAGTACTGGCCGGTTGTGTTGAACACGGCGTAGAGCTTGCCCTCGTGCTCAATGCGTACGCCCTGACCTACCGGGAAGTTGTCGACCGAACCGATGTTCACGAGTGCCACGCTGGCCTCCTTGCGCTGCGATGGGCGCGGGGGCCTCTCCCCGCAGGAACGCAGATTGTAGGGGGGCAGGAGCAGAAGGCCAGCCGGGGCCGCCTGTTGACTCGCGGGTGACGTGAGTTACGCAATCGCGGCCGCATCCGTACACTGCCTGCATGCCGATCCGCTCGGCGCCCGCTCGCCTCTCCCGACCTGATCGAGGCCCTGACATGACCCTCCCGCTCCTGCGTGTCGCCACCCTGCTCATGCTGGCGGCTGCGCTCGCTCCCGTCGCCGGGCAACAGACCACCGACGCAGAGAAGGACCTGCGCGCCGACTTCAAGAAGGCCATGATCAGCAAGGACGCCGGCAACCGGGCGGCGGCCGTCTCGGTCTACGACGCCGCCACGCGTGAGCTGCCCGAGGAGCTCGGGGCCATCCGGCTGGTGGCGCGCACGCTGGCCTCCGCGCTCGACGACGACTCGCCCGACGTGAGCGCCGCGGCGGTGGCGGCGCTCTCCTGGGGGCGCGACCCCGAGACCGTGATCGAGGAGTTGGGCGGCGCGCTCAAGACCTGGCGCAAGACGCTGGAGAAGACCGCCACCCGGCGGGACAGCGAGTCACGCGACCAGTATCGCGGCACGCTGCAGGCCTACGCGGCGGCCTGCGCGGCGCTGGGCAACTACAAGGACGATCGCGCGGTCAAGGCGCTGGAGGATCAGCTCAAGAAGCTGCGCCCGGCCGGTGTGCTCGAGAACATCGCCGGCGGCCTGCTGACGCCGCTGGCCGGGGGGCTGCTGGCGCTGGGCAGTGAGCGCGCCGTGGAGAGTGTGGTCAAGGCCTGCGCCACCTTCCCGGCCGCCACGTTTGGCGGCACGTCCGACCGCGAGCGCTCGCGCCTGGGCATGTCCAACGCGCTGCACCGCACGCTGGAGCAATTCTCGCTGGGGCTCGAGATCCCGCCGCCGGAGTTCAGTCAGAACTACCAGCAGGACTGGAGCAAGTGGCTCAAGGCCAACAAGGATCGTTTTGAAGAGAAGCTGGGCAAGCTGGAGACGCCGCCGGGCCCGCCCAGCATGGGCATGAGCGCGGATCGCAGGCCTTCCGCCAAGCCCGAGCGACCGTAGCCCGGACGGCGCGAGCGTGAGGGACGGCTCGCTCGGGACGGAGCGCGCCGGGCTGGGAGGCGCGCCGGGTGAGTCAGAGACTCCAGGCGCGGAAGTTCGGCATCAGCTCCACCGCCAGGGGCTCGTCTTGCGCCGAGTCACTGTGCAGCATGTGGCCGGTGTAGTGCAGCGGCTGGCCGGGCAGGCTGGAGCGGGTGACACGTAGCTCCCAGTCTCCGCGGCGGCCAGTGGGTCGGCCGCGCGCGTCCACCTGGGGCACGGCGCCCACGATGATCATCAGCTCGCCCTCGCGGCGGGCGGAGACCTCCACGGGTCGGGAGACTCGCGCCAGCTGCTGCTGGTCGCTGCTGCCGCGCCAGTCGAAGGAGACCCAGCTGCCCTCCCAGCGGTTGGCGTCAGCGGTGGGCTCCAGGTTGAGCGAGAGACCCTGCACCGGCAGCTCGAGTGACAGCACCCACCAGTGTCCCTCGAAGCGCTTGCGCAGCTCACCTTGGGGCCCGCCGCCCGCGGGCGACCCGGCGCCGGGTCCGGCAGCTGCCGGGGGCTGGCTGAGGTCGCCCGGGCCGCAGGCCGCGACGGTCAGCGCCAGCAGCAAGGCGCCCAGGCACCGCTCCGGGTGCCTCACTCGCTCGCGTGGGCAGCCCAGGCCGCCGCCAGGTTGGGCGCGATCAGGTCGCCGTGGGAGGCGTGCCAGACCGGCTCGCCCGTCACGAACAGGATGGCCTGGGGCGAGGCGTGGGGCACGCCCACCTGCTCTGCCAGTCCACGCGCTACGGCCCGGTCGGCGATGACGTCCACGAACAGCGTGGGCACGCTGGGATGTTCTCGCTGGAAGCGCTGCCACTGTTCGTGGGCGGCGTGGCTCACCGGACAGACCGGGCTGTGCTTGAAGAGCAGCACGGACTCCGCGGCCGCGAGGCCCTCGGAGAAGCCGTCCATCGAGTGCAGAATCGTCTGGGGCATGGGGCGAATGGCCAGGGGTGGGTTGGTAGACTCCTGAGCAACTGCCCATTCTGGGCAGGCTGAGGACATTCGATGATCTATTCCGCGACCGTCGAGTATGCCATCCGGGCCATGGCCCACATCGCCACCTTGGAGCCGGGGACGCGCATCCTGGCCCGGGACCTGGCCGATGCCACGGATGTGCCCAGGCAGTTCCTGGGCAAGATCCTGCACCGGCTGGCACGCGCCGACCTGCTCGATTCGGCCAAGGGGCGCGGCGGGGGCTTCCGCTTCGCCCGGCCTGCGGGTGAGATCGAGGTCGTCGATGTGGTGGCGGCCCTCGACGGCCTGGATACCACCAACCGCTGCGTGCTCGGTCTCGATGAGTGCAACGACGAGCAGCCCTGTCCGCTGCACGATGAGTGGTCCGACTTCCGCACCCGATTGATGGAGCGCGTGTACTCCATGTCGGTGGCTGAGATGGGCAAGGCGTTGGCGGCCAAGCGCAGCCAGGCCCAGCAGAAGCCGGCGGCCAGCGAAGGCGACGACGAGAGCTGAGTGGGTCGCGCGCGCGCGCGCGCTCAGCTCCCTGCGACTCAGTCGCTGGCGGGCAGCATGCGCGCCAGGTTGCCGCCGAACATGGCCTTGATCTGGTCGTCCGTGGCGCCCGCCGCGCGGGCGGCTGCCAGCTGGTTGTCACGCACATCGACGCGGTAGCCCCTGGGAAACGTGCAGGAGTCCGTGCCGAACAAGATGCGCTCTGAGCCCACGGCGTCCAGGCTGCGGCGGAAGACCTCGGACAGGCGCAGGGGCGAGGGGTTGGTGCGTATCCAGTCGTTGCTGGAGCTGGTGTCCAACGTGATGTTCTCGCACTGCACGCCGGCCATGAGCGCCTCGCGGAAGAAGCCGCCACCGAAATGGGGCAGCACGAAGGTCACGTCGGGATGTCGGTTGGCCGCCGGCACCACCGCGAGCGGGTTGGCGCAGCGCAGGTCGTACGGCCGCGGCAGGCCCAGCAGGTCTCGCAGGTTCACCTTGAGGATGCCGCAGTGCACGATCACCGGCGCGTCGTGTGCCGCCGCCAGCTCGTAGAGCGGATCGCAGCGCGGGTCACAGGCCTCCACATGGTGCATGGCCGGAAACAGCAGCAGCCCGCGCATGCCCAACTCGCTGAAAGCCGTGCTGGCAAAGGCCAGGGCCTGCTCGGAGGACGGGTCGACCAGGGTGTACGGCAGCAGGCGCCCGCCGCTGAGGCGCGCCGCCTCGCTGACCACCTTGGCCTCAGGCGGCAGGCTGGCAAAGGTCACCATGCGCGACACGTCGGCTCGATCCATCTGCTCCAACCAGCGGCGCACCAGGGCCTCGGTGTCGTCCGGCGGGATCTCCATTCCCGTGCGCGCGGCCAGCTGCCCGATCAGCTCTTCGGGCTCGCCCGGCAGGGGTGACAGCCCCGCCAGGGTGTCGAAGAACGTGCGCGAGAACAGATGGGTGTGAGCGTCTTGGTATGTCATGGCGGGCGGATCATACCCCGCGTCATCGGTACCATGCGCCGGTGAACGACCGCCAACCGACTGATCCCTCCGCCGCGCTCGCTCCCGGCAGCTTCGGCTTGCGCGCGTTCCTGACCACGCAGTTCCTGGGGGCCTTCAACGACAACGCCTTCCGCTTCACGCTGATCTTCTACGTGCTCGCCGCGGTGCAGGGCGAGGACGCCCAGGGTCGCTGGCTGGGTGCGAACCAGGCGCTGTTCGCCGTGCCGTTCATCATCTTTGCCGCGCTGGCGGGCTCGCTGGCGGATCGTTGGAGCAAGACCCACATCATCCGCGGCGCCAAGCTGCTGGAGGTGCTGGTCATGCTGGCGGGCCTGGCGGCCTTCGCGGCCGACTCGCTGGGCGGGCTCACGGCGGTGCTGTTCGTGATGGCCACGCAGAGCGCGTTCTTCGGTCCGGGCAAGTACGGGCTGCTGGCCGAGACGCTGCACGAAGGCGAGCTGGTGCGCGCCAACGCCCTGGTGCAGCTCACGACCATGCTGGCCATCGTGGGTGGGCAGATCATGGGGGGCGTGCTGTACGACGCCTACCAGGACAATCTGTCGGGGGCCGCGGTCTGGTTCGTAGGCTTCGCGTTGGTCGGCACGCTGGCCTCCCTGGGTGTGCCCAAGGTGCAGCCCGCCCGGCCGCACGCGCCCCCGGTCTGGAACCCCTTCCCCGAGCTGTTGGCGACCTGGCGCGGTGTGCGCAGCGACCGCACGCTGCTCTACACCATGCTGGGCAACGCCCACTTCTGGCTGATGATGGCGGCGCTGCAGATCAACCTGGCCGCCTACGGGCAGGACGGCCTGGGCATGCAGCAGCGCGCGGGCGCGGCGGCGCTGGTGGCCACGGCCAGCCTGGGGCTGGGCGCCGGGTCCATGCTGGCCTCGCGCTGGAGCGAGGGCCGTGTCGAGCTGGGCCTGGTGCCTCTGGGAGCCCTGGCCATGACCGTGGGCCTGGTGCTGGTGGCGCTGGTGCAGCCTGTGCCTCTGTCCTGGTTGCCTGAGTCGTGGGCCAGCCCCGAGCTCGCCGTGGCCGAGCCGGGTCTGGCTGACGTCATCTGGCTGAAGCTGCAGGTCGCGGCGCAGGGCCTGATCGGCCGCGGCCTGTGGGCTCCCTTCGGCGCCGTGGCCCTGCTGGGGCTGGCGGGCGGGCTGTACCTGGTGCCCATCATGTCCCTGCTGCAGGTGTTCGCGCCCGCCAACGAGAAGGGGCGCTATCTGGCCTTCAGCAACATGGTGGGCTTTGTGGGTATCGCCCTGTCGGCGGGTCTGCTCTACCTGCCGCGCGCCCTGGGCTGCAGCTTTGCCGAGCAGTTCCTGCTGTTGGCCGCCATCTCGCTGCTGGGCGCGGTGGTCTGCCTGCGCCTGCTGCCCTACGCCTTCGTGCGGCTGCTGGCGTGGTTGCTCGCGCACACCCTGTACCGCCTGCGCACCCTGCACAGCGAGCGCCTGCCCGAGACCGGCGGCGCCCTGCTGCTGGTCAATCACGTCAGCTGGGTCGACGCCCTGGTGCTGGGCGCGAGCACCGAGCGCAAGGTGCACTTCCTGATGTACCGCGCGTACTACGAGTGGTGGCCCACGCGCTGGTTGTTCCGCCTGGTGGGCTGCATCCCCGTGGCCACGGGCGACAAGCCGGAGGTGACCGCAGCCTCCCTGCGCGCCGCCGGCGAGCTGCTCAGCGAGGGCCGCGTAGTGGCCGTCTTCGGCGAGGGCTCCGTCACGCGCCTGGGGCACCTGCTGCCGTTCCGCACCGGCTACCAACGCCTGATCGAGGGGCGGGATGTACCCATCGTGCCGGTCTACCTGGGCGGCCTCTGGGGCTCGGTGCTGAGCCACCGAGGCGGCCGCTTCCTGCGACGCCTGCCGCGCATCTCCGCGCGGCCGGTGACCGTAGCCTTTGGGCAGCCGCTGCCCTCCGACACCTCTCCGGGGCAGGCCCGCGCCGCCATTCAGGCCGTGGCCGCCGAGGCCTGGGCCGCGCGCCGGCGTGCGCCGCTGCAGGTGTCGTTTGCGCGCACGGCGCGCCGGGCCTTTGCGCGCAGCCTGGTCGACGATGGGGGCGCCCGGGCTTCAGCGGCCGAGCTCTGGGCCCGGGCCGGTGTCCTGGCGCGCAGCCTGCGCGCACGCACTGAGCCCGGCGCGCGCGTGGCCATGTCGGCCGCTCCGTCGCTGGGCAGCGCGGCGTCCGTGCTGGCCCTGCTGCGGAGCCAGTGCGTGCCGGTGCTGGTGGACCCGGGTCTGGACGCACCGGCGCGGGCCGACGCCGCCAGGGCCGCGGGCGCGACGGCCTGGCTGCTGGAACCGGGTCAGTCCGAGGGGCCGCCCGGCCTGGATGTCGTGGCCTGCCCGGCTGCGGGCGCCGGCCTCCTGCTGGCGCGTCTCGGCGGCGCGCTGCGGGGGCTGTTGCCCAACCGGCGCGGCGCCGGGCTGGCTGCGCGTGGCGGCGGCGAGAGCGCCGCCGGCGTTGACGCTGACATCGCGGCGGTGGTCTTCGAGCGCGACGGCAGCCCGCGTGACCTGACCCACACCCAGCTCGCGTCCGAGGTGAGCGGCCTGCGAGAGGTGCTCGACCTCGACCGGGAGGACGTGGTGCTGTCGGTGCTGCCCTGGTCATCGGCCTACGGTCTGTCCACCGGCCTGTGGTTGCCGCTGCTGGGCCTGGCGGGTGCGGCCTGGAGCCGCGACCCCGAGCCTCGCGCGCTGGGTCGCTTTGTCGAGCGCAGCGAGGCCAGCGTGGGCTTCACCTCGCCCCGTCGTCTGGCCCACTGGCAGCGCGAGCTGCGCCCCGATGGGCTGGGTGGCCTGCGCCAGCTCTACGTGGCGGGCGACGGCTACGACAGCGAGCTGGCCGCCGCGTTCGCAGAGCGCTTCGGGCTGGAGCCGTCCCTGGCCTGGTCGCCTGACGGCTGCGCCGGGTTGGTGGCGCTCAACATCCCCGACGTGCGCAGCCCGGGCGTGTATCAGCGCGGCACGCGCGCCGGCACGGTAGGGCACCCGCTGCCCGGCGTGCACGTGATGGCCCTGCGCGACGACGGCTCCGTCTGCCCGCCCGGGACGAGCGGCGTCCTGCGCATCGACGGCCCCGCCGTGGCGAGTGGCAGCGGCGAGCCCGGCCCCTGCTGCGGCCGCGGCTCGGTGGACGACGACGGCTTCGTGACGCTGGAGGCCGTCGGCGACTGAGGCGGTCGCACGGCACGCGGCCTCGCCTGGCCGCATGCCGTGCGGGGTCAGGTTGCCCCGGGGGTCAGTCCAGGATCTGCAGGTTGAACTGCCCCTTGCTGACTTCGATGCTCGCCGGGCCGTTGCCCGTGCCGCCCTGGTCCTTGGCCATGGTGCCGGAGAAGGTGCCGAAGACCCGCGCGCCGTTGGTGCTGATGTTCATGCTCGCGTTGGTGAAGTGGTAGCTGTCCTGTGTGCCGGCGAGGGCCTTGCTCTTGATGAACTCCAGGGCGGTGAGCGGCATGTCCGCCGCGGTCAGCACCTGATCACCGTCTGCCGGCACCCACTCGATGATCAACGGGAACTGATAGATCGTCTTGCCCTTCACGATCGCCATCGCAAAGTGGGTCGTGCCCACGAACTCCTGCACGATCACGCCCAGGCTCTCGAGCAGCTTCTTCTTGGCCTTGACCTTGTCCTTGCCGAACTTGGCGCTGAAGGTCGGCTTGTTGGGGAAGCCCGCCGTGCTGCCGGTGATCTTGACGGCGCTTTCAAAGACCTGCTTGCCGGCCTTGGTCTTGATCTCCAGATCGTAGATGCCGTTGGCCAGCTTCTTGTGCGGCGTGATCTTGAACGAGCCCTCGATGGCCCCGCCGCCGTCGCCGTTGCCGCTGTCCGGATCCCAATCGGTGACCTTGGCCGGCTTCTTGCCGATCTTGACCTTGGCAGGCTTGGCGCCCATACACGCGGCCAGCAGTTCGCTGGGCAGCTCGGACACCAGCTCCACCGGCCCCTTGCTCATGAGCGAGATGTCGCAGACCGTGAAGCTGTTCTCGACGGTGATGGGGTCGACGCCGTTGCCCTTGGGCTGCACACGCACGTGAAAGCTCTCGCCGATCTTCTTCTTGTCGACTTTCTTGATCTCCACCACGATCTCGGTGGCCGTGGCGGAGATGGTCTTGAGCGTGTTCTTCTTCTTGCTGCCGTCCTGGATCAGGGTGACTTTGGGCTTGCTGCCAAAGTCGACGCCCGCGTTGGCCGTGAGCGTCAGCAGCGTGCCCGTGGTGCCCACGGCAGGACTGACGCTGAACGCGGGATCGTCGGTGAACAGGGCCGACGCGGGGCTGCAGAGCAGCGTCAGGGCCAGCGCGAGGGTAGCCACGCGGGGGAGTGTGTTGAGCATGGGGGTTTCCTGTCGGGAGGGGTGCGTCGGGGAGCGCTCAGAGCGATTCGGGATCGATCAGGGGGCCGATCTGCCCATCGGATCCGAAGCTCTAGATTGCCCGACGATCGGCGCCAGTCAAGCCGAGGGCCTGTTTCCTGATCAAGGCTGACCGAGCAGGAAGGCACAGCCCGGGGCCCCCGCGGCGCGCTGGCCGGGAAGCTCGGGGGGCGTGATGCGCTCGTCCGCGCCGGCCAGCAGGACGCAGACCTCGTCGTGCCGCAGGCGCAACTCCAGGCTGTGCTGCGCTTCGGCGCCGGCCCTGAGACGCACGTAGCTGGGCAGGTCGCGGGCCAGGTCGGCGGGGCCGTGCGGCGCGGGCAAGTCGCTCTGCCCGGGCGCGCCCACGTGCAGCACGCGGGCGAGGGGCGGGCGCTGCTCCCAGGACTGCAGGGCTCGCAGGGCCTCGTCCGCTCGATCCGCCGCCAGCACCAGCAGCCAGGCCCGCGGGCTGCCTGCGGCGATGCCCGCGGTGCCGCCGCTCCAGCGCTGCTCCCGGAACAGAGCGCGCGCGTCCTGCGCGGACATGGCCGCCCACTGCGAGGCGTTGGGCGAGTACCCGCCGCCCCCCGGTGTGGCGATCAGCACGCGCGTGGGGGCGATGCTGTCCTCGCCCGGGGCGCCGGGCTGGGCGCGCAGTCCGAAGGGCGACGTGGTGCGGCGCTCCGCCAGCAGGTTCACCTCCAGCGGGCGCGTGAATTCCAGTTCGCGCAGCACGCCGTCGCCTCCGCGCCAGACGCCCGCGCCGCCCGAGCCGCGCCGGATGGCGAAGCGCCGCACGATCACGGGCAGTCGCTGCTCCATCAGCTCGGGATCGGTGATGCGCGTGTTGGTCATGTGCGTGTGCACCGCCGAGGCCCCGTCGAAGCCGAAGCCCGCGCCCGCGCCGCCGCAGATGGTCTCGTACGCGCCGAAGCTCTCGTCGCCGAAGCTCAGGTTGTTCATCGTGCCCTGGCTGGCGGCCAGCACGTCCAGGGCGCCGTAGAGCACGTCCACGATGCGCTGGCTGGTCTCGACGTTGCCGCCCACGACCGCGGCGCCCGGCGGCGGATCGAGCATGCAGCCGGGGGGGATGACGATGTCGAGCACGCGGGCGCAGCCGGCGTTGAGCGGGATGGGCCGCGCCGCCAAGGTGCGGAACACGTACAGCACCGCCGCGTGGGTCACGGACGGGGGCGCGTTGCGGTTTCCCGGGTGCACGCCCGACGTGCCGGCGAAGTCGATCCGGGCGTGGCCGTCGTGCAGGCTGATGCGGACGGCGACGCGGCTGCCGTCGTCCAGCGTGTCCTCGAACGCGCCGCCGGTCAGCCCTGAGAGCACCTCGCTCATGACGGCCTGGCCGTGGTCGAGCACGCGCGCCATCCAGGCGGCCACGTCGTCGCTGCCGCGTTGCTCGCACAGGCTCGCGAGCTGGCGTGTGCCCTCGGCGTTGGCCGCGGCCTGGGCTGCCAGGTCGGCCAGGCGTTCGGGGATGTCGCGCGTGCCGGCGGCCGCCAGCGCGGCGCTGATCTCGCCCTCGAGCAGCTCGCCGTCGCGCACCAGCAGCACGCCATCGAGCAGGGCGCCCTCGTCCTCCAGGCAGGTCGAGTGCGGCGGCATGGAGCCCGGCACGCTACCGCCCACGTCGGCGTGGTGCCCGCGGTTGGCCACGAAGAAGCGCAGTCGCCCCTCGCGGAAGACCGGGCTGACCACCGTGATGTCCGGCAGGTGGCTGCCGCCGTGGCGCGGGTCGTTGCTGAGCCAGGCGTCGCCGGGACGCAGCTCGCAGGTCTGGGCGAGATGCCGCACCGTCGCGCTCATGGCGCCCAGGTGCACCGGGATGTGGGGCGCGTTGGCCACCAGCTGCCCCTCTCCATCGAACACGGCGCAGGAGAAGTCGCGCCGTTCCTTGATGTTGGTGGAGTGGGCCGTGCGCCAGAGCTGCTCGCCCATCTGCTCGGCGATGGACATGAAGCGGTTGGCGAGCACGGCCAGGGTGACCGGGTCGTGGGGCGCGTCGTCCGCAGCGCGTGGCCGGGGCTGTGCAGCTGGCGACGTGGCTGCCGTGCCTGTCGCAGACGCGGACGCGGACGCGGACGCGGACGCAGACGCTGGCGACTCCGACGATGGCGACGAGGGCGACGCTGTCGCGGACGCCGGAGCTGCGCTGGGTGTGGCTTGCGACGTGCCGACCGCGTCGCGCGCGCCGGGCCAGCGCAGGATGGGATCGCCGTCGCCGGGGCGCTCGTCTTGCAGCACGAGCTGCAAGTGGCCGTCCACGCGGCAGCTCCAGCCGTGGTCGATGACCGTGGTGGCGTTGTCCTCCACCACCAGCGCGGGGCCCATGAGCTGCGCGCCCGGCGTGAGCTGCGCGCGCACGAACACCGGCAGCTCTTGGGCGTCGCTGACGGGGGCCGCGGGGTGGGGCTGCTCGGGCTGCGCCGGCTGCTCGGGCGGCCCCGCGCGCTGCTCGGCCTCCACGCGCGCGTTCACCAGCTCGAGCTCGGCCTGTTCGCGCGTGAAGCCGAACAGGGCCTGATGTTGGGCGTGGAACGCCTCGCGCCAGTCGGGCCCCCAGGGCACCTTGAGCGTGGCGTCTTGTCCGCGGCAGCGCACGTCGACGCTGCGCAGCACCGACACGTCGCTCACGCCCTGTCGGGCCAGGGCCTGCACGGCCTCGGCGACGGGGAACTCGGGCTGCAGCTGCCCGCGCGGCACGGGCGCCACGCTGTGCCGTCGCACGCGCGCCAGGCTGAGGCCCCAGGCGCTGAGCACGCCCGCCGCCGGGTGCACCAGCGCGCGCCGCATGTCGAGCGCCCGCGCCAGCGCGCAGGCGTGGCCGCCGCCGGCGCCGCCGAAGGCCACCAGCACGTGCTCGCGCACGTCATAGCCTCGCGACACCGAGAGCCGCCGGATCGCCATGGCCATGGCGTCCACCGCCACGCGCAGGAAGCCCGCCGCGGCCGCCCGCGGCTCGCCGAAGGCTGAGAGCGCCTGCGTGGCCGCGGCCCGGTCCAGGGTCAGGTGGGGGAAGTAGCTGGCGTCGATGCGACCCAGCACCAGGTTGGCGTCGGTGACGGTGGCCGGGCCGCCGCGGCCGTAGCAGGCCGGTCCCGGGTCGGCCCCTGCGCTCTGGGGACCCACGCAGAACAGCCCGTCGCGCAAGGACAGGATGGAACCGCCGCCGGCCGCCACGGTCTCGAGCCCCAGGGTGGGGGCGGCCACGGTCACGCCGGCCACGCGGGTGAGCTGCTCGGGCTCCAGCCGCTCCTCCACCCGGCAGACGTCGGTGGAGGTGCCGCCCATGTCGAAGCCCACCACGGCGCGCGCGCCCGCCAGGCGTCCGACCTCGCGCGCGGCCACCACGCCGCCCGCCGGCCCCGAGAGCAGGGCGTCCTTGCCGCGGAAGTCCCGCGCCTCCACCAAACCGCCCGCGCTCTGCATGCAGAGGGTGCGTCTGGCCCGGGAGGCCGCCGCCCGCACGGACGCCGACAGCCCCGGGGTGAGGTAGGCGTCGGCCACGGTGGTGTCGCCGCGGGTGACCGCGCCCAAGAGAGGAGCGGCCTCGTGGCTGAGGGTCACGTGGGCCACGCCGGCGGCGCGCGCGGCCTCGCCCGCCAGGCGTTCGTGGGTCGGGTTGACGGGCGCGTTGAGCAGGCAGATGGCCACGTGCTCCCAGCCGGCCACGGCGCGGCGCACGCTGTCCACGTCCAGGGCGCGCTCCACGCGGCCGTCTGCCAGCACGCGCTCGTCCAGCTCGACCACCGCGGTGTGCAGTTGGGCGCGCTTGGCGATGCACAGATCGAACAGCCCGGGCCGCTGTTGGGTGCCGATCTCGAGCAGGTCGCCGAAGCCGCGCGTGGTCAGCAGCAGCACCCGGGCGCCGGTGCGCTCGAGCAGGGCGTTGGTGGCCACGGTTGTGCCGATGCGCAGCTCGTCGACCTCGCGGCCCACCAGCGCGTGCACGATGGGGTCGGGGTAGGCGGGGCAGGCCGAGAGGTGCTTGGACACCAGCGGCCGCCCGCCCGGATCGCGGGCCACCACGTCCGTGAAAGTGCCGCCGCGGTCCACGTGGATCATCCAGCCCATGGACTCACCATACGGTCGCGGGAGCGGGTGGCAGCCTTGGTATCCTCGGCGCCCAACGCTCCCCGGAGGCACCCATGGCCCGCGCACCACGCAAGGTCTTCTGCCAGAACTGCGGCAAGGACACCACCGGGTCCGAGCGCAGCTTCTACGGCAACGTGCTCTGCAGCGAAGACTGCCGGGAGCAACTTGCCGAGCAGGTCTACTTCCGGGACACGCCTCCCGATCCGGACGGCACCTGGTTCTGCCCGCACTGCGGCGACAAGAACCCCATCGGCGACCCGCGCAAGGAGCTGCGCCCCGACTGCGGCTCCTGCGGCCTGCCGCTCGATCCCACCAGCGCGTCGCCCCCCGGCAAGAAGTCAGGCTGCCTGCTGCTGCTGGCCTTGCCGCTGGTCGGTGTGGCCGCTGCGGCCGGTGCGCTGCTGGGCTGACGTCTCGCAGGCCGGCCTGCTCCTGAGCCGGGTGGCCTGCAGCGCGCTGTCCCACAGGCTGCTAGCGCCGCGGCGAGCCCTCGTCACGGTTGGGGACGGACCGCGTCTCTCCGTCTTCGAGTCGCGCGGCGGTGAGGCTGCCGCCCCAGACGCAGCCGGTGTCGAGGGCCAGCATGCCGGGCTCGACCCGGTAGCCCTGGGCGGCCCAGTGACCGCAGACCACGTTGGGGCCGTCCGCGGCCGCGCGGTCGGGCACGGCCCACCAGGGCGTGCAGCCGGCCGGCACGTTCTCAGGGGGCCCCACGAAGCGCGTGCACAGGGAGCCGTCCGGCTCGCAGGCGCGCAGCCGGGTCAGGCAGGCCACGATGGCGGCCAGGCGCTCGCCACCGCGCAGCTTGTTGTGCCAGCGGGCGGGCGGGCGGCCCACCAGGGCGGCCAGGGCCTCGTGGCCGTCGCCTCGGGTCAGGGCCTCGCAGACCTCGGCCCCCAGCTGCAGCGCGCGCGCGGCGTTCCAGCTGGGGTGCAGTCCCGCGTGCAGCATGAGCCACTGACGGCCAGCCAGCTCGGCGGCGTACACCAGGGGCTGCCGGCGCAGCCAGTCCAGCAGCTCGTCCCGATCGGGGGCGGCCAGCAGCTCATCAAAGGTGTCGCCGCCGCGCAGCTCGCGCAGGCCCGCGGCGGAGCTGAGCAGGTGCAGGTCGTGGTTGCCCAGCACCACGCGCGCCGCGGGCCCCAGGTCCTTGACCAGGCGCAGCACGCCCAGTGAGTCCGGCCCCCGGTTGACCAGGTCGCCCACCAGCCAGAGCTGGTCCCGGGCGGGGTCGAACGCCACCTGCTCCAGCAGGTGTTCCAGGCTGGCCAGGCAGCCCTGCACGTCGCCTACGGCCCAGGTGGCCACCGTTTCGGATTTCTCCAGGAAAGCACCCACCATCCCAGGGCGGGCCCCCGTAACCAAGGCGCGGGAACACGAGACCCGCACAGCTGAGACCACCCAACACGACACGGACGCCCGCCCCGCTCCTGGTAGGGAGACCAGGAGCCAGTGCCCAGGGCGGGCAAGGAACCTCACGACGCCCGCGTTGCCACGACCGGCAGCGCGGGCGTCGCGGTCTGTGGGCAGCGCGCAGCGGTGGCTCGCTTCCCTGCCCGGAACAGGGGTCTATACTCCTCCGTCGTCCGCGCTCCAGGTCGGGCGGCGATGCTGCCGATGGTCCCCGATGTCCCGGAGTCTCCCCGTGATCCGTCTGCTTCGTCTGCGCCCTCTGTGCATGTCCGTCAGCGCCGCGTGCCGTGCTGCCGGCGCTCGCTGCTTCTCGGTGGCGCTGACGCTGGGCCTGGGCTGGGCGTGCCTCGCGCCAGCGAGCCTCGCGGCCGACGGCTGGCTGACCACGGCCGCGCACCAGCCGGTGGCGCAGACGTCTTCTTATTCGCAGGAGTGGGCCGTGGTGGCGGTGTCGGACGACGGTCAGCGCGTGGCCGTGGCCTGGGAGACGGTCATCGGGCACGAGGTCAAGCTGCGCTTCTTCAACGGCGCGGGCTCGCCGATCAGCGCCGAGTTGCTCGTGAACGCGGGCTTCACCGGGCACATCCAGGACGAGCCCATGCTGGCCATGGACAGCGAGGGCCGCACGCTCGTGTGCTGGTCGGATCGCAACGCCTACGACGGCGACGGCATGGGCGTGTTCGGGCGGGTGTACGACGGGGGCGGTGTGCCCTATGGCCCTCCCTTCGTCATCAGCGAGGACACCACGCAGTCGCAGTGGGAGCCCATGCCCAGGGCGCTGCCCGACGGCGGCTGGGTGGTCGCCTTCAACGGCGAGGATGACGGCGAGGCCTGGTTCCGGCGCTTGACGGCCGAGGGTGTCCCGGTCGGCGCTGATGTGAACCTGGCCACCTTCCACAACAACGCACAGGTGGACGCGGCCGTGACGGTGGACGCAGAGGGCCGGCTCTTCACGGCCTTCGTCGACTACGGCGGCAACGTCGTGGGCGGCATGGGCACCAACATCTT
>Ga0164313_10000904_pt1 | contig 25229 bp, 22 predicted proteins | sample GuaBasSedimGuay4_FD_113735 | JGI IMG/M metagenome (GOLD analysis project Ga0164313, IMG submission 113735) | Subseafloor sediment microbial communities from Guaymas Basin, Gulf of California, Mexico - Guay4, Core 4569-4, 0-3 cm | ecosystem: Environmental > Aquatic > Marine > Hydrothermal vents... | reverse complement strand
TAAGCGGTATGGTATGGGGCCAGGATCCCAGCGTTCACCTGGAATCAGGAGGAGTCACCATCACCCTGATTTGTGAAAGCGCCGGTTCTTATAGTTTCGTCGGAACCAACAGCGATGGGGCAATTGGTACATTTGCACTTTTTGAATCTGTCTCAGGAACTCCTGTTGCCGGACATATAACTGATCTTTTTAATAATACAGCGATCCTGGATCCAGTGGGACTGGATGGGGAATATCGTGTGCAATACTCCTATATGGTGGGGCCGATCACATATAGTGTACTCAGTACTTTTACTGTTACACTCCTGGATGTCATTGAGATTCAGGGACTTCCTGAAACTGTATGTAAAAATGATGATCCCTATCCCCTTGTGCCTGTGCCCAGCCTGTCAGATCCGGGTGCCATATATATCTTCTCTGGTCCGGGGATCTCCGGTAATCAGTCTACCGGCTATTTATACAGCCCAGCCAGCTCGGCGGTAAGCGAAGGCTGGAACCAGATAAACCTGTGGTATACCTCTTCACTGGGTTGCCAGGTATTTAACAGCATCTCCATTTATAACGCCTTTGTGCCAACACTCACTTTTTCTACTGCCTCTTCCTGCATACCGTCAACCGGAGGCCTGGTTCAGTTTGATAATACGAGTAGCGGCAAGTATGCCGTGGCTAGCTGGAGCTGGAATTTTGGGGATCCCGATAGCGGGCCGAATAATGTGAGCAGTGAAGAAAATCCGAATCATTTATATCCAAGGCCAGGCACCTATAATGTCTTATTATCTGCTGAGACTCATGATGGCTGCCTGACCAATCAGTCCCAGAATGTCACTTTTTCTGACCAACCCCTGGTGGATTTTACCTGGATCACGGATTGTTTTATCAGAGGAGAGCAAACATCCTTCCTGGATCGGTCTGTATCACCCTATGCAACAATTGATGATTTGCTTTGGACATTCAGAACTACTGGAGGTGGTGTTTTAGGACAGATTGCAAGTACCAATCCTGAAGACACCATTGAATTTCCTTTTACCTCCATCAATGAGTATAATGTAACTCTGAATGTGGAAAACGATCTTGGTTGTGGCGGAGATACTACCAAAACTATTTCCCTTAAACCAATCCATACACTTACTTCAGACGGTTACCTGGAAACCTTTGATGATCAGCCGGCAGATTGGCTTGTGGATTCAGAGGATGGCCTGGAAAGCTGGGTATTGGGCGAACCGGATTTCACCGGCTATATTCCGGTAACAGGAGATTTGGGATGGTATACGAATTTGCCTCCTACTGTTGGATACCTGGAGAATTCCTGGGTTGAGAGTCCTTGTTTTGACCTGAGTGCACTTTCAACACCACTGGTACAACTGGATATTATGAAAAGCTTTGTGCCGGGGAAAGATGGTGCGGTGATGCAATACCAGCATCGGGTGAGCGAAGGCTGGAATAGCCTGGGTGTTGTGGACGGAGGGATCAACTGGTATAATAGCTATGGTATTTTTAACACGCCAGGCGGCAGCAGTTTTGGATGGGGTCTTTCCCAGTTTGAACCTGATGAAGCGTGGGTACGTGCAGGCTATGCTGTGGATGCCCTTGCGGATTTTTCCTATGTAAAGTTTCGCCTGGCAATAGGAACAGGTGAGGAGCAATCCATGGGGAATCAGGGCTTTGCATTTGACAATTTTTACCTGGCTGACGGAGTCAAAAATTCAGTTCTGGAGTACTTCACCTCTTCGGCCAGCGCTGAAGCCGGTGCAGCGGATGGAATCGTAGAGGAGTTTGTAGCGGACTATTCCAGTCAGGTCATAGATTTACAATACCATATGGACTATCCGGGTGAGGACCCCATGAACTTAAACAATCCTATACCACCTTCTGTACGAGCTTTCAATTATGGTGTCCCAAATGTTCCGTATGCTGTTTTAAATGGTGGCTACAAGCCTGAGTATCGCTACGATTTCTCCGATCCAACACAAGTGCCCAATGGAGATGATTTAAAGTCATCGTCTCTTGATATTTCACCATTTGATGTGAGCCTGAGTGCCAATTTCCTGAGCTCTAGTCTTGAAGGCCGGGTAGTGGTAAGCTGTAAGGAAAGTAATTTTGACAACAATATACAACTCTATGTGGTGGTTATTGAAACATTGGTCACCGCCTATACAGGTGCAAACCAGACAACAGCCTTCCGGAATGTTGTGCTGGATATCCTTCCTGCTGCCACCGGCAAGTTACTTGGAAATGAATGGGGAGTTGGTGTATCGAAGTATCTTGATTTTAGCTGGGACTATGCTTCCTATCTTGAGAATGAGGAGGATTTGATGTTGGTCGCATTTATCATGGACAGGGATCATGATCAGATTCTTCAGTCAGCTTCGCTGGAGTATACTCCTGGCACGGGACAGGAGACCAGGACGGCAGATGAGAAGACATTGGCCATTTTCCCCAACCCGGCCTATGATTATGCTTATATCAATTTAGGACCGATGGTGGAGCAAGCAGGAGTTTTAAGACTTGTAGATCTTACCGGAAGGTCCGTGCTTACTTCAGAGGTCTTACCCGGATATTCCATCTATAAGCTGGATATCTCGAATCTTTCACAGGGTGTATATATGGTGCAGTGGATGGATTCGGGAGTGCTAAGAGGACATGGGAAACTGGTGCATGTACACTAGGGCTTCTCCTCTTGAAGGACCTTAACGAATTCTTCTCCAAAACTGATCAGGCGGTCTGTTTCCTTACTATTGGGAAAGAACCTGGCAGTCAGGCCTTCACCAACCACCTTTAGTTTGAGGTTCCTAAGGTGATCCTCAATCAGTTTAACCGCTTCACCGCTCCATCCAAATGATCCAAAAGCAGCAGCAGGTTTTCCCTTATCACGTATGGGATTAATCACAGAAAAAAGTTTATAAACCGGCAGCAGGGTATTCTGATTGAAGGTAGGCGAGCCTATAATGATGCCGTCTGCCTTGACTATATGTTCCTCCAGATCACCCAGCAGGACGTTCTCAATGTCAACAAGTTCCACGGTCAGATTTGCTGTTTTCCTCAAGCCCTCCGCAAGCTGATTCGCCATTTCCTTTGTATAACCGTATGCAGACACATAGGCCACCAGGATTCTGTTGTCCTTGCGGGTGTCGTCCAGGTAGTTGTTGGCAAGTTTAAAGGAGCGGTCAATCTTCTCTTTCCAGCCCGATCGGAGAATGGGACCATGTCCTGGACAGATCATATCCACCGGCAGCGTTTTTATTTTCTCAATGGCTTTTAGCATGAACTTGCTGAATGGCTTCAGGATCACATCAAAGTAGTAATCAAATGCATCGCTGTAATCACCAATCAGATCATCAAACATCAGCTCATTTGCATAGTGTGCACCGAAGGAGTCGCAGGTGAAGAGCAGACCTTCCTCTTCCAGGTAGGTATAGATCGTATCGGGCCAGTGTAGATTGGGCGCACCTATGACCCTTAATTTTTTATTTCCCAGGTCAATGACATCCCCATCTCTTACCTTCATGGATTTAAAGGGCCGGTCCATCATTTCACCAAGGTAGGTTAGTGCCTGGCCACTTCCCACAACTGTTGCATTGGGGGCCAGCTCCAGCAGGTATTTGAGGGAACCGGAATGATCAGGCTCTGTGTGGTTACAAACGATATATTCTATCTCTGAGGGATCGCCAAGGGAGAGCAATTTTTCTTTGAAGACAGGCCAGTATTTCTCTTTTACTGTTTCAATTACTGCCTTTTTCTCTGCATCAATAAAGTAGGAGTTGTAGGTAGTGCCGTATTTGGTTTCCATCACAATGTCGAAGGTGATAATATCATGATCCAGAACTCCTATCCAGTTGACATCTTCGCTTACCTGCAGTATATTTGGTTGATTCATTAATTAGTCCGTATTAGGCTGCAAATATATACAAAAAAAGCTGTCCCGCCGGAGCGGAACAGCAACTGAAAACTCACAATCTGAATGTAACGGACCTAAATCTTTATTTTTCGCCTTCGCACTTACTTGAACAGTCAGACGATTTCTTTTCTGAAGAGCAATCTCCGCTCTTTGTAGCCTCTTTTGAAGTTTCGGCTTTCTTCTCACTCTTCTCCTTTTTCTTAGGATCTTCATCCTGCAGAGAGATTATAGTAAGTGCATTGTTACTGGCTGCTATTGCGGGTACACTGATGCCTCCGATAAAGAGTGCAAGTGTTAAAATGGCTAATGTCTTTTTCATGGTGCTTTTTTTTGTTTTTAACAGACGCAATATAGTGCATGATACAACTGCATTATGTTAAGGGGATGTTAAAAAAGAGTTGCAGGTCTTTTATTTGAAAGTGGCCATTGGAGTGACACCACCGGTTACGCGCTGACCGGGTAAGACCATGATGTTGGTATCCAGGGGTAGGAAGAGATCGAGCCGGGAGCCGAACTTAATGAAGCCCATTTCACTTCCCTGAATGGCCTGAGATCCTTCTTTGGCATAGCAGCAGATTCTGCGTGCCACATATCCTGCAACCTGTCTCATCAGCAGGCGTCCGTGGGGGGTTTCTATTCCCACAGAGCTTCTTTCATTCAGCTCTGAGGATTTAGGGTGGCGTGCTAGCAAGTAGCTTCCTGGGTGGTCCCGCTGATAAGAAATCTTACCGCTGACCGGGTAGTAGTTGATATGAACGTCATGTACGCTCATAAATATGGAAACCTGCATACATGGACCAATATGGAATTCTTTTTCTTCCACCTTTTCTATAACTACTACCTTACCATCTGCTGGTGCAGTAATGGTAAGGTCATCAAGAAAGGGGCGCCTGACGGGTACACGAAAAAAACGTAATACCAGGATCAGTACAATAAGGGATAGGGCAGAGGCCAGGTAGGTTACCTGGTAGGGCAGGAACAGTGCAGTCAGCACAAGGATAGCCAGCAACAAAACTATTGTGATTAGGACTATCCATCTTCCTTCACGATGTATCTTAATCATGACACAAGTTTAATCAAAATGACCAGGATCAAAACGGCAGGGGTGACAAATAGAAGTGAATCAAAGCGATCCAGGATGCCCCCATGTCCGGGCAATAACTCTCCTGAATTTTTCACTTTCACAGTTCTTTTTAAACCAGATTCAAACAGGTCGCCAGCCAGTCCGAGGGAGCTGACAAGAAGTGAGATACCAAACCATGCCCAGAGGGTGGCAATGCCAGTAGAGTTCCAGATGATCCACCCTGCAAACAGGCTTATCAACATTCCTCCGGCAAACCCTTCCCAGGTTTTCCCAGGGGAGAGTATGGGAGTCATCTTATGCCTGCCAACAAGAGATCCTGTAAGATAGGCGAAGGTATCGTTGATCCAAATCAGTGCAATAATAAATAGGGGTAGTCGGAATTGAAATCCGGGTGCCTCTTCCATCCATCCAAGTGCAAAGAAGCTGGAGAGAGGAATGGCCAGCCATAGAAAGGCAAGAGTGCCTGACAGGGTAATCCCTCCTCTAAGGGCGACCATGAGCCAGAGGGCCGGAGGAAGAATAAACCAGAGCAGACTCTGATTGAGTTCAAAAACGGCATATACGACAAGGAAAAGCAAGGCTCCAGGGACTGCCCGGAACCAGCGGGTAGAGAGCTCTCTTTTTTGAAGTAGCCCGAATAGTTCTTTTACGCCGAGGAGATAAACAAGCAGGAGGACAGCCGAAAATGTGATCGGTCCAAGCAGTATGGAGCCTGCTACCAGAACAATCAGAGAAACTCCTGTCAGGGTACGAATAAGTAACTCTTTCAATTGTATTCAAATTCCTGGATCAGTTTTTTGGCCCTTATCACATCATCGCGATTTACGTAGAGCTCAACATCTCCAAATTTGTATGCGGAATCCTGCTTATTCACCAAAAAGGACTGAATATTATGGTCGGCCAGCATCTGTCTGGCCATCTCCGCTTGATAGGGTTGACCCGAAGAGAAAATATGAACCAGATTGGCCTCCACAGTTAAGCCTTTTCGGATTCGTTATTATCCGTTTTTTTCTCTACCTCTTCCGCCTTCTCTACCTCTTCTACCTTCTTTTTAGCTTTGACTACCTTCTTTTTTGGAAGCTCCTCCTTCTTTTTAGAAAGTTCATCATGACGAGTCCAGGGACGTTTCCCAAAGATCTTTTCCAGGTCTTCGCTGAAGATTACCTCCTTTTCCAGCAGAATCTCTGCCAGTTGCGTCAGCCCTTTCTTATTTTTCCTTAGCACAGTTTTGGCCCTTTCATACTGCACATCAATGAGTTTTTTCACTTCTTCATCAATGGTCTCAGCGGTCTTTTCGCTGTAGGGCTTATTGAAGGAGTATTCCTGCTGACCGCTGGAGTCATAATAGCTAATGTTCCCGATTTTATCGCTCATGCCAAAGTATGAGATCATAGCGAAGGCCTGTTTGGTAACACGTTCCAGGTCGTTCAGTGCACCTGTGGATATCCTGTTGAAGGTCAGGTCCTCTGAGGCTCTTCCTCCGAGGGTGGCACACATTTCATCCAGCATCTGCTCGGTGGTGGTGATCTGTCGCTCCTCCGGAAGGTACCATGCGGCACCCAGGGCCCTTCCCCTGGGGATAATTGTCACCTTTACCAGAGGGTTGGAGTGCTCCAGGAACCAGCTGATGGTAGCGTGTCCGGCCTCATGCCAGGCGATGGTTCGCTTCTCATCTTCCTTAATGATCTTGTTTTTCTTTTCGAGCCCACCAATGATCCTGTCCACTGCATCCAGGAAATCCTGCTTTCCAACGCTCTTTTTATCTTTTCTTGCAGCGATCAGGGCCGATTCATTGCAAACATTGGCAATATCTGCTCCGGAGAAACCAGGAGTCTGTTTGGCCAGAAAATCCACATCCACCGATTTATCGATTTTGATAGGTTTCATATGCACCTCAAATATGGCTCTGCGTTCGTTGAGATCGGGTAGCTCTACATGGATCTGACGGTCGAAACGTCCGGCCCTGAGCAGTGCCTTATCCAGTATATCGGCCCTGTTAGTGGCAGCAAGGATAATGACCCCGCTGTTACTGCCGAAACCATCCATCTCGGTGAGTAACTGGTTTAATGTGTTTTCCCTTTCGTCATTGGAACCAAAATTTGGATTTTTTCCCCTGGCACGACCCACCGCATCAATCTCATCAATAAATACAATGCAGGGTGCCTTCTCCTTGGCCTGCTTAAAGAGATCCCTGACCCTGGAGGCACCCACCCCCACAAACATCTCCACAAAATCGGAGCCCGACATGGAAAAGAATGGCACACTGGCCTCTCCGGCCACCGCTTTGGCAAGCAATGTTTTACCTGTCCCCGGAGGTCCGACAAGCAGGGCGCCTTTGGGAATTTTCCCTCCAAGCTCTGTATATTTTTTTGGATTTTTCAGAAAATCCACAATCTCCCTGATCTCCACTTTGGCCTCTTCCAGTCCAGCAACATCGTGAAAATCCACTTTCACACTGGTCTCCTTGTCAAAAATCTGGGCCTTTGATTTTCCTACACTGAAAATATTACCTCCGCCTCCTCCGCCACCGCCTTGCATACGGCGAAGCATATAAATCCAGATACCCATGATCAATAGGAAGGGAATCACCCATAGCATGATTTCACCCATGTAGTTTCTACGAGTTAAGGTCGTATATGTGGGACGATTATCGGCTGGTAGCTCATTCATGACCCGGTTCAAATCCCCCATAAAAACATCCTGACTGATGATGGTGAAATAGTACTGGGGTACCGGCTGACCAAGCATTGAACTGGGCTTATCAGATTTTATATCCTCGTAGCGCGCATCACTGAGCCTTTCAGGCTTGATATAGACCTCGACCTTTTCTTTATTGACAATGACGATTTTCTCCACATCGCCCTCTTCCAGAATCTGAAAAAATCGATTATTATCGATCTCTTTCAAACTATTTCCAGAACCCAGAAACTGAATCCCAATCATGGCCAGAAGGATGATCCCGATGATCCAATATGAGTTAAATTTTGGTTTGGTGGGGCCTCCAGGTTTATTTCCAGGTTTGTTTCCAGGTTTGTTCCCCAGGTTGCCTCCCGGGAAGTTGCCGGGAAATTTCTTTTTATCTGCCATAGCTTTTTTTAACTTTTTTCTGTCACCCTTATAACTTTTCCGTCCGCCCAAAGCTCCTCAAGTTTGAAGAAAGATCTGAATTCTTCCTGAAATACATGGACCAGGATGTCAAAATAATCCAGCAGGACCCACTGGCTGTTCTGTAAACCCTCCACATGATGTGCCCTGGTAAGAGCCTCTTCCTTCAGCTTCTTTTCGATGGATTCCGTGATGGCACCCACCTGGGTTACAGATTCTCCGTGACAGATGATGAAAAAGTCGCAAATGGAGTTTTCAACTTCAGAAAGATCAATGGAAACGATCTGATGTCCCTTTTTCTCTCTGATGGCTTCAAGGATTAACTCCCTCTTCTGCGCCACATTGAATGAATCGCTTTGCTCCATCTGGCTTTTTGTTGACAAAGGTAATCAATTTAGCCGTTAACATTTATGTGCTAAAATTGTTGATTACAATAGTTACTTTGTCAAAAACTGTACCATGAGAAGCAGATGGATTAAACATGACAGCCTTACATCTACCTCCAGCTTTCTTTCCGAGCTTTTAAAGCATCAGAAGCTGGATGAGGGTACAGTAGTTATTGCTGATTACCAGGATACTGGAAGAGGGCAGGGTGAACATTCATGGCTAAGCACGCGGGGAGAAAACCTAACGATGAGCTTTCTTTTGTTTCCTGCATTTTTGTCAGCATCCAGCCAGTTTCACCTTACCAGGGTGGCTTCACTGGCCCTTTGTGATGCTCTGGCTATCCTGGGAGTTGATTCTGTAATTAAGTGGCCCAATGATATTCTTACATACAGGGGGAAGATTGCAGGCATCCTGATCGAAAACAGCATCACAGCCGGCAGCATTACTCGCACCATTGCAGGCATAGGCTTGAATCTGAATCAGACCACCTTCCCTTCCTTTCCGATACCAGCCAGCTCCCTGAGGCTGGAGACCGGAAAGAATGTTGATGTTGGCGAGGTGGGTGAGCTTGTTGAGACCTGCCTGATGAGCAGATACCAGGCACTTGAAGAAGGGAAGACCGATCAGCTTGAAAAGGAGTACCTGGAGCTTTTGTATAAAGCCGACGAACCCACCCTATTTAAAGTGGGGGAGGAAGAGTCCGTAGGTATAATTAAAGGTGTGAACGATTTTGGGGAGCTGATGCTAGAGCTAAATGGGGAGATACGGACCTTCGGTCACGGGGCCGTCAGCATGGAACTAAACTTTGATCAGACTTAAGCGGGAAAATCGAATGACTCCATCTTGTCTACCATTCCGTTGGCAAGTTTTTTCAGCGGGATCTTAAGCATGGGCAGCAGCATCTTGTTGACCAGGGGTTCGATAGTGATCTTGATTCTGGTATCATCCAAAGCCACCTTTTTAAGCTGAATCCAGATGGTAAACTGGTATTTGGAAAACTCCGGATCGGAGCTCATCTTCACCATCGAGCCTGGCTTCTTTTCAACGATCATCAAACCGGTGCGACCCAAGGGATCCACCTGGAAGCTGCACTTCTCTTCTGAGGCTTCCCATCCACTTACCTTATCGGAGGGAAGTAAGTCTTTGAAATTGTGAAAATTGCTAATAAATGCATAGATCTGCTGATCACTGCTCGCCGACTTTCCTATTTTACTTTCAATCTTCATTTAATCTGCGTTAAGCTTATCCCCGCCATTGTGAGGGATTTTTCCTCCATTGTTGTAACATCTCTACCTGGTCCTGCTGAATAGCCCCGGAATCAAGGGCTGTCTCGATCAGAACATGGTAAGAGGTAAGGGTATACAAATCCACGCCCGCTTTAAGGAAATTGTCAACTGCCAGTTCAAATCCGTAGGAGAAAATGGCTACCATTCCAAGGACTTCTGCACCGGCTTCTCTCAGAGCTTCCACCGCTTTCAGCGAACTTCCACCTGTACTGATCAGATCCTCTACCACTACTACTTTTTGTCCGGCTGATAGACGTCCCTCAATCAGGTTTTGACGTCCATGTCCTTTAGCACTAGGTCTAACATAGACCATTGGCAGATCCATAGCATCTGCCACCAGGGCACCCTGGGCAATAGCTCCCGTTGCCACGCCTGCGATAAGATCCGGGGTCTCAAATTTGTTTTCTATGCTTGTTTTGAAGGCTTCCTTGATAAAGTCCCTGATCTCCGGGTAGGAGAGAGTGATACGGTTATCGCAATAGATAGGCGATTGCCAGCCAGAAGCCCATGTAAATGGTTTGGTAGGTTCCAGGATTACTGCTTTACACTGCAAAAGTAAACCTGCTACGTGACGATCTATATCTGCCATTCAGCAAATGTATAAAGTTTTTGCCAGCTTCGTAAATCTACCTTTTCTACTCTTTTATAAATTTATGGAAACATTATCAGATGGATATATTAATAGAATGAAATAGAATTCTATTTCATGATTGGAAAACAAGCTGTGGATACTTTACGTTATGATCTAAATAGTGGCGTGGATATGTTTTGTACTTTTGCATTTGAAGTTTGCGTAAGGAAATATGTATAAAGTTTTTTTCAACGATAGAACCGTATTTTTTGGAGATGATTTTTCCAGGGCTTTTTTGAAGCACAAGGGCCTCTTCTACAAATACAATAATTTTATGGAGTTGAATGAACTGGTTGGCCTGTTTGACTCTTTGAACAAGATTAACAACCTCTATATTTTGCATGAAAATATTCTGGGTGTTTTCGAGGAGTTCAAGGCCTGTTTCAAGGTGATTGAAGCAGGAGGAGGAGTGGTTCTAAATGATCGTGGTGAGTTTCTGGTGATTCTTAGAAACGGGATCTGGGATCTGCCAAAAGGCAAACTGGAAAAAGGAGAGGATTTTGCAACAGCTGCAATGCGGGAGGTGGAGGAAGAGACCGGATTGCAGGGACTGAAAATGCTTGATCCACTGTCGTCCACCTACCATACCTATAAGCTGAAAGGAAAGCGGATATTGAAAAAGACCAAATGGTTTGTGATGCAGTACAGTGGGAGTGCGGAACCGGTCTTACAAGCTGAAGAAGGGATTAGCGATTACAGGTGGGCCAAAGCTGGCTCTACCGGATTTATCCGGGAAAATACCTTCGCGAGTATCCTGGATGTCCTCTATATGAGGAATTTACTCTGATTAAATTTCCTTTCTTGAACGCATGATGCGAAACAGCTGTTGCTCAAATCCTTCTGAGGGTAAAGTAGCAGGTGATAGGAGGAGCTTTCCATTTCTGTCAATCAGGTAGGCAACGGGGTATGCTCTTACCATGTAATCATCCAACACTCCTGGCTGACCTTCGTAGTGGAGGACTGTCCAGGTATACCCATTTCGATGCATAAAATCATCCAGTTTATTCCGGTCCTCGGAAGTCATCACATTAATCACATTCAGATAGTCGGAATGTTTTTCGATGTAGGATTGCAGAAAGGGGTATTCCATCATACAGCCGTAGTGATCTGTGGTGCCAAAAAACAGGTAGGTGTATTTGCCTTCAAAATCGCTTAGTGACCAGGTTTTTCCATCCAGATCCTCCAGGGAAATGGCAGGAGGAGTGTGCCCTGTTACCAGGCTGGATAGCTTCTTCATTAACTGTGCTGAATAGATCCCAAATTGGGGAGTAACGGGATTATTTGCCATGGAATCGAGCATGATCAGGATCGCCTCTTTATGATACTCTCCCCTGTAAAACAATTCGGAGAACTCCTGCAACAAAATCATTTCAGCCAGTGTATCGCTCCATACGGCAGGGTGATCCAATACAAGCTGGCGAGACTGGCGGAAGTCCTGGGTCCGGTTCACCAGGTTACGGAAGCTCTGACCATCATTACCGGAATTGGCGGAGTAAAAGATAAAATCTTTGAACAGGGCCCTAAACAACTCAATAAATCCAGGATGCCACTCCATTACTGTTGGGCCAAGATAATCCTGACTTAACCGGGCCAGTCCGGTCCGGCCTTCATTCAACTTTAAAGCACCGTATCTGAAGCGCCGGTAGTCAGAAAAAAACCGGGAAGTATCAGTATGGAATGTTGCTTCCAGTTGCTGGATGAGGGAGTCTGTATTCACCTGCTGCCCCGATTTTCTGTGAGCGATTATTTCTCTGTTGGCAATGATAAACAGGGAGTCAAATGTGGCAATGACATGGTTCACATCCATCGATCCGTCAATACGCTCCTGTGTAGAGAGAGAGGTACGTGAGAGTACCGCAAGAGGCATGGCCAGTGGCTGATAGAATGGTGAGATCTGCTCTTCCCACTTCTTTTCAATGTACTCGGGAAATTCGACTTCATAGTGGAACCCCGGCATCATATAGAGGTAAAGCTGGTAAACCCCTGTTTCAAATTGTACCACCTTCGGCGCTTTGAGCGGTATAGGCTGCTCAAACTCCCCCTGCTCATTGCACACCATGGTCTGTGAAAATTCGGCAAAGCTTATAAAGGGGTTCGAGGCAATGATTGTACTAATGGTTTGACCCGCATAATCAGGTGTGACAGCATGCACCGAGGCGGATTGGCCCAGACAGAGTGCACTGCTCCAAAACAGCAGGGTGAAAATTAGAGTTCGGCAAAGCATTAGAGATACTTCTTGATATCCACACCCTTGGGAAGGAAGAGTGAAGCATCCCCACCGTTACGGATGATGTCACGGATAATGGTTGAATTAACCGGGGTATGTTCAGGAGTGGTCAGCAGAAAAATGGATTCTACCGATGGCAACATCTGTTTGTTGATTTGTGCGATGGCTCTTTCATATTCGAAGTCGGCCGATGTCCGAATTCCCCGGAGCATATGGGTGGCTTTTACTTTTTTACAATAATCCACTGTCAACCCTTCGAAAGAGTCTACGCTCACCTGCTTGTTGTTGCTAAAAACCTGGCTGATCATATCAACCCTGTCTTCAATTTTTAGCAGGGCTTGCTTTGTGGAGTGGATTCCGATGGCAACAATTATCCTGTCAAAAAGGTCTAGTGCACGAAGTACTATGTTTTCGTGCCCCACAGTAAAGGGATCAAATGATCCGGGAAAGACAGCAATTTTTTCCATCTGCTTTTTATTCAAAGGTAGTGTTTTAGTTGATTTCTTTTTTCTTGTTGGCACTGACAAAAAGCACATTCCCCAGTTTGTTATAACCGGTATAGAGCTTGTAACCCTCTGTTGTTAGTTGCTCATGGCGGAAGCCGATAATGGTCAGGTCGGCATCCACTGAGACCTCCCCAATAATATCCCGCGTTCCTTTGTCCCCTCCTGCACTGATCAGGTTTATGTTGGCCATGGAGATGGGAAGCCTTCCCTCTTTGATTAGCATTTTCAGCTCCTCTTTCCTGCGTGTGACCGCTTCGGGTTGGTAGATGGCAAAGATCTTGATGATTCCCTCTTTCCACTCTGGATGTCCCATGATTATATACCCAAGCAAGATCATCAGGTTGGCGTTGTCAAAATCGGCCGGCGTGATCCATATATGAATCTGTTTCTTGTAGCCAAATCCCTTGTAAGAAGTACTCAGGATGCACAGGTCAAAGCCTGTGGCAAATAGGATGTCATGTGTATTCAGGGCCTCCTCCAGAGCTTCCGGTTCGGTTTGTGAAAATTCGAAGAGAATCATATTATTGCCTTTCCCTGAGATGCCTGACAGCTGGATCACCTGGGCGATGGCCGAGGTGTAAGAGGGGCTGATTATAGTATCCAGGTAGACCTTATTTTTACTTCCTGCAGCGAGATGGATCAACTTGTTAAGGATCTCTTTCGATTCCTTATTGGTCTCCTCGGTCAGGAAGCCCTTAATGTAGTGAATGTAGGTACCAAATCCATATTTCATGGAGATCCATCTCAGTATATCAAAAGCACTTCTGCGCATGAATGTATCCTGTGATACACAGATAGTAAACGGGCGCCAGTGTACATCCAGGTCCTCCCGATCGGCCCTTTGTGCGAGTATTTGCAGCTGCCTGCTTGCCTGGAATACGACTCCGCGAAACAGGTTAACCAGACCCTTATCCTGTTTTTTGTAGCTGGAAACCATGGTGTAGATACCCCCCATGACAATCAATGACAACAGGGCATAGGGAGCGTTCATTTTAAACATCAGCCAGAAGGAGGTGACTGCTCCCAGCAGAGAGATATACCACCTTGATTTGAATGTGGGCCGGTACGAGGGATCCGCAGCAAAGTGTTCCAGTAGGGAGATCAGGCAGATCACCCCATAGGTAACCATGAAGAACATAGCGATGATCTGTGCAACAAAATCTATGTCTCCAAAGGCAACAAACACAAATGCAATAATGATGCTGATTAAGCCCGCATTGGTGGGTTCGTTATCTTTCTCCTTCCCACGTGATAGCCAGGCGTTCAGACCCATTCCGGGGAACACATCGTCATAGCCCATGGCCTGGAGGGTACGCGGAGCAACCATGATGGAACCCAGGGCAGAAGAGAGAGATGCTGCAGCCAGACCGATGGGGATGATTGGGCCCCAAAGTGCAATCTTCTCCATAATCATCTGGTCGGAGGCCAGATCCTGAGGTGAAGCACTGATGGCCAGCTTATAGGCCACCAGGATATAGACCGCAAATCCACCCAGAGTGGCCCAGAGGGTCCCCCTGGGGATGGACTTGCTGGGATCTCGCAGGTCGCCGGAGAGGCCCAGTCCTGCTACCAATCCAGTAAACGCAGGGAAAATAATGGTAAATACAAGGAAAAAATTATCAGGGTTCTGGATATGGACATTTAATATAAAGGACTGCTCTGTTGTATCTGGTGTTCCGAGGAAAAAGAAGAGAAGGGAGGTAAATAGAATGGCTACTACCCCATAGAGTGCTTTAATTCCAAAATTGGCTCCTCGGGAAAGAATGACAACAGCGAGCAGGGTCATGCTGGCCAGCCCGACCCAGCGCTTATCAATCAGGGGTGTATTAATTTCGTAATGAAGATATCTGATCAGTGGATCAAAGGCTTCAGAGAATGCAATCACGTAAAACGCTACGCTGATGGCCTGGCTGAGATAGAGTGTTATCCCGATGGCCGAACCAATATTGATGCCAAAGGAACGGCTGATGATAAAGTAAGCACCACCCCCCTGGACCTTCTGGTTGGTAGCAATTTCGGCCACGGCCATGGCTGTGGGAATGGTAACCATATGCCCCAGGAATATGATCCCGATGACCCCTATAAATCCCAGATGGCCCACAGCATATCCAAATCTCAGGAAAAGGATGGCCCCAAGAATGGTAGAAATGGCGGTCATGAAGACCGGCAGGGTCCCAAACTTGGCTGTGGTTCTATGCAAATGAGAATCAGGCATGCCTTTTTTACAGCATATAAACACAGAAGGTTACTAAAAAAAACTGAAAGGCCCTTAGCCTGGCCCCGTTTTTTGACTTTCGCGGATTTTTTTAACTTGCGCTCTGAAAAGAAATGTGATTCCTTTCACTGCATGGAGGAGGTGTTGAAAATACTGCTGGTTGACGATGAGCCTGAGGCACGGGAGTTGCTCAAGTACATGTTGCTTGGGAACAAAAGAGTTTCGGTTGTCGGAGCCGCCGGTACGGTGGATGAGGCGATAAAACTGATGCAAAAAGAGCATCCGCACCTTGTATTCCTGGATATACAGATGCCTGAGAAGGATGGATTCCAGTTTATTGAGCAGGTGCACCGCTCAGGTGAAGATCCAGGAATTATTTTTGTTACTGCTTTTGAGCACTATGCCATTCAGGCCATCCGGAATTCAGTTTTTGATTATATCCTGAAACCTGTACATCAGGAAGAGCTGGACTCTGCAATCGAGCGATTTCAATTACGAGGCAGGAGGATGCAGGAACAGGACCTGAATCAACTGATGGAAGCATTGAGGGGCAGTGGTCCTACGAAAATTAAACTAAATACCAGGTCGGGATATGTCCTGATAGACCCTTCGGAGGTAGTTTATTGTCAGGCCGATGGCAATTATACCCATATTCAACTGACCCGGGGGAGCTCTGAAATCATTACCCAGAACCTGGGTGCCATTGAAGAAGTTTTTGGTGGAAAATCACTTTTCCGTGCCAGCCGGTCCTACCTGATAAATCTGAACTATCTGACCCGGGTTGATCGCAAGAGCTGCAATTGCACCCTTGAGTATAATGGTGAATCATGCAGCATTAAAATTCCGGCTCAGAAGGTCAAGATGCTGGAAACGACATTTTCCAGGTAAGTGCTTTATCCGGAATAGGAAGGGGTTCAAAGCTCAGAACCCACTGTTCATACAATAAGTCCGAATTCTCTTTGCAATGGCAGCTTCACACCATATTTTAGTTGGGTGATAGAGTCAACTTTCACACCTAACCTAAGCTGATTGAACCATGGTAGAAGTATTTAACCTTGAAGGGATGCCCGTATACAAACTGAGATCCGAGGAGAAAGATAATTTTACCATTTCTGATCTTGAAGGCAAGGGATTACCCTGCGGCATCTACTTTGTAAAAATCAAGAAAGCCCATGGCATTGAAACAGCCAAGCTGTTGATCTGCTAATTAATTTCCATCGCTTGATCCACCAAATCAGGAAGAAGGACAAAGTCCATCAGCCCTGATATGTTATTCACATAAGAGAAATTCAATCCTTTACGGTAGATCTCATTGATCTCCTCCACATCTTTCCTGTTCTCAAGTGAAATGGCGATATCAGTGATGCCTGCTCTTTTGGCGGCAAGAATCTTCTCCTTAATACCCCCAACCGGAAGTACCTTTCCCCTGAGTGTGATCTCCCCGGTCATGGCGCAATGTTCTCTTACCTTCCTCTGGGTAAAGGCCGAGGTAATTGAGGTCATCATAGCCACTCCAGCCGAGGGGCCATCCTTGGGAATGGCTCCTTCAGGGACATGTACGTGTACGTTGTATTTCTTAAAGATTTCCGGAGCGATGGAGAATTTCGAAGCATGTGATTTCAAATACTCCAGGGCCAGGACAGCTGACTCTTTCATCACATCACCCAGATTTCCTGTAAGGGTAAGCTTTCCTTCTCCCTGACTAAGGGAAGTCTCCACAAAGAGGATCTCCCCACCCGTAGCAGTCCAGGCCAGTCCTGTCACCACACCGGCATGTCTGTTTCCATCGTACTTATCCCGGATGAACCTGGGCGGTCCCAGGATTTCAGTGGCCATTTTGCCGGAGAGTTTACTTTCGTAGCTTTCCTCAAAAGCAATATGTCTGGCCATAACACGCACCAATTTGGCGATCTGTTTATCCAGCTGCCTCACACCCGATTCCCGGGTATGGCCTTCAATGATCTGTTCCAGTACCTGTGCCGGGATAGAAAACTGTTTCCGTGTCAAACCGTGATTTTCTATCTGGGCCGGAATCAGGTGCCTTTTCGCAATTTGAATCTTCTCTTCCACAATATAGCCCGAGAGATCGATGATCTCCATTCTGTCGAGAAGGGCAGGGTTAATGCCAGCTGTGGTATTGGCAGTGGCCACAAACATCACCTTCGAAAGATCGTAATCCAGCTCCAGGAAGTTATCATGGAAACCGCTATTCTGTTCCGGATCGAGTACCTCCAAGAGTGCAGATTCCGGATTTCCCTGGGCACCTCTGCCCACTTTGTCAATCTCATCCAGTACAAACACGGGATTTGATGACTTAATTTTTTTCAAGTTCTGGATTACTCTTCCCGGCATGGCACCTATATAGGTTTTCCGGTGGCCCCTGATTTCGGCCTCATCATGAAGTCCGCCCAGTGACATTCTGACATATTTTCTGTTCAGAGCCGATGCAATAGACTTGCCCAGGGAAGTTTTTCCAACTCCCGGAGGACCCACCAGACAGAGAATGGGTGACTTCAGGTCCCCTTTTAGTTTCAAAACCGCCAGGTGTTCCAGAATCCTGTCCTTCACTTTTTCAAGCCCGAAGTGGTCCTTATCCAGAATACGGCTGGCACGTTTCAGGTTAAAATTATCCTTGGTATATTCATTCCAGGGAAGCTCAACCAGGGTCTGGATATAATTGACCTGTACAGAGTATTCCCCGGTGGCCGGATTCAAGCGAAGCAGCTTGTCCAACTCCTTTTCAAAAGAAGCAGCTACTTCCTTGTTCCATTTTTTCTTTTTTCCTTTTTCCCTGAAATCAAGTACCTCCTGGTCCTGGGGCGATCCTCCCAGCTCATCCTGGATGGTTTTCATCTGCTGGTGCAACAGAAACTCTCTTTGTTGCTGATCCAGGTCGCTTTTTACCTTTGTCTGGATATCGTTCTTCAGTTCCAGCATCTGAACCTCGTTGGAAAGGCTCTCCAGAAGAGTGAATCCTCTTTTTGCTACACTATGAGTTTCCAGCAAGTCCTGCTTCTGTTTGAGGGAAAGCTCACTGTTTGAGGCCAGAAAGTTGACCAGGAAGGATGGACTCTCAATGTTTTTAACGGCAAAAGTGGCTTCGGTTGGGATGTTGGATGAGAGCTTGATAATCTTGATAGATAGATCTTTCAATGCAGCAGCCACTGCTTTGGCTTCGCCCGCAGGTTCGTCCTCATCATCTTCCAGGGGGGTAATTCTGGCTACATGATAAGGTTTCTCCGTAAGCAGGTCGTTTAGCATGAAGCGCTTCCTCCCCTGGATAATCACCGAGGTAGACCCGTCGGGCATTTCCAGGATCTTCAGAATCTGTGCCACGGTTCCGATACGGTAAAGGTCATCCATCTCAGGATCTTCAATGGTGCCATCCTTCTGGGCTACAGCGCCAAGTATTTTATTCTTCTTATATACCTCCTGAACCAGCTTCAGTGATTTATCCCTGCCCACAGTGATGGGGATCACCACTCCCGGAAATAGTACCGTATTGCGCAAGGGCAGGATCGGCAACACATCGGGAATGTTCACTTTTTTCAGGTCTTCCTCCTCTTCCTGGGAGAGTAAAGGGATATATTCAGATTCTTCGTCAATAGGGATCATCTTCTTCTCCATTCCTTTTAATACACAATCTTCAGTCAATCTGTCAGCCCCGCATTTCCGGAACCGGTCCCACCCTTATGTCAATAAGTGTGCCAAGATCTAATACAACGGAGCGCGGTATTTGTTTAAAAAGTCTTTAAATCAACTCAGATATATCTGATGGTGACCTCCTTCAGAAATTTTTCTTCCAGCATCCTGGCCATTCGTTTCACAACAGTTCTTCTAATTTCCAGGTCGATGGGTAGATTTGGATCCTGGTGCGCAATATTTACCCGGGTTCCTATGATAAAGTGGATCTCATCGCTCTGTTGAACCAGTTTCACAATCCGGTCGGCCGGTCCCTTTCCCAGGGTGTATGAGGGAGAAAAATCCTTGAGAATCCGGGTTACCTTGGTGATGGTCAGAATGCCTTCGGTAACAAGATCTATCCCCTCCATATGTGATACAGGTGGCAGCTCCGGGTCTTCGAACACCAGGCTATCCTCTATCTCCACATCCAGTTCACGGGCAATAATATCTGCAGTGGTGGCACCACACACTACTTTTTTCCCCTTGAAGGCTTTGACTGTAGACCCAAGTTCAAGGTCATTTTCCTCTTCATAAGGGGGGCCGGTGATGATCATCAACTTTCTGGGATTTCGAAAATAGATGCTGGCACAGCTGGTGTCATCCTTGGAACTGTAGCCATCGTTTTGATGTGCCATGTTCACCATTTTTAAGGCCAGCTTGGGGGCCGATATCTTGGGACTGTTCTGAACCAGTTTTATGGCATACTCCTGCATATTGTCCCTTCCCCATCCCAGTGGGTACTTATCCGTTCCCAGTCCTGACTGGGCGATGCCATCGCTGCAGAAGATGATCCTGTCCTCTTTCCTGGGTTCAAACTGACAGGTTTGAATCTCCTTGCCTGCATTTTTTTCACTGTCCAACACCAGGGTTTTCCAGGCCGGATCAAAGGGTTTGTTGTCTCTCAGGACAATGGTTTGAGGATTATCAAATTCCAGGATATTGATGAGTCCGTCGTGTTCTATATCTACGATTGTAAACGTGGAATAGCTCATCTGGCGTTCGCTACATACGGGCAGGGTGTTCATGATGATCTCAGCAATTTTCTCTACTGCCTTATGTTCAATGGTGAAGTTCACAGCCATGGTAGCCGTTAAGGTGGCCAGAACATTGGCCTTGACTCCATGGCCCATACCATCGGACAGGATCACGATGGTGCGGTTCTCCTCTTTTACTTTACGGCTGAGAAATACATCTCCGCAAATACGCTCATTGCCGAAGTTGCGCTGATTGCATGCGGCCTCGATATAAAATTTGCCGCTCATGGATCTTTCTGGTCCTTTCCGGGCTTATAGGATTCAATAATTGAATTGAGCATCCGCTCGGCTTCTGATGTTCCTTCCCCCAGAATAAAGCCAATCTGCTGTGCCAGGCCCAGGTTCTTGTCTATTACTTCATTAAGTCGTTTTACCACCTCCTCTTTCTGCACTTCAGGGGCCGACATATCCCGAATTACCGCTCCAACAATCTTATCTTTATCTATGACAAACACGCTGACATTCAGCAATTTACCTTCGTGTCGAATATCTCTGTTGGTAATAGATTCATTTTGAGCAAGCACATAGGTAAAAAGATTGTAAAAATTGTAGGGAAGGAGGGTTTTCAAATCGGCACCGGCAAGTCCGGGTACCACCTCGTTGATCTCTCTGGCGTCCTCTCCAAGCATAGATATAAAACTGTTATTGGTCTGAATAATCTTCAGATTCATATCACATATAACCACCATGGAGGGCAGTTTATGGAGCATGCGGCGGACTATTTCAGAAGCTTCCCTGGCGGCCTCCTTCTCTTTTTGAGCAAGGCGTTCAGATTTCTTAAGTAAGTCCTGGGCCTGTGCAAGCTTCTCATTACTGATCTTCAGGGACTGGATATGATCCTGCCTGTTTTTGGATGCATAAGTATTGCACATTTCCGGAATGGCCAGTCCCTGCGCAATGGCAATTGCAAAGTCGGTACAGCTTGCATATCCGCATGCACCACATCCCACTGCAGACGGTTTCAACTGGTCGATCTCTTTTAGGATCTTGTTAAGCTTGCTTTCTGATGGGACAGGTAGGCTTTGGTCATCGCTTGTGAATGAGCACCTCAGATCCAGCACTTCAAATTCATCCATGCTGGCCGACCAGGCTTCTATATCCAGTGTCTTAAACCGTTTATCCACATATTTGATAAGCTGACTCTGTCTCAGGAACCTTTTTCCACCGGCACTGGTTCCCCTTCCCATAAGAAACTCCTTATAAAAGAGATTAAAATGGTGTTTGATGGTTCCGATATTTTCCTCAAATTCATCAATGGCATCAATCATTCCCTCACCTTCCACGGTGATTACAGGGGTGCGATAAAGCTCCTCCTCAATGCCAGCTGCCTGGATGATTCCCCTGGCTACAGGGAAAAAAGAGCCTTTGTATCCCAGTGGGGCATCAAAATCGCTATACTCAAGATCTGTTTCGTGAATGTTGGCCTCTATGAAGAGCTCCCGGAGCTCTACAAAAGTGATAGCCAGATCAATCCTGCTATCTCCTTCGAAGCGTCTGATCTCATCTTTGCTGGCTATCAGAGGACTGATATGGACCAGGGCCACCTCTTCGCCGACTATCTTTCTGACCACCTTTGCTGTTGCAGCTACCGGTGGGATGATGGGTGCCAGGTTGGGCACAAGCCCGGGTCTGTATTTTTCGATAAAGGAGACTGTAACCGGGTCGTTCGACATAAGGTAGTACTTTCCCTTGGTCTTTTTGAATAGTTTCCCGTATTCCCGTGCCACCAGATCAACACCAAAAGCCACTTCGTGGATAAAGTGAAAGCCCAGTGTCCGCAGCATCTGAACAAATTTTCGATAGTCTGTGATATCGGGAAACTCCCCGGCGATGGAAGGATCTACCAGGGCGGCTACCTTTTTTCCAGTTCCCAGAATCTTTTTTAGCTCATCTTTAGAGTTCCTGATTTCGATAGCTCCAGGCCCGCAGACGGCTACACAGCTTCCACAGCCAATACATCTTTCAGGGATGATCTCGGGTTTCACTTTTTCGGTCTGTACCCTGATTGCTTTCACAGGGCAGGCTCTTACACATGCATAACAGGCAATACAAGTTTCACTGTTTATTTTCAGGAGGGCTTCCATAGGGCATATTTACATCTCTCCAAATTCGGTTTCAAGGATTTCCAGGATAGTCTCGCTGCTTACCTGTTCGTAAACCTTTTCTCCGATCTTCATTGTGGGACCAGCGCTGCAAGAGCTGAAGCAGTGGTTTCCTTTCAATATGACATCCCTTTCCAGCTGGTGGTCCTTCAGGTATTTCTGGACCAGCTGGAGGGTCATTTTGTTTCCGCGACTGAAGCAGGAACTACCCAGGCATATCTTTATTTCCTTTTTTAAAAGTGTCATTCAGATCGAGCAATAAAGGTAATAAAATCAGGTCAGCTGAAGTAATTTATAATCTGTTCAAATTGATTACTGTTTTTCAAATAACAAACATAATCAATATCTTTGAGCGTTCTGTGAAATTAACAGAATTTCTGCACTAAAAAGTTGATACCTATATAATTTTATGGCAGACGAAACAGCACGAATTGAAGTGATTCTGAAGCGATTTCCTCAGATTAAGAGGAATGCGCTGATCCCGCTGCTTCAAGCTGTTCAGGATGAATTTGGTTATATATCCGAAGAGGCCATCTCCAGGATCGGAACTCATCTGTCGCTACCCACCAGTAAAATATATGGTCTGGCCACCTTCTATAATCAGTTCTCTTTTACACCCAGAGGCTTCTACCATGTGGTTCTTTGCAATGGCACCTCATGTCATATGAGGTGCTCAGGGGAGTTGTTGAGTGAATTAGCAAAACTGCTGGAAATTAAGGACGGCGAGACCACCCGGGATGGATTGTTTAGTCTGGAGGTACAGTCCTGCATTGGCGCATGCGGACAGTCGCCGGTTATGGCTGTGAATTGTGAATATCATTCCAGGATTTCAGTAAAGGAGGTCAGGGAGATCATTAAGCAATACAGGGAAGATGCAGACAGATAAGGAAATATTAATAAAACTGGCACAGCAGAATCCCTCTGAGCTAAGTCCTGACGAACTCGGACAGACAGCTTTACTCAGAAAGATACAGATCCCCAGACCTCTTGTGATGGTGAACAGCTCTACTTCAGGAATTGTAGCTGGATCCATGAGGACCTGGGAGGCCATTGAGCAATACGCTGCAGAGCGATCCATTGATATTGACCTGGCCGAAACAGGAAGTATCGGATTAAGTTCAGAAGATCCCGTGATTTCGGTTCAGCTGCCGGGACGATGCCGTATCTTTTTTAGCAGAATTACTGCGGAGAAAGTTTCCTGTTTGCTGGATGACCTGTTTCACCGGGAGGTCCCTGATCAGCATGTTATTGGTCAGCTAATTCGGGAGGGACAGGAGCCATGGAAAGATGTCCCATCCCTGGAAGATATTCCATACTTTGCCTTGCAGAGCCGCATTGTTTTGGAGTCCTGCGGAATCATCGATCCATTTTCTCTTGAAGAGTATATTGCCGGTGGTGGTTACAGGGCATTTCTGCTTACCATCCGCTCGTATACATTCAGCGAAGTTTGTGACCTGGTGAGCGACAGTGGACTGAGGGGCCGGTCGGGAGGAGGATTTTCCACAGGTGAGAAATGGAAGGCAGCGTTTCGGACACCCTCCGATCAGAAATTTTTGGTTTGTAATGCCGAGGAGAGCGATCCCGGAGCCTTTATGGACCGTACGCTGATGGAGGGAGATCCGTTTCGTTTACTGGAGGGCATCTCTATTGCTGCCTATGCCATTGGTTCCAACAGGGCCTATATTTATATTCGCAGCGAATACAAAAATGCCATAAGACGCATTAACAATGCCATCAAGATATTAAGAGAGATGGGACTGCTGGGGGACAATATCCTGGACAGTGGTTACAATCTCCAGATTTCACTGCGAAAAGGCCCCGGAGCATTTGTCTGCGGAGAGGAAACGGCCTTGATTGCCAGCCTTGAAGGTCGAAGGGGAATACCCTCCTCCAAACCGCCTTATCCCTCCACTTCAGGTTATCTGGGGAGACCCACTGTGGTTAATAATGTGGAGACCCTTTCCAATTTGCCCGGAATCATCAGGAATGGCCCGGATTGGTTTAAGGGGATAGGTACTACAGAGTGTCCGGGCACTAAGATATTTAGCATTTCGGGTCGTGTGAAGCTGACAGGATTGGTTGAAGTACCATTGGGCACCTCATTCGATACCATTGTCAATAAGATTATTGGTGGTGTGGGTAAAGGACGGGAATTGAAAGCTCTTCATGTGGGGGGGCCATCGGGATGTATGGTACCTGTGGAGCTGATGGATATTCCTGTGACCTATGAAACCCTGAAGGAGAAAGGCCTGATTATGGGTTCGGGTGGAATTTTTGTGATGGATGATCAGAGCTGCGTGGTAAATACAGTCAGCTACTTCATGGAGTATATGAATAAGCAGAGCTGTGGCAAATGCATCCCCTGCCGGGAGGGGACCAGGCGTATGGCTGAGATCCTGCGGAGTATCATCCGGAAACCCGCAGATGAGGAGGAGCATACCACCCTCGATAGGTTCAAGGGTATGATGCGGCTGGAGACCCTGGCTGAGGTGATGAAGGATACCTCTCTTTGTGGACTCGGTCAGAATGCCCCCAATCCGGTGGTAAGTACACTGAAATATTTCAAAAATGAATACGAGGAGCATATTTTTGACAGGCGCTGTCCCTCCAATTCCTGCACGGAATTACGTAGCTGGTTCATTGATGTGGACCTTTGTACCGGATGCTCCATCTGTGCCAAAAGGTGTCCGGCCGAAGCAATCATCGGTACGGCCAGGCACCCCTATTTTATTGTTCAGGAAAAGTGTATAGGGTGTGGTATCTGCCATGAGGTATGCAAGTTTACAGCAGTTTATTATAAATAGCGAATAATGGGAGTTAGGCTGGAGGTAAACGGAAGGAGTATTGAAGCAGAGAAGGGAGAAACCATTCTCTCTGCCCTGAATCGTCATGGTATGCACGTACCAACCATTTGTAGCATGAAGGACCTGTCTCCTTCAGGAGCTTGCAGGATGTGTGTGGTTGAGGTGGAAGGAAGTGAGAATCTCGTCCCATCCTGTTCCTTCCCCATTGAGGGACCCATGAAGATCATGACCCATTCTCCCAGGGTATTGCGAGCGCGTAAAACCAATGT